>OKRT01001651.1_pt1 | contig 10083 bp, 9 predicted proteins | sample 1601111 | NCBI WGS metagenome assembly OKRT01 (sample SAMEA3541572, study PRJEB24748) | human gut metagenome | biome: human gut; feature: human-associated habitat; material: faeces | place: China | collected 2012 | reverse complement strand
GCTTTAGGCATGCAGAAAAAAGGTTATATGGGGAATCTTTCTTCCAAACGTGATTGGGGACATGCAAAAGATTATGTCCGCGCAATGTATGCAATCCTCCAGCAGGACGAACCGTCCGATTATGTCATTGCGACGGGGATTACGACAACTATTCGTGATTTCTTGAGGATGGCGTTCGCCGAGATAGGCGTGGAAATTATTTTCAAAGGAGAGAATGTTAATGAGGTGGCTGTCTTAAACTATATTGACGAAAAAGTGTTTATTGAAAGAGTCGGTGAGGTTTATCTCGATAATTTCAGGAAACGGATTGGAGATGAAGTTGTAGGTGTTGATCCTCAGTATTTCCGTCCGACTGAAGTCGATTTATTGATCGGCGATGCGACGAAGGCGCGTACCCGTTTGGGATGGGAACCAAAGTACGATTTGGCCTCTTTGATAGAGGATATGATGTTGAATGATATAAAATTGATGAAGAAAGAATCGTATCTAAAAGAAGGTGGCTATGAAGTATTGAATTATTTTGAGTAGAATCGAACTTTTATTGTTTTTATTTGTTATAATTAGAAAAAGAGTTAATTTTGCAATATGTTTGAGCAAGATTATAGGTAATTGATTGTTTAATTAAAATGTTGATGAATATGAAGACTAAAGTATTACTTTTAGCTTTGTTATCAGGTTTTGTTTTCTCTGTGTCTGCACAGGAATTTAAACCGCAGGTTGGATTTAGTAACGAAGCGGGTTATAAGACAAACTTCAAAAAGAACAAAGCAGGCGACAACTGGTTTATCTCTATTGCTGGTGGCGCGAGTGTTTTATTTGGTGATCAGAACAGTGAAGCCGATTTTAAGAATCGTTTGAATTTTGCTCCTCAGTTCTCTGTCGGTAAATGGTTTAATCCGTATTTAGCCTTGCGTCTCCAGTTGAATGGTGGTGTGTTGCATGGTTTTGAAAACACAGGTGCTACATTTATGCAGCACAATAAATATGCAGCTGCTCATGCTGATTTGTTGTGGGATGTGACTAATTTCTGGGCTCCTTACAACGAAAAGAAAGTGTTTCGTTTGATTCCTTGGGTAGGTCTTGGTTACGCACAGCGTTTCAAAAACTCCGATGATAACAGAGGTATTGCAAGAACAGAATCTCCAACGGTGAATTTCGGTATCCTGACTGCGTTCCGTTTGAGCAAACGTGTAGATTTGAACGTAGAAGTTCAGGGTTCATTGTTGAACGAACAGTTTAACCGTGTTTCTATGTACCACCTGACTGACGGTATCGGACAGTTGAGCGCTGGTTTGACATTCAAACTGGGTAAAACTGATTTCGAAGTGTTGGAGCCGATGGATTATGCATTGTTGAACGACCTGAATGGTCAGATCAACGCTTTGCGTGCTGAAAACGACGAATTGAGTAAACGTCCGGTTTCTTGTCCTGAATGTGAAGAAGTTGTAACTAACGTTGTTAACAACTATGTAGATAATGTGGTATACTTCCGTATCAATAGCGCTAAGATCGACAAGAACCAGCAGGTTAGCATCTTCAATACTGCACAGTTTATGAAAGAAAACAATGTGCCTATCAAGGTTATCGGCTATGCTGATAAGAAAACAGGTACAGGTTCTTACAATATGCAGCTTTCCGAAAAACGTGCAAGAGCCGTTGCCAAGGAACTTATTGATAAATACGGTATCTCTTCTAGCCAGATCACAATCGAATGGAAGGGTTCTGACGTTCAACCGTACAATGAAAACAATTGGAACCGCGTTGTTATCATGTCTGCAAATAATTAATTTTTAATTATACCCCGAAAGGCTGTACATAATCGTGTGCAGCCTTTTTTTTGCTCGGAAATAATGCTTATTTTTGCATGATTTTAGCGCGTTGTTATGGAGTCAAATAAAAAATATGGTTATCTTATTCAATGGCTGATAGGCATCGGAGATCTGATCGTTCTGAATATTCTCTTTTTTATTGTCTATTATGGATTGAATAGTATTCATACGTTAGCTATTACTGGAAGCTTGCGAGAAGTGGTGCTTTTGTTGAATTTTTGTTATTTCTTTTCCCTTTATTTTGTTCCTTTGCGGTTGCATCTGTCCATTGTCTTTATCGATAAAATTGTGCAAAGAGCATTCTTTTTGGTTACGATTATGTTCTTTTTATTTGCCACTTGTCTGATTTTTTTGAATGTTGGAGATGTGTTGGCAACTTTCTTATTGGTTTATTACGCTGTTACGCTTGTAGTATTTTCTTTGTGGCGTGTTATTGTGCGTGTAACATTGAAAATGTATCGTCGGAAAGGGTATAATTTTAAAAAGATCGTAATTGTTGGAGCAGGAAAAAATGGGATGGAATTATATAAGGTAATGAAGGATGATTTGTCGTATGGTTTCAATATCTTGGGATTCTTTGATGATAATCAGTCCTTGAAATCGGTTTTGCCGAATTACTTGGGAATGACGAATGAGGTAGAGAATTTTGTGCTGGCAAATGATGTGGATGAAATCTACTGTACTTTACCGGGTACGAATGATGAGAAGATTGTGCGTTTGTTGAATTTTGCGGAGAAGCACATGATCCGTTTTTATATTGTGCCGGAATTTTATCGAAATTTGAAGAAGAGTCTTGTGATGGATGTTTTGGAGTCCATCCCTTTGATGACCGTTCGCCGCGAGCCTTTACAGGCAGCTTACAATCGAGCATTGAAACGTGCGTTTGATATTCTTTTTTCAACTGTAATTCTGGTAACTATATTCCCGATATTATATATTGTGGTTGGTATCATGATCAAGCTGAGTTCTCCGGGACCGATCTTATTTAAGCAAAAGAGAACGGGACTGTACGGACAGGATTTCAGGTGTTATAAGTTTCGCACGATGAAGGTTAACGCGCAGGCTGATTCCTTGCAGGCTGTAAAGGACGACCCGCGTAAAACAAAGGTCGGAGATTTTCTTCGGCGGACTAATTTGGATGAATTTCCCCAGTTTATTAATGTGTTGAGGGGGGAAATGTCAGTTGTAGGACCGCGTCCCCATATGCTGAAACATACAGAGCAATACTCTGCGTTGATTGACAAGTATATGGTTCGCCACTTGGTTAAACCGGGGGTGACAGGTTGGGCACAGGTAACAGGCTACAGAGGAGAAACGAAAACGTTGGAACAAATGGAAGGACGTGTGAAGCGAGATGTCTGGTATATCGAGAATTGGTCTTTCTTCTTGGATCTTAAGATTATAGTTGTAACGGTTATCAATATGTTCAAGGGAGAAAAGAATGCATACTAAGTATTAAATTGCACACTTTTTGTATATATGTGTAATTGGAAACTGAATTTATGTTATCTTTGTGCCCGATGGGAAGGATTATAGCAATTGATTATGGCCGGAAACGTACCGGTCTGGCGGTCACAGATACCTTGCAGATGATTGCAAACGGACTGACAACTGTGCCGAGCGGTGAACTTATAAGGTTTCTGGCTGATTATGTTTCGCGCGAACCCGTTGAACGGTTTGTAGTCGGGCTTCCAAAGCAGATGAACAACGAACTTTCTGAAAATATGAGATACGTGGAAGCCTTTGTAACACATCTGAAGCGGACCATTCCGGATATTCCGGTAGAGTATTACGATGAACGATTTACTTCCGTTTTGGCACATAAGGCAATGCTGGACGGAGGATTGAAGAAAAAGAAAAGGCAAGATAAAGGATTGGTAGACGAGATCAGTGCGGTTATTATCTTGCAGTCATATTTGGAAAATAAGAAATATCAGTTATAAAAGTTATGATTTTACCAGTATATTTATATGGACAGCCCGTGCTGAGAAAAGAGGCTGAAGAGGTTCCGATGGACTATCCGGATCTGAAACAATTGGTAGCCAATATGTTCGAAACGATGTACAATGCCGATGGTGTGGGGCTGGCCGCTCCGCAGGTCGGTTTGTCATTGCGTCTTTTGGTAATTGACGCTGACGTGATGGGAGATGATTTTCCTGAATGCAAAGGCTTCAAGCGTGCGATGATCAATCCTGTTTTCCTTGAAAAAAGTGAAGAAGAGGTTTCGATGGAGGAAGGTTGTCTGAGCCTGCCGGGAGTGCATGAGAAAGTAGCCCGTTCAGCAAAAGTACGTGTGAAATATCTGGATGAAGACTTGAAGGAACATGAAGAAACGGTAGAGGGGTTTGCTGCACGTGTTGTGCAGCATGAGTGTGAACACTTGGAAGGCCATGTATTCATAGATAATATTTCAGGAATCCGCCGTCAGTTGAATAAAAGCAAACTAAATAGTATTATTAAAGGTACAGCCCGTTGCTCCTATAAAGCAAAAGCGGTTGGTAAGTAATAAGAACTCTATTAACTAATCAGTATGACAGATTTAAGTAAAAACATTCAGGCCCTCAGGGAAAAGAAAGCCGTCGTTGAGATGGGTGGAGGTGAAGCTGCTATCGAAAAGCAGATCGCGATGGGTAAACTGACTGCCCGTGATCGTATTCTATCCTTGTTGGACAAGAATTCTTTCCATGAATATGACCTGTTCGTGAAGCACGATGGTCGTGATTTCGGCATGGATAAGAAAGATTTACCAGGTGATGGTGTTGTTACAGGTACAGGTACGATCTTCGGTGCTCCGGTTTGTATCTATGCACAAGACTTTACGGTTGCCGGTGGTTCACTGGGCTTGCAGCATGCACGTAAGATCACGAAGATCATGGATCATGCTCTGAAAATGAAATGTCCGATTATTGGTATCAACGACTCAGGTGGTGCACGTATCCAAGAAGGTGTAGGTGCATTGGCGGGTTATGGTGAAATATTCTATCGCAATACAATTGCTTCCGGTGTTATTCCTCAGATCTCGTTGATCCTGGGACCTTGTGCCGGTGGAGCCGTATATTCTCCGGCTTTAACGGACTTCGTATTTGTAGTAGAGAATATCTCCAAGATGTTTATTACAGGTCCGAATGTGATCAAGACCGTGTTGGGCGAAGATATTTCTATGGAAGATCTGGGTGGTGCACGTGTCCATGCGGAAACAACTGGTAATGCTCATTTCTACGCACAGAGCGAGCAGGAGTGTTTCGAGCAAGTTAAACGTCTGGTTAGTTTTATCCCCTGGAATAACCAGGAACGTGCTAAAGTGGTAGAGTCGAAGGAACCCGCTGCGGTAATGAACATCGAAGATGTGGTTCCGGCAGATCCGAAACAGCCGTACGATGTTCGTAACGTTATCAAATGTATCGTGGATGATTCCGACTTCTTGGAAGTACAGGAGTTGTGGGCAGCCAACATTGTGATCGGTTTTGGCCGCATGGGTGGTGAAACTGTCGGTTTCGTTGCTAATCAGCCGATGGTGTTGGCAGGTGTATTGGATTGCGACAGTGCCGATAAAGCTGCACGTTTTATCCGTTTCTGCGATTCTTTCAATATTCCTATTATCACGTTGGAAGATATGCCGGGCTATTTGCCGGGCGTCGACCAGGAACATGCCGGTGTGATCCGCCATGGTGCGAAGGTATTGTATGCTTATTCCGAAGCGACGGTTCCCAAGATTACGGTTATCCTGCGTAAGGCTTATGGTGGCGGTTATATCGCCATGAACTCTCGTCACTTAGGGGCGGACTTTATGTTTGCATGGCCGAGTGCAGAAATTGCGGTGATGGGACCGGAAGGTGCGGCCAACATTATTTTCCGCAAGGAGATCATGGAAGCCGAAGACCAGAATGCAATGCGCCAGGAAAAGGTGAAGGAATATATCGAGAAGTTTGCAAATCCTTATGTGGCTGCGTCCAAAGGGTTCATCGATTCTGTTATCGAGCCGAAAGAAACACGTTCATTGTTGCTTCACGCGCTTAAACTTTCTGTATTGAAAGAAGAATACAGACCGGCTAAGAAGCACGGATTGCCTCCGTTCTAATTAACGCCGTAAAAACTTTTGAATATGGAAAAGAAAGAGAAAGATAACGAATATGTGGATTTTGTAGTAACGGCCCGCAAATACAAGACGACGCTGACTGCAAAATATAAGAACCGTAAAATGTGGCATAAGCCCTTTGTCGGTGATGTGATTTCTCATCTTCCTGGAACGATCGTTAAAGTGGAAGTACAGCAAGGGCAGGAAGTCGAAGCCGGCCAGTTGCTTTTGATCCACCAGGCGATGAAGATGTACAACCGGGTGGTCGCTCCCGTTGCCGGAACGATTGTCGAGCTGGGTGTAACGGAAGGAGATAAGATCCCAAAAGACCATTTGATGGTTAAGATTCAGCCGAAGTAAATAGCTGAAATAAGTAAATATAGAAAGCTTTCACACTGTTTTACAGTCTGTGAAAGCTTTTTTTATAGATTGGTTTTAATGGCTAAGATTATTTACTTACTTTTGCGACCGATCAATGTTGAATATTTTTATAATAGATGAAGAAAGCGATTCTTTTATTTATATTCCAGCTGTGTTCGTTAGCCATGTTTGCACAAATCAATACGGATCGTGTGTTGACTATCGGGCGCAACGCCTTGTATTTTGAGGACTATGTTCTTTCGATACAATATTTCAATCAGGTTATCAAATCAAAACCTTGGTTGGCCGAACCATATTTCTACCGTGCTGTGGCAAAAATCAATTTGGATGATTATAAAGGAGCTGAAGAAGACTGTACGCTTTGTCTTGAACGGAACCCTTTCCTGGTACAGGCATATTACGCACGTGGTATTGCCCGTCAGAGTCAGGAGAAATTTGACGAAGCAATAGAAGACTACAGGAAAGGTTTGGAGTTTAAGGCGGAAGACCGCCAGATGTTGGTGAATATGGCAGTAGCCAATATTCAGAAAAAAGATTTTAAGGAGGCCGAAAAGGTGTTTGATGAACTGATGGCGGCCCATCCCAAATATTCTATGAACTATCTGACGCGTGGTGCGATGTACACCGAGAAAGGCGATACGGTCAAAGCACTTGCCGACTATGATAAGGCGATCAGTATGGACCCCTACTATGCTCCCGCTTATGGCAACCGGGCGATCCTGCATTACCAGATGAACAATATGAAAGACGCGCTTGCCGATCTGAACGAGGCCATTCGTCTGAATACCCGTGAGAGCGGTTATTACATCAATAGAGGTCTGGTCCGGTATCAGTTAAAGGATTTGCGTGGTGCTATGGCTGATTATGATCAGGTGGTCAGCATGGACAGCCACAACCTGATTGCCCGCTTCAACCGAGGATTGCTTCGGGCACAGATCGGGGATAACAACCGGGCTATCGAAGATTTCGATGTTGTGATCGAGATTGAACCGGACAACTATATGGCTTATTATAACCGGGCGTTGTTGCGTTACGAGACGGGAGATTATCAAGGTTCCGTACATGACTTCGATGTCGTGTTGCGGCAGTATCCGAATTTTGTGGCCGGTTATTACAGCCGTGCGGAAGTGAAGCGGAAAATGCATGATGAGGTCGGTGCCGACCGTGACTACTGGACTGCCTATAATATGGAGCAAAAAAAGAAGAACGGGAATGCTTCGGGAAATGCGGTCGCTTCCCAAAATGGCAACAATACCGGTACGCAATTGGCCGATCCGGCATCAAAGGATGAAAATACGCGTGAACAGTCGGATAAGAATATCGATAAGTTCAACCGTCTTGTCGTGTATGATGAAGAAGAGGTACGTAAGACGAAGTATAACAGCGAAATTCGTGGACGCGTGCAGGACCGCAATGTGCGTGTGGATCTGGAACCGATGTTTGTCCTGACTTATTACGAAAAAGTCGATCCGGTAAAGAAGTTGGTTTATTATGATAAGATGGTGGAAGCTTACAATTCCCGTCTGGTACTGGAACGTAAGCTGCGTATCACAAACGAAGAAGCCGCCCTTACGGAAGACCAGGTTGCCGTACATTTTGCATCTATCGATAATTTTTCGGCCCGTATAGTGAAGAATCCGAACGATGTGGATGCCTATTTCGGACGGGCTTTGGATTTTATGCTTGTACAGGACTTTACCGAAGCGATTAAGGATTATACAAAGGTGATCGAATTGGATCCGGATTTTGCTATGGCTTATTTTAACCGGGCTGTCGTCCGGTATAAACAGCTTGACTATAATATGTCGCAGGCTGCCAGCTCGCAAGACGATTTTTCTGCTATGAGCATGAACCTTAAGATGGGTAAGAATCCGACGGTTGTTCGTACTCCGGCAACATCTGATCCGGCTTCCGCATCCTTGAAAGACAATAAGCGAGCTTACGAGCATGAAATGATTACGAGGGATTATGACATGGTGATCAAATTGAATCCGGGCTTCGTATATGCTTATTTCAATCGTGGAAACCTGCGTTGTGCGCAACGCGATTTTCGTGCTGCCATCCAGGATTACAGCGAGGCGATCCAGCGTGATCCGGAATTTGCCGAGGCTTATTTCAACCGTGGATTAGCACGCCTTTCGCAAGGAGATGCCAACCGGGGAATCGCCGATTTGAGCAAGGCCGGAGAGTTGGGTATCATCAATGCTTATAGTATTATCAAGCGTATGACAAGCAATTGATCCCCCCTTATTGTAAAAAACATCTTGAAAATGACTTGAACCTCATCCGCCAAATGTTCTTCGAACAGTTGTTTACGGATCGAAAATAATGCCTTTGGGAGGCCATTCCCGTGAGGTGCGCGGTTTTTCCTCCCAACGACCGTCTTCATCGCCACGAAGTCCGACTTCGTATAGAGTGAATCCGACAGCCCGGAGCGATGAAGACGGTCGTCGTGGAAATAAGGGTTCGATTTCCTTGAAAAGACCCTTCGAATCCGGGTAATATTCCTTTACCCTCCCTTTGTTTTCCCAAATATTCAACTCACTGGCAGTTCCGGTTTTTCGAAGTGTAAGGAATATGGAAGATAAGATAACCAAATGTCATGCAATTTCTACCTCTCCGGCGGACTGTTCGCTGGTATGTTAGGAAAAGCACTGTTTAGGTGGAAGAAAGGTCGGCTGAAATTGTGTTTGTTTTCTCTCGAAATAGGAAAAACAGGGGTTATTGTAAAAATCTTGATAAATAAAACCGCTTGTTGTCACTAATATGTATTATTGTCAACAAAAAACAGAGGAATAAGAGAGGCTATGCAACGGATTTTTCTTCAGAACTCGCGTCTGACAGTCCTTGACCAGCCGATCGAAATCCTTCTCAAAACGCTGCGCCTGCAAAAATGTCAGCCATTGCGCGTCTGCCGGACACAACCGTTCCTGAAAAACCTGAATCAGCGAAATGACAAGCGCGTTACTGCCGCCGAAGCTTTGTCGCAACACAGCGTCTTTGACAGAACTGTTGTCGGCTCGCGGATAGGCTTTGGCTTGTGGCCAATAGATGCGCAAAAACTCAAGCGCCAGCTCGCGATAGCTGATCTCAAAAACTTCCGCATCAGGATGATTCACAAAAGGAATTTCTCCTGCCTTGTTCGTGACGGCCAGCACCAATGCCAACTTGTAGGTGGTGTTGAGATCGTTGCCAAGTATCAGCTTCTGAATCGAAAGCAGAAAGTCTTCGACTGACAAAGTCATTTGAGAGGTCCACAAACGTAAAAGACACCGTTCGCGCTTCCCAATAACAAGACTTTCATATGAGTATCTATTTTTTATTATGCAAAAATAATAAAGATTTCTCTCTTCACTACTGATTATCTATCGTATAATTAAAAAAGCGGTTAAACTTGTACATTTTACGAAACACTGCATCCACTTTCTGTAGTAAATCGTCGCTCTCGAACCAGGCTTCCGGCTTTACACTCATCACATCATAATGCTTATGTTTTAGTAAATCGGCCTCCGGGAAATCGGCAGGGAAAGGAGCCGGAACTTTCTTTAATTTATCATCGGTATCCAATTCAGGAAATTCGGCAATAAATTCAGGTTCCCGGATAATCGAAGTAAACTCTTCGATATTTTCATAGATATCCTGCCTGATCCGTTTCAACAAAGCCGGTTCCGGACAATAACACCCCCCACCCAACATACAACACCCCGGTTGGAGGTGGATATAATACCCACAACGTCCGCTGTTACGTCCCCGCCAACCACCACCGAAGTCGGCTTCGGTGTCGTAAGCGGTGTAGAC
>OKRT01001641.1_pt1 | contig 10111 bp, 10 predicted proteins | sample 1601111 | NCBI WGS metagenome assembly OKRT01 (sample SAMEA3541572, study PRJEB24748) | human gut metagenome | biome: human gut; feature: human-associated habitat; material: faeces | place: China | collected 2012 | reverse complement strand
CGCCGCGGCTGCCGAGCCGGACGCAATGGTTTCTTTATAAGAAAAACCCGGCTCTCTGAAATGCACATGAACATCACAAAGACCGGGGACAATAATATAATTTTCAACAGCGGACAAAAGACCTCCGTCGGCAAGAAATTTTTCCGCAAAGGCCTTTATTTCTTCGTATCTGTAAGCGTAGTCGTGGGTCATTTCTGCGTCTCCTTATAAAAGAAAAAGTCCTGCTTTCCCGCAAGACCGTGTATGCAAAGAACGCCGGGACAGACCGACTCTCCGTATTCATCACCAATCTTGCCGGCATCTCTGTACCGCTTAAAAATTGATTCGATTTATTATACCAACAGCGGGGCTCTTTGTCAAGGCGCGGGAGCGTAAATCATAAATGAAGTGTTTGTGAATTATTTTATTAATTGCTAAAATGTATTGACATTGCGAGAGCTATACCTATATAATAAAATTTAAACCACCAAAATATCGGAAAATCGGTAGATTAAACAGTAAAATTGTGAAGAAAAGGGAGGAGAATTAATTATGAAATGGAACATTGTTACCGATTCAAGCTGCGATATGTTCGGCTTTGACAAGGACCATGAGAACATCGTGTTCTCGTCCGTGCCGTTCACTATCAGCGTAGGAGACGAAAACTTTATTGACGACCAAAACCTCGATGTAGACGGAATGATCGACTCGATGGATGCCTGTGCTCAGGCGAGCCATACGGCGTGCCCGTCGCCCCATGCGTGGCTCGAGAAGTTCGAGCAGGAGGGCAACGTTATCGCCATAACGATTTCGAGCAAGCTCTCGGGCAGCTACAACAGCGCGTGCGCCGCAAAGGACATGGTGCTCGAGAATCAGCCCGACAAGAAAATCGCTGTTATCGATTCGCGTTCGACTGGTCCCGAGATGGTGCTGCTCGTCAAAAAGATCTGCGAGATTATCGAGTCCGGCGCGGACTTTGATACCGTTGTCAGCAAGGCGGAGCTCTATTCCAACCATACTCACATTGTTTTCGCGCTCTCGTCATTCAACAACCTCGTCAAGAACGGCCGCATGAGCAAGATAGTCGGCTTTGTCGCAAACAAGCTCGGCTTCTGGGGCATCGGCATAGGAAGCAAGCAGGGCACTATCGAGATAAAGCAGAAGATACGCGGAAGCAAAAAGGCGCTCGATGCGATTATCGACGACATGAAGGAGCGCGGCTATAACTGCGGCAAGGTTGTTATCAGCCACTGCCGCAACGCGGAGTTTGCCGAGAGCGTCAAGTCAGCTATCCAGTCCGTCTGGGATAAGGCGGAGGTCAAGATAGTCCACGCGCGCGGTCTTTGCAGCTACTACGCCGAAAAGGGCGGGCTGATAATCGGCTTTTGATTACTTAAGTCCCTTTGTGCCGCCCCTGAAAGGGGAGGCGGCGCGACCGCAGGTCGTGACTGAGGGGTTGAACTTACCACATAATAAAAAGGACTGCTCATCCGGGCAGTCCTTTTAGTATGTATTTTATTCTGCGCTTTTATCTTCGGGCAGGTCGCTCGTGCAGTGCGGGCACTTGACCGCATCGATCGGAATTTCGGTGCAGCAGAACGGGCAATTTTTTGTTGTCGCGGGAGCGGGCTCTTCGACTTTTTCGTGGATGAGCTTCGATTTTGCCGTCGCCATGAGCTTTATGACGAGAAAAATTGCGAGCGCGATTATCAGAAAATCGAGAACAGTCTGAATGAAGTTGCCGTAGTTGAGCGTGGCGTATCCTGCCTCGGCAGCGAGTGCGGGAGTCGTGTACTTTGCGGGGTCAAATCCCGTGCGGTCGCCGAGGACGACGAACATATCCTTGAGACTGCCGCCGCCTGTTATCAGACCGACGAGCGGCATGATGAGGTCGGAGACGAGCGAAGTGACTATCTTGCCGAACACGCCGCCGACTACAACGCCGACCGCCATGTCAACGACATTTCCCTTTGAGATAAAAGCCTTGAATTCTTCAACGAGTTTGATCTTTTTCATCTTTATACACCCCTGTATATTTTATATACCTTTATTATATATACGCTGTTTGCCCGCGGCAAGAGTTTTTTGAAATTTTGGGAGGAGCTATGGCAGAAATATTTTATCATACCTTTGACCCTGTCTATGACAATCATTCGCGTGTGCTGATACTCGGCTCGTTTCCGTCCGTGAAGTCGCGCGAGCAGGGATTTTATTACGGACACCCGCAGAACCGCTTCTGGAAAGTGCTCTCCGCCGTGTTTTCTTCGCCCGTGCCGCAGAGCATAGATGAGAAGAAAAAACTGCTGCTTGATAACGGTGTCGCGCTATGGGATGTCGCACAGAGCTGCGAGATAAACGGTTCGAGCGACAGTAGCATGAAGAACGTCCGCCCGAACGATATATATACATTATTATATACTACCGGCATCGACCGCATTTTCGCAAACGGCAAGACCGCCGCGCGGCTCTATGAAAGGTTCATCCTGCCGCAGACGAATATCCCCATAACCGCCCTCCCGTCAACCAGCCCCGCCAATGCCGCATTCAGTCTTGATGATTTGTGCGAGCGGTGGCAGATTATCTGCACCTTGTAGGGTGCGGCGGCACAGAACGCAAGCTCGGAACAAAGCGAATTAAACAGCATGAATAGGGAATCCCCCACCTCTGTCCCCAATTTCGGACTTCCTGACCCCGGCTTGAATATATCAATAAAGCAATTTTTGTGCAAAGTGCAAAAAATCGTTTTTGCAAAATAAACTGTTTCTAATCTATATATAAAATTTGAACTTTTGTGTTGACAAACAAAAGAGGCGCGAGTAAAATAAGGTTACAGTGTAATGGTATAGGTATGCGGAGAGGTGGCCTCTTTTCGCGGAAACCGATGCCGTTGCAGTTGCGGCAGCGCCTATGATGCCGCTGCGGAAAATAAAAGGGCGAGAAAAATGCACCGTACGCCATGCGTACAAGCCCGGTGCAAAAATCAAAAGAAAGGTGATAATTATGAAGACAAGAAAAGTCGGCAAGATAGTGTCGCTGCTCGTCGCCATAGTGCTCGTTGCAACGATCATGATTCCTGCCGCCAGTGTCCTCGCAGATTCGTCAGAATATGCTGGGGTTACTTGGACAGAGGTCGGCGATTTTGCATCACTGAAGCAAGCGTTTGATAATGCAAATAAGACCGGCGAGAAGACTTATATCCGTCTTACTTCGGACATAACTCTTCAGAGGCCTTATTTCAACAGCGATGAAATAAACGGCGGCAGCACCAACTGGGCCAAGATGTACATCTATTCAACCGCAAGAATAACAAAGATTGAAGAGAAACGCGGCGGTCTGTGGTCAGGAACTAATAAAACAACCCATGATTTCGCATGGCTTATGTCACAGGCGAACTCCCCGTTTAACGTCAGCGATCCCAATGCATACTTCTACGGCTATACGGAGGACAAACTTAAAAACGGCTTCCTGGTTGACAAAGGAATGCAGGATTATGTCGGAATGGGCAGAAAGGCCGGACAGGGAACCGGTTATGACGAGAAGATAGGCTACGAATACAGCGAGCGTATGCTTGTTGTTGATGAGAATGCCGATATCACCGTCGACCTCTATGGCAAGACCATGAAGGCCAGCGACTATAATCCGTATGACAGCACGCCTGCGTACCAGATGAGCGCTATCAAGGTCAACAAGGGCGGCGCTTTGACCGTTGTGGACCTTTCCTCCGAGCAGACCGGTACTATTTCCGGCGGTACGGGCAACGTGTATTATAAGGAAACTGTTTCTACGGATAACAGCGAACATACCCGTGACGCAATGTTCAATGAAGATTGGACGGTAAGAGATACTACCGGCTGGGTAGGTTGGCTTTCAAAGACCGGTAAGTACAATATCGAATATCAGTCGAAATCAACATGGGTTGAAAACGTTAAAGAATCCCGCGGCGGCGGTATCTATGTTGAAAACGGCGGTGTATTTACTCTTAAGAGCGGTAAAATAAGCGGAAACCAGGCATTTATGGAGCCCAAAAGAGGAATTTTTGCGGCCGACGTTGATTCCTATGCTAAGGGCGGCGGCGTTTACGTTGAGGCCGGCGGCGTGTTCAATATGTTCGGCGGCGAGGTTTCCAAGAATGCCACTCGCTCGTTCTTCAAGAACTGGAGCACTGGCAATGACAGAATTTATCACGCTTATTCCGAAGGCGGCGGCATTTACCTTGAAGGCTCTCAGGAAGAGACTGTAAACGGTGCTACCGTAACTGTCCCCGGCGCGGTCTTCAATATGACCGGCGGTAAGATAGCCGAAAATGCTACTTACGCTCAGGGCGGTACTGGCGCTTCCTCCAAATCCCGTATAACGCACTCAAGCGGCGCGGGCATATATGTCGGCACCGGCGCTGTCTGCAACATAAAGGGCGCCGACTCCGATTCGGCCTCCACCAATATCGAAATGATGAAGAACTTCCCGCAGGTCGTTAACAATTCCTGCGGCGGCCAGATCGTTAAGGGCTCTTATACCACAAACTCCGCCATCGAAGTTAAGGGCGGCGGTATATATAATGACGGTACCGTCAACATAAAGAATGCTCTGATTGCCTCCAACGATTTCTCCGAGGCCAGACAGTCTGACGCAAAGACGGCAGTCCACATTATGCGTGACGAATACCTTCCCGAAGGCCAGAGAACAATAACCTATTCCGACGGTAAGACCGCGACTCTTCCCGGCACAGGCACAGACCTTGCGCTCTATGTTCTTGATTATTGGGAAGATATCAGCAACGAGACCTACGGCGGCGGACATAAGGGTATTAAGCAGCGTCCCAAGACCTATATTACCCGTCTTGATGACAGATTTACCGATAACCTTCAGCTTGCAACCGAGGAAGTTCCTCACGCAACAAGCGGTATTTTCGGCAGCGTTATCGTTAATGATAACATGAAGGTAACCTCCGACGGCGCAGGCGTTTGCGTCGGCGAAAACGGAAAGCTCGTTGTCGGTGAGCGTACATGGATTACCGATAACTATGACTTCCTCACCAACGGCCATATGGCGTTTAATTCGATCAGAAACTACAAGCGTTTCTGGGCGCAGAACAGAACGGTCGTCGATGACAGAGTTTACAAAACCGACGATACCAACGGAGCAGGTGCGACCTATACGGATCCCGCCGGCGGTTGGGTATATTACGGCACTACTAACTCAAACGTAAACGACGGCTATGCCTATTCGGATACCTCCGACGACGTTTATCTTCCCGACGGAGCTGTTATATACAAGGGCGGCTCGCTGTTCGAGTCCAAGATCGGCGTCAACTATTGGAATATGGTCAATGCCGACGGTTCTGCCGTTGAGGCTGAAAGAGGCCTCGGCCAGGCAGGCAGCCGTGCAGGCAACCGTGTTATTGTTGCAACGGGCAAGAACCTTGACGCCTCCTTCTGGGGTGATTCGGTAGCACAGCCCACAGCAAGAGATATTCAGTTCTTCTATGCAAACGATAACAATAAGAACTGGGAGAAGAGCAACTATACTCTGCCGGCATATTACACGGATGATATGGGCAGAAGCATTTGCGACCTTCGCGCTACAAATTCAAACAACTGGGAAGACAGATACAGAGTTACCGCTATCTCTACATCTAACCCCGGTATCAACAGAGATTCTTCTCCGTATGAGGGATATATAAACTACGATGTTGAGTATCCCGCAAGTCGTTGGGCGTCCGGTACTCAGGGATACTATGCAGGACATGATATCGCAACCAACGGCGGTTATTGGACCTACTACAAGGATACCTCTTACAGAATAAGCGATCCCGACTGGACACCCGATAACTCGGACTTCCGTCCTAAAAACGGTGAGTTCATGAACTCTACCGTTAACTTCCCGCAGCGCTCATATCAGCTTACTGCTGAAATGAAGACAATGAACAAGTCTTATCTCCAGGCTAAGTACATAGACTACAAGGTAGTTTATGATACCACAACCTTTGGTACCGAAGCAGCTCCCGTTCTTCGTTTCGGTAAGACTGACAGCGATACACGTAATATGTATGTCACCGTCAACTTCGACGAGGCGAATAAGCACTATTACGGTCTGTCGAACCAGCCTTCATTCACCCTTAACGATTCGGTTTCGACCAGCAACTTCACAACGTCGGTCAGCCCGTTCCTGAACAACCTTGACCAGAATCTTACCGATTCGACTTTCACCTTCTACGGTGCCAACAAGCCTAAGGGAACTATAGATATCGCAAAGGTCGTTCCGGACTATTCGGCATATGGCAAGTCTGCGCAGCTCAACTATTTCCTGAACCTTTCTAACGTAGACAGACTGGCAACACAGACATCCATCTCAAAGGATTCCGCCAACAATGAGCTTACAGACCTTTACTTCAAGGGCTGGCAGTTCTATACCTCCTACGGGTACGGACCCGAGGTAGTCACTCTTGACAATAAGGTGGCGCGTCAGACAGTCAGCCTTGACGGCAACACGCTTGATTATCGCGGATACTTTGCCGCAGATCTGAGCAAGATCTTCAACTCTAACGTCAACGCTCAGCCCTGCCCGTCCATGACAGCTCTTTGGTACAGCAAGGAAGAGCTCGCCGAGGCCCGTAAGAAGGTCTCCAACGTCATGTTCCAGACTGTCCAGCGTAAGAATGATGACGGCTCGATTACCGACCTCCTTCGCTTTGTTGCTATCGCAGGCTCTCAGTATCCTGATTTCGACGAGATCGGCTTCGTCATCTCGACAACCAACGCCACTCCCACTATTGAGGGCGGTTATGACTTCGTTGTCAAGAGCAGGGTCTATGAGAAGCTCGGCGTCAACAGGGCTGCCGGCGCCGCAAAGACCTACTACGATGTTGACAAGCTTCTTGGCGGAACTTATTCCGGCCACCAGAGCGTCACTGTCGAAGATGCAAAGTGGAGCTTCACCAAGGACAGCCAGTTTGCAGCTAATGTTACTACGGGTGCTACAGGCAAGGCAGGCTATAAGGATGCGGGTCTGTTCTACACCAACATCGTTATCACCGATGCTAATAAGGACACCGTTTACTTCGTAACTCCTTATGCTAAGATGGGCAACACCTACTATTACGGTGAGTCCCGTGCCGCCTGCTATGCAGACGCCCCCACCGCTTGATGAAACCCGAGATTCTATAGGAGATGTGCACTATGAAAAATTATGAGAAACCTATCGCAGAAGTCCTCCTGTTTCGTCTTGCAGAAGTCAGAATGGTTCCGCGTATAAGCATTGGCGAAGGTACTGATGATAACTACGCCAAGAAGCACAACGGTTCCGGCGACTGGGACGGCGACAAGTGATTTTGCGCTTTCACGGTTTATGAAAGGAGAAGAGTTCGCTATGAAAAAAACTCTCAAAGCTGTTATAGCTATGATACTTGTTCTGGCGCTCGGCTTTGCTGTTGCTGCCCCTGTCTTCGCAGCTTCCGCTTCAACCGTTGCCCAGTCGGCAAGCATTAAGGACTTCTTCAAGAAGATTGGAGATTCCATAAAGAAATTTTTTGAGAAGATCTTTAAGCCCACGCCCAAGCCCGACCCGCAGCCCGATGTCCCGTCTACGGACGGCTCGGTTGAGGCTGAGAGCGTCCCGATTGACGATTCTCAGGACAAGGGCAACACCATCGGCAAGAATGACGTTTACGCCAGCCCGCTGTGGTAAAAAGAATTGAGCAATTTTAGTATAAAAATTGCAGATTTACCGGTAGGTATCTCCTGCACGCACCCTCACCTTTCGGATGTGTGCAGTGAGTACCTCACCGATGAGGCTCCGCTGTTTTCGGTTGGGGCCGATGAAGAACACAAAGAGGAGCTCAGAAAGTTTTTTCTGGGCTCTTCTCAAGTGTTTTCTGATGCTTTTTTGGAGAGCGTCGCAGTGCAGGAAAAGGTCTGCGCCGCCGTTCTCGATTATGATGCCGCCGTCTTTCATGCCGCCCTTATTTCTTTTGACGGGCAGGGCATAGCTTTTGCCGCGCCGAGCGGTACCGGCAAGACGACGCATATAAAACTCTGGCAGAGACTCTACGGCGACCGCGTTGAGATAATCAACGGCGACAAGCCGCTTTTCACTCTGCGCTCCGGTCGCTTCTTCGCGTCCGGTATGCCCTGGTGCGGAAAAGAAAACTGGGGCTGCAACAAAACCGTTCCGCTCAAGGCAATCTGCTTCATCGACCGCGCGGAACACAATTCGATTTCGCCGCTCGAGGACAATCGGGAGATAATGAGCCGCCTGTTTTTGCAGCTTGTCATGCCCGAGGAACACCGCCTCATGGTGAAATATCTTGATTTTGCAAATAAGCTGATAAATACCGTTCCGTTCTACCTTCTGCGCTGCAACATGGATTTATCTGCCGCGCAGACCGCGCACGACGGCATTTTCGGCATAGAATAAAGAGGTTGCTATGAAAGTTAAAGACGGTTTCTATCTGACCGCTATCGGCACTGATTTTGTGATAATTGCCAGCACTCCCGAGACAAAGAAGGAGTTTGACGGCATGCTTCGCCTGAACGAGACGGGCGCTTTCCTCTGGAAGAAGCTCACCGACGGCGCGAGCGAGACGGAACTTGCCGATGCGCTTGCCGCCGAATATGGTGTTTCACGCGAGGTATCCGAAAAAGACACCGCCGATTTCCTTGGCGTTATCCGCTCCGCCGGATTCATCGAGGAATAATATGGACGCTTCGATGTCTTATGAGACGCTTATCGCCGCCGCGGGCAGCGTCGTTATTGAGCCGCGCGGCATCAGTATGCTCCCTTTTCTGAAGGAGGGCAGAGATTCGGTGCGCCTTGTTAGTCCGACCGCCGCGCCGCGCAAATATGATATCGTACTCTACCGCGTGCGTGATGAATATGTGCTCCATCGAATTATCGGCTTTGACGGCGATAATTATATAATCTGCGGCGACAACTGCCGCGGCTGGGAGCGCGGACACGGGCGAGGGGATATAATAGCCGTCGTCGATGAGATATACAGAAACGGCAAGCCCGAGAAACCGCACTGTCTCAAAAATCGAATCTACGAGCGCCTTTGGTGCTCTTCGCTGCTCAAAAGAATAGTAATGAAGCTGAAAGCTTATATGTAAAATGCTGAAATTGTAAATTTCAGCATTTTTTATTTATAATTCTACTAAAAAGTGATTTTTTTGTACACTTCCTATATAATATGACATGCATTGTGTTTCATATGCAAAATATAGGAGGTAAAAAATGAAAAAGGTATTGAAATCAGTAACCGCAATTCTGCTGGTTCTGACCCTTGCTTTTTCGGCGTTCGCCGTTAGCGGCGTGTTTGCTGATGAGGCCGAGCCGATGAGCAGCTTTGCTGTTTCGGCAAAGGGAAGCGGAGAAAATTCATCCGCACTTGGCACCGTCTCGTGGTGGAAGAGCGATGTCGATGGCAAGTATTATATGTTTATGCCCTCAAAATCGGATCTGTCCTCGATAACGGTCTGGTTTACTGCATCTGATGATGTGATGTGCGGCGATGTCAAGCTTGAAAACGGTGTTGCAACAACCGCTTTTGCCAATGGCGGCGAGTTCGTTCTCTCTGTCGGCGATAAGGATTATACCGTAGTATTCCTTAATTCGAGCAAGCTTCCGACAATGTTTATAAACACTCCTGAAGGTGGTCTTGACAGAATTCACGCCGATAAGGAGCACAAAGAAAAGGGCTGCACAATGCTTGCCGTCAACTCCAAGGGCAAGGTTGACTACAATGCGGAGCTCGCTTCGATGAAGGGCAGAGGCAATTCTACTTGGGGTCTCCCCAAAAAGCCTTATAATATAAAGCTTGATTCGAAGTCAAAGCTTTTTGGTATGGAAAAAGCAAAAAAATGGTGCCTCATAGCAAACTATGAAGATCTCAGCCTTCTGCGGGATCAGATAGTTTATAATCTTGGCGCAGATATCGGTATGCCTGAGTCGCCGGACTGTAGAAGTATTGACCTTTATATTAATGGAGAATATAAGGGCGTCTATCTCATTACAGAGAAAGTTGAGATAAATAAGAACCGAGTCAATATAACCGACCTCGAGGGTGACACCGAGGATATGAATCCGGATCTCGATTTTTCAACCCTTGCGCCCAAAGGATTTGATGGCAAATATAGCG
>OKRT01001633.1_pt1 | contig 10127 bp, 7 predicted proteins | sample 1601111 | NCBI WGS metagenome assembly OKRT01 (sample SAMEA3541572, study PRJEB24748) | human gut metagenome | biome: human gut; feature: human-associated habitat; material: faeces | place: China | collected 2012 | reverse complement strand
CCATCGCCGTCCTCTGCGGCCCGCCGATCATGATCAAGTTCACCCTCGCGGCCCTCGTCGAACTGGGCTTCCCGGATGACCAGATCTACACCACGCTGGAAAAGCGCATGAAGTGCGGCATCGGCATCTGTGGCCGCTGCAACATCGGCAGCCACTATGTCTGCGTGGACGGCCCGGTGTTCACCATGGCCCAGCTCAAGGAACTGCCGCCCGAACTGTAGGCCGGCATCTTTGCTGCGTTTGAAGGAAGGGGTCTTCGGGCCCCTTCTTTTTTTTGTGCCCTGACCGGGGAGCGTCCCGGTACGACGGCGGCAAAAACGCCTGTCCGGGAGAGGTGTCCGTCCCCCCTGCCGGGCACGGGGAAGAAATGCCGTGATTCCGCTGGGCAAGATGTGATATATCACGATTTAATGACTTAAAAATCACTATTTTGTGACAATCAATCGTGATTATCTTTTTTAAACATGATGAAATAATTTATTTTTTCTTAACTGGTAAATTTTCCTGAAAATTGTCTGTCAAAAAGCGTGAATTTTCATCCGGGGACGTTTTAGTACCCTTTACAGCCCCTTTCCTTGTGCGTATATCCCCCTTGCATAAGTACTCAACCTCCCACCGACATAAGGAGAAAAAATATGGAAACCAGCGCTCGCAATACTTTCTGGGGCACCATCAGCTCCGTGCGTCCCGGCGCCGTCAATGACGAGATCGAACTGACCATGCCTTCCGGCACCAAACTGGTGGCCTCCATCACCAAGGCCAGCACCGAACGTCTGGGCCTGGTCGAAGGCAAGGAAGCCTGCGCCCTGGTCAAGGCCAGCATGGTCATCCTGATGAACGATGCCGACCAGTACATCCTCTCCACCCGCAATCAGTTCTGCGGTACCGTGAAGAGCGTGACCCCCGGCGCCGTCAACGGCGAAGTGGTGGTGGACCTGGGTGCTGACGGCGAAATGACCTCCATCATCACCATGGGCAGCATCAGCAAGCTGGGCCTGGCCGAAGGCAGCAAGGTGACCGCCATCGTCAAGGCCACCAACGTGATCATGGCCGTCAAGAAGTAAGTCCTGTCGCTACGCGATATCCGAGGGCCGTCTCCGCAGGGAGGCGGCCCTTTTTTCATGTTCGCTGCGACGCCAGATGTCCTGTTGTCAGGGAAGAGGGCGTGCCCGTGCCCCGGCCTTGCCCGGCCGGGAAAGGTCGGGGAGGCCCGGAAAAGGGAAGGCGCCTGGGCAGGGACGGTAGCGCTGCCCGGAGACACAAAAAAAGGCTGCCCGCGGGCAGCCTTGAAATGTCGAATCCGGGAAGGGATCAGCGGATGGCGCAGTTGCCGTCACGGCAATCCTGCGAGGGGACCACGGGCGTGGCCTGGAAGAGGACGATCTTGGTCTCCTTGCCGACCTTGTTCAGGACCATGGTATAGCGCATCAGGCCCTGGGGCAGGGGAGGCGTGGCCGAGCCCTTGAGCTCGCCGTTGGCCGTGACCAGGGTCACGTCACCCATGACGGTGCTGCGCATGTTGCTGAGGCGGATACGGTCGATGACCAGCTTCCTTTCCTTGAGGCTCGCCAGGAAGTGTTCCTTGTCCTGGATATGCCCGTTGGCGCTGACATGCCAGTAATTGGGGGCCAGGAGCTTGTCCAGGGACTCCACATCACCGGTCATGAGGGCCTCTGCATACAGTTCGGTCACATCAGCCTTGGCCAGGGCAGCACCGGCAAAGATCAGGCTCAGGGCCAGCGATACAAGGAACATACGGAACAGCTTCATGATGCATCCTCCTTTGGAGCTAGGGATGGACGGTACCTGTTATAAAAAACGGTACGGGGCATCATGAAAGCTGTCAAGCTGCGTCCCTTGTCAGGCCCGGCGCCGATTTGCAAAACATGCCCGGCTGGCATATATTGATGTTCTTCTTTTTATTCCCTGACTTTTAGCAAGGATACAGCATGCTCACCAATATTCTGCAAAGCATCGGCAGAACACCTTTGCTGCGTCTGAACGCTCTCGGCGCAGATCTGCCCGCTACGGTCTGGCTCAAGCTCGAAAACCGCAATCCCGGGGGATCCATCAAGGATCGCGTGGCCTTCCATGTGATCGACAAGACCATGGAGTGGGGCGACATCGAAGCCGGCGGCACCATCGTTGAGGCCACCAGCGGCAACCTGGGCATCGGCATCGCCCTGGTGGCTGGTACTCATGTTGAAAGAGCGAATTATTGGGATCAGCATGAAGACCTCTGTGACCGATAATAAAACTACCCAGAGTAAATCCACCCCATTTAGCAGAGTAAGTTTCCACTGCAGTAGCTCCACCGTAATAGCTTACACTTTTTACACCTTCGAATAAATTTTCCGTTTGACTGCCCAGATGCCCGAATAACGTTTGCGGTAATTCCCATGTAAATCTAGAAAGAATTTGTCCGAAATTACCTTGGAACCAGCCCATGTCGATTTTGAATGCCATGACAGTGGAATGCCAATTTTCACTGGACCAATTCCATGTAAACAAACCATGAAAAAAGTCTTTGATTGCGTTGAGAATGGTAAAGAAGAATTCTCCGTCTTGATCAATATATACCATTGGGATATTCCCGCAAAAAAGATAAGGATTAACCGTTTGCAGTGCCGGATCAGGGTTAAACCAACGTCCTGACATAGGATTGTAGTAACGTGCACCGAAATCGTATAATTCCAAGAATCCATGGCGGCCGAGGGATGCATCTTGCAATTCTTTGCCGGAAAATAAATAACGGTTTTTATGCAAGTTATTATAACTATGTGCCAACCCGAACGGATAATAATCCATAACCTGTTCTTCCAGCAGAGTTTCTGATGATCTGTCAGCGACCGCATAAGTGCGGACATTACCCATATAGTCGGTCAAGTTATATTTATATGCAAAAGTTCCATTTTCATTGACAGCCATGCCTTCAGGATGCAAAATATATAACAATTGTTCTCCGGAACCTGGTGAGCCGCCATAGATCATTGTGCTTCGGTAATATGTAAAAGAGCCATCGGCAATGGTTTTCAACTTTTGACCATCGGCACTGTAAATATAGCGAACTTCTTTGTTATCGTCAAATATTCGAGACGGTAAATTCAATTCATTGTACTCAATATGAATATTACTATAAGGGTCATAAGTCAAATTTCCTGAGGCATCATAGGTATATCCTTCGTACACTTGATCGTTACATGAAAAAGATATAAGTTGATTACCTCTATAAATATAAGCAAGATCGTGCAATCTATTTCCTGTACTATCTGTGCGTTTCATTTGTAAAATGTTTCCGTTTTTGTCATATTTAATATCATGTTCGTTAAAAGCGGAAGACTCACCCCAATTTTCGTCGTTTTGCGCTCTTTGTATGTATGCGGCAGTCTTAAGTTGTCCGGTTAGATCGTAATCATATTTATATCCTGAAGAGTTATCTGAATCATGCCGATTCCATACGAACAATGCGGGTTTATGGTCATACCGGGACGTAAAATTGCCATTTGGAGAAATCATACATATTTCATAATCAAATAAAGAAGATTTACCGCTTGTATTTTGTCCTTCTATATCATATTTGTAAGAACATGTTTCATATGCATTGTGTAATTTCTTTTCAATACTGCGCCCAAGCTCATCATAAGTATAGTGAGCAATAGTCACTCTGCCATTTACGGTATCTCCTGTTATTTCCTGATCAATTGACAGCAAACGCCCATGATTGTCGTAATTCATCCATTTACGATATTCATGTATACTGGTGGAAAATTCTTGTCGGACAAGGACTTCTGTTATATTACCCGCATAATCATATTTATTTGACACAATCTCGATACCTTCTGGATATAAATCGCCCACAGTTTGGATTACACGATATTTTTCATCATAATATGAGAGTGTAGTAAGCCATTTTTGTTGAGTGATAGCAGGATCAAGTATTTTGACGGTTCGTGCCGATACTTTTCCTTTTATTTTGTAGTTCACGGAGTTTCCTAATGCCTGTTCCGATCGATAATTGTAACGATCCTCGTCTTCTCCATCAGGAATCCAGTCATAATCATCATAGTATGTTATATTCAATATATTAGCATTATCAATGTTAGGATAACATTGATTTGTATAATTATATGCTGCTCGATCGATTTCCTCTCCGAAATTTGTTTGATTTGCCAGTGCGGCTTTATGTGTTTCATAAGTTCCTCCCGAATAAATTCCTTCCATTATGGGTCGGTCAAAAATATCGTATTTCGTAAAAGTCCATTGTCTGTTTTTCCTCTGTTCTCCGTTTTGTTTCATTACTAAACGTCCTCTTTTATCGTAAAGGAATAACGTATATGAAGCTCCTGGTATATATTGTTTACAGATATGATTATATTCATCGTATTCATAATAAAAACAGTCTTCTGGTAATTGGTCCGGAGAAGTTGTTGCTTGAATATTAGCAGATGGAGGCAATACATATCTGAGATGTCCGAGATCATCATATATATAATAAGTAATTCGACGATCTTGCATCGAAATATGTTGTTCACGGGCTATGAGATTTTCGTTTGCATCGTAATATTCAATCAGAATACTTTTTTCAAAGTCGGTTACAGGTTGTTTGGTTATTTTAGTTGTCAAACTCTTTTCAGGATATGATCCTTTATAATTCAACGTCCCGCTCTCTGTTACAGAATATTTTTTGACTTCACCCCAAGGTCCATTAAATCCGTATTCATATTCTTTTGGATGTGAATTCAATTGATACATCAATCCTGATGAGCCCTGTTTCATTACTAAGCCCATATTCGACTTGTCATATTCTTTTGCTGCGAAGGGATAATTACGATCATATTCTTTGTTATCATATGCATAAATATTTTGATAAAAGTTCGTTTGTTCACTTAGGGGATTTTGTCTAAAAATAATACTTTGAGATTTTGTTACATATGGTAAATATACAATTGAATCGCTTCGGCCCATGCAATCATATTCCACAAACGAAACAATATTTTGAGAATTGACAGGCGATGCAGCAATGTCTATGGTTTGACAAGGACGTCCCAACCCATCATAATATGTAATGCAACTTCTTCCTGATTGAGACGATGTATATGTCGTTTCAAGCACATAATTTTTATTTTGTGAAGGAAGATCTGTCGGACTTTCGATTTGCACTTCGAAGAGATTCCCCAATTCTGTCTTCCAATGTGTTGGGTCAAAAATAATATTATTCGTTTCATCGAATAAAACCAATGATCTATGTAATGATTTACAGTGGTCTCCAGCAGTCCCATCTTCATTGGTGGCACTTAAACGATTCGGTTTTGTTTTATTCGATGTCCCATCATAGGTAATGTAATCTACCACATTACCAACATTATCTACAACACTTACCGTTTCACCTGAGTTGCTGAGAATAATCTTTCGTTGATATAGGATTGTCGTCATCTCATATCCATCGTAAGAATATAGATCATTCAATAAAAATCCGCTATCTTTATATTGATAAGCAACTATAAGTGTACTTCTCGGGTTAATGATCGTATTAGCAGGGAATTGATATATTTCAGTTTTTCCTCCGCCTGTCAGTTTCCAACCTGTTAAATCAACGGCTGTATTCTCAAGATTATATAATTCTATATATTCTCCATTACTATATGGGATACCTTGTGCTATTTGTTCATTAAGCGGGGAATCGTACATTACTTCACTAATAACGATATATTTTTTTACTGAAACCTGTGCGTTTAGTTGTAGTGATAAAAATAAGGACAGGATGAAAACAATGTATTTTTTCATAATATTAACGATTGCTTATTTATTATTTGACAAAATGATATTCATAGCTTTTTATAGGGGCATGATGTTCATCCGACACACGAATTAATCGGCTAAAATCATCATATTTGTAATATGTAGAAATTCCATTTTCATCTGTTTCGGAAAGTTTATTTCCATTTGGATGGTATGTATATGTCGTCATTCGAGCATTGAGCGGACATATTCGTACTTCATCCAAGCAATCTAACCCGACACCAATTGTGTATGTTGCAGTGGAAGAGGTTACATTAATCGTCTTTTGTACTCTTTCCCATGTATCTCCAAAGTCTCTACTTAACCAGTAAGTTAATGAATATACTCCGGGAGCAAAATTTTTAAGATCAATATTATAAGATCCACAAAATGTTTTATTCCCTGTCTTAGGCGTTGCAGCAAAACTCGTATCGTCGTTGTCCTCGAAACTTGTATAGAAGACTTGATTATCACGCTGATATGATCCATTTATAGGTGTTGTTACCCGTGCATTCACTATCTGCGCAATAGGACGACTACCATCATTGTCATAGATGATTGATTGTAAATTACCATTTGTTTCTCGCCAACATATTAATTGTCCATTTGCATCGTAATGCTCAAATTGTATTTCCATTTCATATTTAGAATCAAATATTATAGGCATTCCACTAACTACATATGATGGAGTAAAATCGTTATATGAAATTGGGTTATTAATTGCCAATTTCCATTTTGAACTTGGGACAACGGCTAATTGAGCGGTAATATTAGGATATGGTTGTACCATTTGAGTTCTATACCGAGTATGTTCACCAGCTATGATTTTGCCATTTTTCATTGTGGTGGTTTCCACTGGAAGAACTATATTCCTGTCATTAAGTATTCTTAAAGCATAATTATTAGGATCGGAATGATTATTGTTGTTTTTATAATTGAAAGAATAGGTAAATGTCTTAATGATAATGTTGCCTTCACCATCTATTTGGTTAATTTCCTTGGGTACCATATGAGTAGTATCATACGTGTAAGATACTGTAGATGGTAAATTATAGCAACCTTCTTGGATTACGGTTTTGTCTAAATAAATCGGTTCTGAATACCAAGAATATTCATGTAAGGTTGGAATAGAAAATTCTGCATAAGGAACAAAACCTTTCACGATACTTTTGGGGTTTCCGAATGAATATGTATTGCTATCGCTTTGAATTAAATTTCCATTAGCATCATAGTGAGTTCGTTTTAATAATAACCCTCGCCTCCAAAAACGAGAAGATAATACAGATTTTAATTTTTCTCTAAGGGGAAATGTCCCTTCATTACCCGAATAATTATACTCAACACCTTGCTCATCCCTATATTTTTCATCTTTCTGTGTTGTATATTCATACATAGTATAGGATCCATTGGGGAATTTTTCATATACTCGAGAATATCCAACGGCATTACCACGTATATTAAAAATATCATCATCTCTATGAGATAATACTTTATACCATTCGTACATTCCATTTCCGCCGGAAGGAACGTATGCTCTATAATAATATTTAGCCGTCGAATGCCTCGGGGTTGTCGAGGCAGAGTTGGATGAAAAGGCCGAGCCGCTCGTTCAGAGCGTCGGCCTCGGCCTGTAGCTGCGCGACGGCACCTTCCTTGATGGGCCGGTCGGTGAAGCTTCGCACTGAGTGGCGCGCGGCGAGGAGGCTCATGAGGTCGGTGCGGTTGAGTGTGGCGATGTGTCGGTCGAAGGGGCTGGGCGACGTGACGGTCGGTGCGGTCATGCGGGTTCCTTTCTGGAGATGGCCGAATGGGGCGAGGGGGATGAGCCCGTGGCAGGGGATGAGCCCGCGGAGGAGGATCCCGTGGCAGGGGATGAGCCTACGGAGGAGGACCCTGCGGCGGCGAAGGGCGTCGAAGCGGGGGATTTCATGACAGAGCGCGTCGCGGTGGAGGGCCCTGCAGCGGGAGAAGGGTTCGCGGCAGCGCGGCTGTCTGTGATAGGGGAAAGGCCGGTGCCGGATTCGCTACACGCGTGCTTCCCGGCTTCTGCCCGCGCATCAAGTTCTTGGTCGAGGCGTACGAATTGCTCGGCATGCGCGGTCACGCGAGCGAGCTGCGCCCAACGGTCGAGGCGAGCGCTTGCGTGGTAGAAGTTCTTCGTTCCCTGCTGATAATGATCGACAAGGCCTGCGTCCTGCAGAACCTTGAGATGATGCGAAGTCGCGGGGCGCGAAAGCCGTGCAAGTTTGGCAAGATCGCCTACACGCACACCGCCGGGGTGCTCGAGCAGCGCCACGAAAATGAGCTGGCGGTTCTCGTTTCCGAGCGCTACAAGCATGTCCCGGCAAGCGCTGAACTCGCGCGCGAGCTGCTGCATGGAGCGCGCTGCTGCTTGCGAACCGCAGATATCGCTCATAGCGCCTCCTTTGCTCGGACGTTTATGCGGCACCGTTCAATGGTTCACATAAGCGAATCGTTCATCGCATTGTGGGGCATCGGGTGTGCGTTGTCATCATCGGGAAAGAAAAACGAGACCAATGGGTGGTCATCGGGAGAGGGTGTTGCGGCAGGATTGCGTTCGGTCATACCGTATTCCCGGGAAGCCCTGCGCTGGCACTTAGTCCACGCATGCGATACATGGTCCGTGCACCAACGAAACCCTGTGCGGCTTCACTGCTCATGCGTTCGATTCGTGGTTCACGTGTTATCACAACGCGCTATTCATAGCGGACCCGTCAGCTGTTGTCCGCACCAGCATCTATACTTACACCAAGAGGGGCATGCGAAGCAGCGGAGACCGCGCGCCGTCGCCCACGCGTTGTCGGCGCCGATGTTTGTGCTGGTAGCGCTGCTTGCGGCAGGCATGGGTGCCGTCGTCTGCTTCGCCAACAAGGGGAGGGCATCATGCAGTACCGCACGCTTGGCAGCACGGGGCTCAAGGTCAGCGAGATCGGCTTTGGCGGCGAATGGATGGACGGCACGCTCGAGGAAACGCTCGCTGTCACGCGCGCCTGCGAGGACGCGGGCATCAACATACTCGACTGCTGGATGCCCGACCCCACGCGCCGCTCCAACCTGGGCGACGCGTTCCGGGAGCTCGGCAGTCGAGACCGCTGGACCATTCAGGGGCACCTTGGCTCCACGTGGCAGGGCGAGCAATACGTACGCACGCGCGACCTCGATCAGGTCAAGCCCGCCTTCGAGGACTTGCTGGCGCGCTTCCATACCGACTACATGGACCTCGGCATGATCCATTACGTGGACAAGGTCGAGGAGTTCGAGCAGGTCATGGCCGGGCCGTTCTGGGGCTACGTGCAGGAACTCAAGCAGGCGGGCGCCATCCGACACGTCGGCCTTTCCACCCACAATCCAGCGGTTGCCAAGCTCGCGGCGGCCGAGCCGGGCATCGAGATGATGCTCTTCTCCGTGAACCCGGCGTTCGACATGATGCCCGCGAGCGATAACCTCGATGACCTCTTCGGTGATTACAGCCAGGAGGGCCTCGACGGCATAAACGCCGACCGCGCGGAGCTCTACGCACTCGCCGAGCAGGCGGGCACGGGCATCACGGTCATGAAGGGCTACGCGGGCGGCCGCCTGCTCGATGCCGCGACCTCGCCGTTCGGCGTCGCGCTCACGCCGGTGCAGTGCATCCACTACGCGCTCACTCGCCCGGCGGTGGCGAGCATCATGGTCGGCTTCACCACGCCGGAGCACGTGGCCGACGCCGTGGCGTACGAGACGGCCGGGCCCGAGGAGCGCGACTACGCAAGTGTGCTCGCCGGTGCGCCGCGCCACGCCTACTACGGGCAGTGCACGTACTGCGGCCACTGTGCGCCGTGCCCCAAGGGCATCGACATCCCCACAGTCAACAAGTTCTACGACCTCGCAGTCATGCAGGCAGAGGTGCCGGATTCCGTGCGCGAGCACTACCGCGCGCTTGACGTGCGCGCCGATGCGTGCATCGCCTGTTATGCGTGCGAGGGTCGTTGCCCCTTCGGCGTGAAAGTGGCCGAGAAGATGGCGCAGGCGGCGGAGCTCTTCGGCTGCTAGCAGTTCGATGGGTGAGGCTAGCTCGGCTTTACCGCTCCGAGACGGAGCCGCCCTCGACGCGCCACGTGCGCGTGGTGCAGGCGCGTAGAAACGCATGGTCGTGGCTTACGAGCAGCAGCGCGCCGGGGTACGCGGCGAGCGCCCGTTCGAGGGCCTCGACCGAATGAAGGTCCAAGTGGTTGGTGGGCTCATCCATGATGATGAGCTCGGGCGCGCGCAGCATTCCAAGCGCTAGCATAAGTTTGCGCAGCTCGCCGGGGCTTGTTCTTCCACCTTCGAGGATGCGGCCCGGTTCG
>OKRT01001628.1_pt1 | contig 10156 bp, 6 predicted proteins | sample 1601111 | NCBI WGS metagenome assembly OKRT01 (sample SAMEA3541572, study PRJEB24748) | human gut metagenome | biome: human gut; feature: human-associated habitat; material: faeces | place: China | collected 2012 | reverse complement strand
AGTTGTATATTCCGCTTGTGAATTCCGTTATGTGGGTGGGTTGCTGCGCGGTGGTCTTGCTGTTTCGGACGGCGGCGCATATGGAAGCAGCCTACGGTTTGTCCATTACCGTGACCATGTTGATGACCACATTTTTGCTGACGGTTTATTTGTTTAAGAGAAAGAAACGCCGGATTGCCGCTGTGGTTATCGGTTTGGTATTTGCATTTATAGAGCTGTTCTTCTTTGTCTCCAGTTTAACCAAGTTCTTCAAGGGCGGCTATTTTGCCGTGCTGATTGCGGCAGCGCTGTTTATTGTTATGTTGTCTTGGTACTTGGGCACGCAGGTGGAGCGTATGCAGGGCGTGCCGTTGAAGATGCGGCAGTACTTGCCGATACTTCAGGCTTTGCGCCAGGATGCGTCTGTGCCGCAAATTTGTGAGAATTTGGTCTATATTACCAACAACAGTGATCCGGAGTATATGGATCGGGATATTCTATATTCCATCTTAGATAAGGGACCGAAGCGTGCCTCCGCTTACTGGTTTATTCACATTCAGGTGACGGATGAGCCGTTTACCTCGGACTATTCGGTGGAATCTTACGGCACCGACTATGTGTTTTTTGTCACCATTCGGTTAGGTTTTAAGGTGCCCCAGCGCGTCAATGTGTATCTGCGTCAGATTATTTCAGATCTGGTGGCCACCGGCGCTTTGCCGCAACAGGTGCGGAAATATTCTATTTACAAAAACGCAACCACCGGCAGCTTTCGGTTCTATCACATTCGTAAAACCCTGGCGCCGGAAAGCGATATATCCCATTTGCAAAAGCTGGCTGTGCGCTTAAAGTACAAGATCAGAAAAATGGCAGGTTCGCCGGACAAATGGTACGGCCTGGAAAATTCAAACTTAGTGATTGAATATGTGCCGTTGTTTATTCGCAGCAAGCATTTTAATCCCTTTGTGAAAACAAAATAAACAAAATAAGGCAAATAAAAAACGAACACCGTGCGGTGTTCGTTTTTTTATTTGTCTGTGTTTAGTCTTTCAGCAAAGAGCGGTACATACGGATATACTCGTTGGCAGACTTGCCCCAACTCATATCGCAGTTCAGCGCCCGCTGTACCAGCACCTTCCAGTCCTTGGGTTGGTTATAGACTTCCACTGCCCGGTAGATGGCGCCCAGCATATCGTAGGCGTCATAGGTCTTAAAGGTAAAGCCGTTGCCCTCGCCGTCACCGCTGTCGGTGATGGAGTCTTTCAGCCCGCCGGTCTCCCGCACGATGGGCACGGTGCCGTAGCGCAGCGCCACCATCTGGGACAGGCCGCAGGGCTCGCTTTTGCTGGGCATTAAGAACATATCTGCGCCGGCGTAGATTTTGTGTGCCAGATCCGGCACAAAGCCCAGGGTCAAGCCCACTTTGTCCGGGTACTTGTCGTGCAACTCACGGAAGAAACTCTCATACTGCCACTCGCCGCTGCCCAGTATCACATACTGCACATCCCGCTCCCACAGGCTCTTTTCCAGCACTGCCTGCATCAGGTCCACGCCCTTGTGCCCTACCAGGCGGGTAACGATGCCGATAACAGGCACATCCGGCCGCACGGCCAAGCCCATTTTCTTTTGCAGCTCTTCTTTATTCTTGGCCTTGTTGGCAAAGTTTGCACTGCTGTAATTGGCCCAGATCATTTTATCCGTCTCCGGGTTGTACAGCTCGGTGTCAATACCGTTTAAGATGCCGCACAGCTTCCAGCTGCGTTGATTCAAAATGGGATCCAGCCCGTAACTGTACCAGGGATCCAGGATTTCTTTGGCGTAGGTGGGGGACACGGTGGTCACTTTATTGGCGCATTCAATGCCCGCCTTCATAAAGTTCACCAGTCCGTCGTAGAGAATGAGATTGTTGTCCTCCGGGGCGATGCCCAGCACATCCTCCAGCAGCTCGTCGCCGTACTTGCCCTGGTACTGAATGTTGTGAATGGTGAATACGGTTTTAATGTTTTCATACCCCATTCGGTTGGCATAATAGCAGCTGTAATACAGGGGCGTTAAGGCGCTTTGCCAGTCGTTGCAGTGAATAATGTCCGGCTTCCAGTCAATGGCGGGAATGATCTCCAGTACCGCACGGGCAAAGAACGCAAAGCGCTCTGCATCGTCATAATGGCCGTAAATACCGTCCCGCTTAAAGTAATACTGGTTATCCAGCAGATAGTAGATCACGCCGTTGTGCTTGGCCTCAAAAATACCGCAATACTGGCGGCGCCAGGCCACCGGTACGGAGATGGAGGTGATGAACTGCATTTGGTCCTTCAGCTCCTGAGGAATGCTGTCATACAGGGGCATAACGACCCGGCAGCCGATCAGCCGCTTGCGCAGGGCGGCGGGCAGCGAGCCGGCCACATCGCCCAGCCCACCGGAGGCCATAAACGGCAGTGCCTCCGAGGCAACAAAAAGAACTTTCATAATATTTGCCTCCTTAAATTCTGGTTTTTTTGCTCAGGTACACCGGGAAGTTGGGCGCGCCGCTCAGCTCTACCGAGTGCTTAATGGATACATCTTTGTCTGCGATCACGCAGTTTACCTTAGCGTTGTCGCCGATCACCGTGTCCTGCATTAGGATGGAGTCCTTGACCACGGCGCCCTTGCCGATCTTGACGCCCTTAAAGATAATGCAGTTCTCTACCGTGCCGTCAATGATGCAGCCGTCGGCCACCAAAGAGTTCTTGGTGGCGGAATCCGGGCCGTACAGGGAGGGCATATCGTCCCGCTCCTTGGTAGAAATGGGCTTATTCGGATTGAACAGACGGCGGCGGCTCTCCTTCTCCAGCACCCGCATGGAGATGTCGTAATAGCTTTGCAGGGACTGAATGGTGCCCACAAAGCAGTCGCTGGCGTCATAAGCGTGGATTTTTAAATGATCTACATTCTTCAGCAGCACATTGCGCTGGAAAGAAATTTCGTTTTTGCTGTGGGCGGCAGTGACCAAAGACTCAAACAGCGCCTTTTGCATCAGCACGATGTTGCAGCTGTAAAAGACTTCGCTCCGGCCCTCCGGGCACAGGCTCATGCCGGTAATGCGGCCGTCCTCTGCCACCTGGTCAAACACCAAAACAGAGCCAACATGCGTGGGCATTTCACCGTGCACGCCGACAATGGTCACATCGGCGCCGCTTTGCTCGTGGGCGTCAAACAGCTTTTCGTAGTCCATATTCAGCACTTGGTTGCAGTCGCTCATCAGCACATAGTCCTGGTTGGACTGGTTCAGGAACTGAATGTTGCCGAAAATGGCGTCAATTCGGTTCCCCCACATGGTAGCGGAGTTAACGGAGAACGGTGGCAGCAGATACAGTCCGTCGTTCTTACGGCTCAGGTCCCAGGGCTTGCCGGTGCCTACATGATCCATCAGGGAGCGAAAGTTGGCGTTGGTGATCACGCCGATCTTGGTAATGCCGCTCTCCACCATGTTGGACAGGGGAAAGTCAATGAGCCGGTAGCGGGAGCAGAAGGGCACGGAGCCCATGGTGCGCTGTGCCGTTAGGGTATCCAGCGCCTCCTCGTGAATATTGGCAAAGATAATGCCCAGTACAGATTTTCCGTTCATGCTTATACCTCCTCGCCGCTTTTGATCATTTCACCGGGTGCAATGTCCCTCTTGCCGGTGACGGCAGCGCCTGCACCGATAACGGCAATGCCCCAGTCTGCCGGGTTTTGCAGCTGCTCGGGAATTTCGCCGACCTTGGCGTCCGCCTGAATGACCGCGTTCTCGGCCACGATGGAATAATACACCTTGGCACCCTTTTTAATATGCGCGCCGGGCATCACCACGCTGTAACGCACATCGGCACCGGCCTCAATGGTCACATTGGAGGAGATCACGCTGTAATCCACGTTGCCCTCGATTTCGCAGCCCTCGCTGATGGAGCTGTTCTCCACCACCGCGCTTTTACCGATATAGTGGGGCGGTGCCATGGGGTTGCGGCTGTAAATACGCCAGCTTTTGTCGGACAGATCCAGATCTACATTGGGATTGATAATATCCAGGTTTGCCTCCCACAGGCTGTCAATGGTACCCACATCTTTCCAGTAGCCGGAGAAGGGATAGGCAAACAGCCGCTCGCCGGCGTTCAGCATGGCGGGAATCACATTCTTGCCAAAGTCGTTGGCAGAGTTGGGGTCTGCTTCGTCCAGCTCCAGGTACTGGCGCAGCTTGCTCCAGCTGAATACATACACACCCATAGAGGCTTTGTTGCTTTTGGGCTGGGCCGGCTTCTCGGCAAATTCGTAAATACGGTCGTCCTCGTCGGTAGCCAGAATACCAAAGCGGGAGGCCTCCTCCCACGGCACCTCCAGCACAGCGATGGTACAGTCCGCATTGTGCTTTTTGTGGAAGTCGATCATCTTGGCGTAGTTCATCTTGTAGATGTGGTCGCCGGAGAGCACCACTACATATTCCGGGTCGTATTTCTCAATAAAATTGATGTTTTGGTAAATGGCGTTCGCCGTGCCCTTATACCACTCGGCACCGCCGATGGCCTCATAAGGGGAGAGAATATGTACGCCGCCGTTTTGGCGGTCCAGATCCCAGGGCTGACCGTTGCCCAAATAGTCGTTCAATTCCAGCGGCTGATATTGGGTCAGTACGCCAACGGTGTAAATACCGCTGTTGACGCAGTTGGATAGCGGAAAGTCGATGATGCGGTAGTTGCCGCCGTAGGGTACGGCAGGCTTGGCAATGTTTTTGGTGAGCACGCCCAGTCTGCTGCCCTGGCCGCCGGCCAGCAGCATTGCAACAACATTTGTTTTGTGTGCCATAGTGGTTCTCCTTACTTTATTTTTTCAAGATACAAGGCAGACAGTCCGCTGAGTTTCAGGCTGATGCTTTGCTCCATATTGTGCATAGGTATTTTTTTTGTTTTGTAGGTGCCGCACAGCCGGGGTTTGGTGCCACCGTATTTTTTCAGCGCCGTGTCCATGACCACTTTATAAGTGCCCTTTTCCGGCACACCGATGCGGTAGTCCTCGTGATCGTTGGGGGTGAAGTTAAATACCGTGATCAGATCCTTGCCGTCTCGGTCTATGCGGCGGAAGGCGATCACCGAGTTGCTGTTGTCGTCGGAGCTGATCCACTGGAATCCCTCCCAGCTGTAATCAATCTGCCACAGCGCCGGGTGAGCGGTATAAAAGTGGTTCAGTTCCTTAGAGAAGGCTTGCAGCTGGCGGTGCTTTTCGTAATCCAGCAGCAGCCAGTCCAGTCCCTCTTTGTACGCCCATTCCTTGAATTGGCCGAATTCGCTGCCCATAAACAGCAGCTTCTTGCCCGGGTGGGCCATCATATAGGCAAAGAACAGGCGCATACTGCTGAATTTATCGTCGTATTCGCCGGGCATTTTGCCGATTAGGGAGCACTTGCCGTGCACCACCTCGTCGTGGCTGATGGGTAGCACAAAGTTTTCGCTAAAGGCGTAGAAAAAGCTAAAGGTAATGCAGTCGTGGTTGCCCTTGCGGAACAGTGGATCCAGGCTCATATACCGGAGCATATCGTTCATCCAGCCCATATTCCACTTAAAGTTGAAGCCCAGGCCGCCTACATCCGGGGGCATGGTGATCATGGGCCAAGCAGTGGACTCCTCGGCGATCATCATCATGGACGGGTGGCGGGTGAGTACCGCACTGTTCAGCTGGCGGAAGAAGTCCACCGCCTCGTAGTTCTCGTTGCCGCCGTCCTTATTGGGAGTCCATTCTCCCGGCTCTCTGCCGTAATCCAGGTACAGCATACTGGCCACTGCGTCCACCCGAATACCGTCAAAGTGGAACAGATCGGCCCAGTACATGGCAGAGCTGATGAGAAAAGAACGCACTTCATTTTTGCCGTAGTCAAAGACCCGGGTGCCCCATTCCTTGTGCTCGCCTTTTTTCAGGTCGCTGTACTCGTAGGTGCAGTCCCCATCAAATGCGTACAGCCCGTGCGCGTCCTTGGGAAAGTGGGCGGGCACCCAGTCCAGGATCACGCCGATCCCCGCCTTGTGACAGGTGTCCATAAAGTACATTAAGTCCTCCGGTACCCCATAGCGTGAGGTGGGGGCAAAGTACCCGGTAACCTGATAGCCCCAGGAGCCGTCGAAGGGATACTCCATAATGGGCATCATCTCAATATGGGTGTAGCCCATATCCTTTACATAGGGCACCAGCGTGTCTGCCATTTCCCGGTAGGTCAGAAATGTGCCGTCCTCGTGCTGCTTCCAGGAGCCAAAGTGAATTTCATAAATATTCACCGGTTTGTCCAGCACAGAGACTTCTTTTTGCCGGGCAAACCAGTCGCTGTCCGTCCACTTGTAGTTGGGCAGGTCATAGACCTTGGAGGCAGTGCCCGGTCGGGTCTCTTGGTGCACGGCGTAGGGGTCTGCTTTCATCAGCAGGCGACCGTCCGCCGTTTGAATGGCATATTTGTAGCAGTCATACTTGGAAACACCGTCCACCACCGCTTCCCAAATCTCCGGTGCAATAAGGGTCATAGGGTTGGCTGTTTCGGACCAATCGTTAAAGTCACCGGCCACAGCCACACCCACGGCGTGGGGTGCCCACACGCGAAAAGCGTAGGTGCCTTTTTTTATTTTATGAACACCGAAGAAACGGTATGCTTCATAGTTTTTGCCCTCGTGGAAGAGGTAGACCGGCAGCTGATATTCTTCTTTTAGTTGTTCCATTCTATCATCTCCCTTTTCAGTTCGGTTGTAGTCATCCTCATTTTACCACATCGGCACCGGTCAATCAAGGGATTTTCGTATAGTTTGTTACAAGAATTTGTAAAATTTGTCGCATTTTTGTGTATATTGTTACAAATCTTTAGGACTGTAAAGAATAGACAAAAATTTTTGTCCCCACAGGGCGCAACTGTGCACATTTTGTATTGAACCGAGGCGTATTTATATGGTATAATAACTCTTATCTAATGGGGGAACGGGAGCGGAAGATGAAGGACATCATTATTGCGTACCCGAACAAAGAGGTGGCACTGCGCCTGCGTGCCTTGCTGGTTGGCGAGGGGCTCCGGGTGTCACATATTTGTGCCCTGGGTTCCAGTGCGTTGGGCGCTGCCGGTGAGAAAGACGCCGGCGTGATCATCTGTGCCTCTTTGCTGCGGGATATGGGTGCCGGTACTTTGGCAGAGCAGTTGCCCGCGGACTTTGATGTGGTAGCGCTGTCGAAGAACGGCAAAACAGAATATATGGGCAACCTGATTACCCTGACCCTGCCCTTGGACCGGCAGGAGTTTTTGCAAACGGTGGCGGTGCTGGCCGCCAGCAAAAGCAGCTTTACCCGCCGTAAGGAGGCGGATGAGGATTTGATCTCTAATGCCAAGCTGGTGCTGATGAACACCCAGGATATGACGGAGTTGCAGGCCCACCGTTTTCTCCAAAAGGAGAGTATGCGTACCGGGCTGAAGATTACGGACCTGGCGCAAAAGATCATTAACGATTTTCGCTAACGAAAGGACGGCTTTCTGATGGAATTTACCAAGATGCACGGCTGCGGCAACGACTATATTTACTTTGACTGCACCCGGCAGCCCATGGACCGGGACCTGGCTTCTCAGCTGGCGGTGCGGCTCTCCGACCGGCACTTTGGCATCGGCGGCGACGGCATCATTCTCATTGAGAAGGGGCAGAACGCCGATTTTGAAATGGTGATGTACAATGCGGACGGCTCCCGGGGCGCTATGTGCGGCAACGGGATCCGCTGCGTGGCAAAATATGTGTACGACCACAAGCTGACGGACAAGACCACCGTGACCATTGCGTCCATGGGTGCGGTTAAGACCATTGACATTCAGGTGCAGGACGGCGTGGCTGTGGGCGCCAGTGTGGATATGGGTGCGCCGATTTTGGATCCGGCGGCCATTCCGGTGGTGACGGACTGCAAACCGCCGGTGGATGTACCTATTACCGTACACGACAAGGTGTATAAAATGACTTGTGTCTCCATGGGCAACCCTCACGCGGTGGTGTTTATTGACCACTCGCCCCGGGAGTTCCCGCTGGAGCAGGTAGGGCCGCTGTTTGAGCACCATCCCTGCTTCCCGGATCGGACCAACACAGAGTTTGCCTTTGTACAGGACCGGCAGAACATTGAAATGCGGGTGTGGGAGCGCGGCTCAGGGGAGACTCTGGCCTGCGGCACCGGCGCCTGCGCCACCGCCGTGGCAGCGATTCTGGGCGGTTATGTAGACCACCAGGTGACGGTTCATCTGCTGGGGGGCGACTTGCAGATCAGCTGGAGCGGTAAGGCCGAGGACAGCGTCATGATGACCGGCCCGGCCACCACCGTCTTTAGCGGCAAGATAGATCTATAAAACACAGGAGGTTTTTTAGAATAATGAAGATCAACCAAAACTTTTTTAAGATTGAAAGCTCTTATCTGTTTTCGACAGTAGCCAGAAAGCAGCGGGAGTACCAGGAGGCGCACCCGGAGGCAGATATTATCCGTCTGTCTATCGGCGATGTGACCCGTCCGCTGGTGCCCAGTGTGATCGACGCCATGCACAAGGCGGTGGATGAGATGGCCAACGAGGCCACTTTCCGCGGCTATCCGCCGGAGCACGGTTATGAATTTATCCTGGACGCCATTCAGCAGCACGATTACGCAGCCCGCGGGGTCAATATTGAGAAAGACGAGATCTTTCTGTCCGACGGCGCCAAGTCTGACTGCGGCAATATCGGCGACCTGTTCAGCGTAGACAACAAGATCGCTGTGTGTGACCCGGTGTACCCGGTGTATGTGGACGCCAACACCATGGACGGCCGCAGCGGCGACAAGAACGCCGACGGCTTTTACAGCAACTTTATTTATATGCCCTGCACAGAGGAGAACGGCTTTATGCCCGATCTGCCGAAGGAGACTCCGGATGTAATCTACCTGTGCTTTCCCAACAACCCCACCGGTATGTGCGCCACCAAAGCGCAGCTGAAAAAGTGGGTAGACTATGCGCTGGCCAATGATGCTTTGATCATCTTTGACAGTGCCTATGAAGCCTTCATTGTAGAGGACGATGTGCCCCATTCCATTTATGAGATTGAGGGCGCCGAGAAGTGCGCCATTGAGCTGCGTTCTTTCTCCAAGACTGCCGGCTTTACCGGCGTGCGCTGCGGTTATACCGTGGTGCCCAAGGCCTGTGTGTTTGAGGGCAAGAGCCTGAACCCCATGTGGGCACGCCGCCAGGCCACCAAGTTTAACGGCGTTAGCTACATTACCCAGCGGGCGGCCGAAGCGGTTTACACGGAGCAGGGGCAAAAGGAGATCAAGGAAACCCTGGCCTATTATCAGAAGAACGCCCAGGTGATCTTTGAGGGTATGCAGGCTGCCGGGTTTACTTGCTACGGCGCGGTGAACTCCCCGTATGTGTGGCTGAAGGTGCCGGAAGGCATGACCAGCTGGGAATTCTTTGATCTGCTGCTGGACAAGACCCATGTGGTGGGCACCCCCGGTTCCGGCTTCGGTCCCTCCGGTGAGGGCTTTTTCCGGCTCACTGCTTTCGGCAATGCGGACAAGACCGTAGAGGCTGTGGAGCGGATCAAGGCTTACTTTGCCCAAAACAAATAAGAACACACACCCTTTAATTTACCAATCTTTTTGCAGAGGAGAATGCGTTATGAATAAGACAGAACAGCTTTATGAAGGCAAGGCCAAGAAGGTATGGGCTACTGAGGACCCCACCATTGTGATTGTGGACTACAAGGACGATGCCACCGCCTTTAACGGCCTGAAGAAGGGCACCATCGTAGGTAAGGGCGTGGTGAACAACAAAATGTCCAACTACTTAATGCAGCTTTTAGAGAAGCACGGCGTGCCCACCCACTTTGTGAAGGAGCTTTCCGATCGGGAGACCGCTGTGAAGAAAGTGACCATCGTACCGTTGGAAGTGATTATCCGCAACCGGGCTGCCGGCTCTATCTGCAAGCGCCTGGGACTGGAAGAGGGTATGGACTTTACCCAGCCGTCTATTGAGTTCTCTTATAAGGATGACGATCTGGGCGATCCGCTGATCAACGGCTACCACGCGGTCAGCTGCGGCTTTGCCACCCAGGCGGATGTGGACACCATTAAGGCGATGGCCTTTAAGGTGAACGATGTGCTGAAAGAATACTTTGCCTCCATCGGCGTGGAGCTGATTGACTTCAAG
>OKRT01001622.1_pt1 | contig 10176 bp, 10 predicted proteins | sample 1601111 | NCBI WGS metagenome assembly OKRT01 (sample SAMEA3541572, study PRJEB24748) | human gut metagenome | biome: human gut; feature: human-associated habitat; material: faeces | place: China | collected 2012 | reverse complement strand
GCTGTTTTTTGGTACCGAAAGGTGAAAACAAGTGGCTGGACACGGCGTTGACTGTATCGCTGATTTTTCTGTATACGGGCGCAGGTGTAATGCTGGCGTCAAACAAAAGCGTTTTTGTATACATTCGCAGACTGGGCTTTCGGATTCTGTTTCTGCCACTTTCGATTTTTATCGGATGTCTGCTGGGCGGCTTTCTCGGAGGACTTTTACTTCATGTGCCTCTGAACTGGGCAGTTTTGTCGGCGAGCGGCATGGGATATTACAGCCTTACGGGCGCATTTTTAACCGAAGCGTACGGCATTGAAGCGGGTGTTTATGGTTTCATCGTCAATGTTTCTCGCGATGTATTCACGGTTGCGTTGCTTCCGATTCTGGTGAAAATCAGCAAAGGCAGTGCGATTGCGTCAGGCGCAGGCGGCTGTATGGACACGATGCTGATTCCTGTGAGCAAAGCAGTCGGACCTGAGCTCGGGCTGGTGGCACTGATCAGCGGAACGATTACAACGCTGGCAGTACCGTTCTTGCTTCCCGTCGGGGTTTCACTTTTAGGATAAGTACAGAAAATTGCGGTCTTAAGAAATACGAAAAAATATTGACGGACCGAAGCCCGAATCCTTACGAAAATGTAAGATTTGGGTTTCTTTTGTAAGGAAAGAAGTCTTTCAAAGCAGGCTGCTCCAGCAGGGCCTGGTTTTCCGCCCGGCCGCCCTCCACCACTGTGACCCAGTTGTCGGGCAGACAGGCGGAGATGAGTTCCTTCAGGGCGTGGGAGCATGCCGGGGCGTAGGCAGAGGGTTTCAAGACTGCGCAGTTGCCCGCTGAGATGGCTCCGATGAGGGGCTCCAGGGAGAGCTGGATGGGGTAATTCCAGGGGGCCATGATGAGCACCACTCCATAGGGCTCCGGATGGCGGATGGAGCGGGCGGGGAACTGAGACAGGGGAGTGGGTACCCGCTTGTCCCGGGCCCAGTGGTCCAGGTGCTTGAGGTGGAAGCGGATTTCCTCCCGCACCATGCCAAGCTCGGTCATGTAGCCCTCAAAGGGGGCCTTGCCCAGGTCAGTCTGGAGGGCAGTGAGCAGTTCGTCCTCCCGCGCCTCGATCTCTCGGAGCAGGTCCCGGAGGGCCTGCTTACGGCGGGAAAGGTCCAGAGTAACACCGGAGCGGAAAAACTGCCGCTGGCGGTCCATAAGGGGAGTGAATTCCATAGAGCGACCTCCTGAAAAACTCTCCAGGGGCCGATGGTGTCATCGGCCCCTGGGGTTGGATGGAACAATATTATTTGCTGATTACGGACTTTTTAGCAAAAAACACGATAAAGAGAATGGCAGAGACGGCCATCAGATAGCAGTAGAACATATAGGGCACGATCTGCATGGCGGACACACCGGCTCCTGCGGCGGCGTAGAGCAGCTGAGCGCCGTAGGGGAGGATGCCCTGCATCACGGAGGCGAAGATGTCCAGCAGGGAAGCGGTGCGCCGGGGGTCGATGTTGTACTCCTCACTGATGTCCTTGGCGATGGAGCCAGTCATGACGATGGCCACGGTGTTGTTGGCGATGGCCACGTCCACAGCGGCCACCAGACCGGCAATGCCGATCTGAGCGCCCTTGGCGGTCTTGACCCGGCGGCCAATGAAGTCGATGAGCCACTGGATGCCGCCATACTCCTTCACCAGAGCGCCGATGCAGGCCACAATGATGGAGATGACGGTGATGTCATACATGGCGGTGACGCCGGTGCCCATAACGGAGAACACCTGGGTCCAGGCGAAAGCTCCGGTGGCCACACCCACGATGAGGCTCAGCACGGTGCCGATCATCAGAATGAGGAACACGTTCACGCCTACCACAGCGCCCACCAGCACCACCAGATAGGGCAGCACCTTCCACAGGCTGTAAGGCTGTAGCTCCACCTGGCCGCTGCCGCCCCAGGTGATCACCACAAACAAAATGAGGGTGATGATGGCGGCGGGGAGAACGATCAGGAAGTTCATGCGGAACTTATCCTTCATCTCACAGCCCTGGGTACGCACGGCGGCGATGGTGGTGTCAGAGATCATGGACAGGTTGTCGCCGAACATGGCGCCGCAGGCCACAGCAGCGATGCAGATCACCACATCAAAGCCGGTGGCCTGGCTCATGGACACGGCGAAGGGAGCCAGGGCGGAGATGGTGCCCACCGAGGTGCCCATGGAGATAGACACAAAGCAGGCAATCAGGAACAGACCGGCCACAGCAAACTGGCTGGGCAGGAAGGTGAGGAACAGGTATACGGTGCTGTCCGCGCCGCCGGCGGCGGAGATGGCGCCGGAGAAGGCGCCTGCGGCCAGGAACACCAAGCACATGGTCAAGATGTTCTCATCAGCCACACCGGTGGCCATTACTTTCAGCTTGGCGTTGAAGTCCAGCTTCCGGTTCTGGAAGCAGGCCACCGCCAGGGCGATGAGGAAAATTACGATGGCAGGGGTCTGATAAAAGCCGTTTTCGATTTTTAAAATGTACTCAAAGGTAATGCCGGAGCCCAGGTACAATGCCAGGAACACCAGAATGGGCGCCAGCGCCACGGGATTGCTCCGCGGGGCAGACTGATGTTGGTCCATAGAAGAACCTCCCTCTCTCTCATATGTGATACGGCACACACAGCCGTTCCCTTATTCTATGAAAAAAACACCCTTCTGTCAACTTAAAAGGTTTTTAGAATCTAACAGAAACGGATTATCCGGGGGATACATAGAATGAAAATGGCGGAGAGGAGGAATTTGTATGGACGATCGCAAGGAGACACAGCTGGTTACCAACAGCGACTGCTACCGCGCGGGAAAAACCATCCGCCCCACGGGGATCATGGTCCACTCCACCGGAGTGGCCCAGCCCGATCCCCAGGTGTTTATCAAAAGCTGGAATCAGCCGGGCAAGGACGCCTGCGTCCACGCCGTGGTGAGCCGGGACAAGGTGATCCAGACTCTGCCCTGGACCATGCGGGGCTGGCACGCGGGGAAAGGGGAGAAGGGCAGCGCCAACAACACCCACATCTCCTTTGAGTGCTGCGAGCCGGCGGGCCACACCTACCAGGGCGGCAGCATGATCAGCTACGACGTGGAGAAGAATGAGGCCTACTTTCGGGCCATTTATCAAAACGCCGTGGCCCTGTGCGCCGATTTGTGCCGCCAGTTTGGACTGGACCCCATGAAGCCAGGGGTGGTGATCTGTCACGCCGAGGGCAGCAAGCTTGGCATTGCCAGCAACCACGCCGACGTACTCCACTGGTGGCCCAAGCACGGGGTAACGATGGATGATTTCCGGGCCGCGGTAAAAGCGGCGATGGAGGAGGAAGCAGAAAACGTGACACAGCAGCAGTTTAATGCCATGATGGCGGAGTATTTGAAGCAGGCCGGAAATGCCGCGCCTGCCAGTTGGTCTCAGCAGGCCCGCACCTGGGCGGAAAAAGCAGGTATTATCGCTGGGGGAGAAGGCAAGGGGGAGCGGTACGGCTCCTTTGCCACCCGGGAAGAGATCGTGCAGATGCTCTGGCGGCTGAGCCAGCAGAAATAAGCGTTTTATGTTGGCTAAATGCAAGGAGCGGACAGTTTGACTGTCCGCTCTTTCCTTTTTGGGATCAGGAAAGAAGTTTTGGCAGCAAAACGCCTTTCCAGCGCGGAAGAAATGCGATATACTTCCAATAAGATGAATTTGGAACCACGCCAAAAAAATTTTTTCTGTTTTGCAACAAATGCTGGGAGCCAGCTGTATATAAAGTGTCACAGAAAAAAGACCAACATCAGGTTGGAGAAAGAAGGACAGTATTATGTGGAATAAGAAAACATTCACGGTACTTTGCTCTCTGGCGCTGGCCGGTTCCATGGCCGTTCCTGCGTTCGCAGCCGAAGGGATTTGTGGACAGGAGGCCTTGATTGCAGCTCCGTACGCATCGGTTGTGGCGGAGAAGCCGACCGTGACTGCGGGTGAAGATCTGTTTACCCGGGCGGAGCTCATCTCTGCGCTGCACCAGAAGGCCGGCAGCCCCGTGGTCAACTTTGCCATGCAGTACACTGATGTGGAGCAGGGGGCTGAGTATGCGGAGGCTGTTCGCTGGGCGTCCAGCGAAAAAATCGCAGGCGGCTATGGGGAGGATCAGTCCTTTGTCTGGGAGGCGGTGAAGGATCTTCCGGTCAAGTACCGGGAGGTGATCCATCTATTTTATTATGAAGGCCTTTCCACTGCACAGATCGCTGCCATTCTGGAACAGAAGGAGTCCACGGTACGCTCTCACCTGATGCGCGGCCGGGAGAAGCTGAGATCGATTTTGAAGGAGGGGTATGACATTTGAGGGAGGCGTATAAGGATGTGATGGATCGTATTGAAGTTACCCCGGAGATGCAGACGCGGATCCTGAAAGCCATCCGGGATGCCGATATCCAGGGACGCAGCAAAAGGGCGGTCCCTATGGGCCGTCTTGCCATTGCTGCCTGCCTAGCCTTGCTGGTGGCAGGGGCCGTGGCCCTTCCAAAGCTTCCGACCAAGCCGCCGGAAAAAGACCCGTCCGGGGTGCAAAACGGGATCTGGAGCGTCACACAGGCCTCGTCGCTCCAGGAGCTCTCTCAGCTGGTGGGCTTTGAGATGGAAGAGTTGAAAACCTTGCCCTTTGCGGTAACAGAGACACAGTACCGGGCCTATCCTGGAGGCATGGCCGAAGTGACCTATCTGGGAGAGACACAAAGCGTAACACTGCGCAAGCTGGTGGGAGACGCCGATCCCTCGGGGGACTATTCGTCCTATTCGGATACCTTGGTGCTGACAAGGGAGGGGTACTGCGTAACTCTGAGCGGGGAGGGGAGCTTGTACTCCCTGGCGGTCTGGCAGGACGGGACCTACTCTTATTCCATTCGTGCCTCCCAGGCGTGTTCAGAGGAGACCTGGGAGAGTATCCTGGAAGGGATGGGCTGACGGAGCAGCCGGGAAAACAGAAAAGGACATCCGGTTGGATGGTCTTGGCCTAGGACAGAAAATTGCCCGGGGCGGCATTGCCGTACCCGGGCATTCCAATGCAAAAGGGAAGAGGCAGCCAAAATGCAAAAAGAAAACCCGACTTGCTTTCACAAGTCGGGTTTCTTATGGCGGAGAGAGAGGGATTCGAACCCTCGAACGGGTATTAGCCGTTACACGATTTCCAATCGTGCGCCTTCGACCAGCTCAGCCATCTCTCCATGGCGCTCTCACGTGGTCTCTTGCGTGACAACAAAACGTATTATACCAGAAAATTCGCATTCGTCAATAGTTTTTTTGAAATTTTTTAAAAAAGTTTCCCCTGATTGGAAAGAGGCTAATTTTGTTTCCAATCAGGGGTAAACTTATGCATTTTCAGAACTTCCAAACACCTTTTTTAACTGGGGGATGGGTGCGGTGTGCTGGATGCAGCGTACAAACTGCCGCCGGAAGCTCTGGTAGCACAGGCCGCAGGCGGTACAGGGGCTCTCGTCCGCCTCACCCCGTTTGAGCCGGGCGGCAAAATCGGGCTGACACAGCAGCGCCCGGCTGAAGGAGACAAAGGGGACGCCGGAATCCAGGATATGCTCGGCGCTCTTTTTGGAAAAAATGCCGCCCACCAGACTGATAGGCAGGTCTACCCCATCCCAGGCGCGCAGCAGCTCTTCCAGACAGAAGGAGCGGCTGGCCCAGATGCGGGGGTCAAAGTCGGAGGTGCAGATCTCTACTCCGTCCGCGCCGCTGATTTGATAGAGCTCCAGCAGCCGATGCAGGCTGCCGTAACCGTTCCCGCCCACCTTGGTAAGGATGGCGAAGTCCGGCCCGCAGGTCCGCCGCACCTCGCGGATGATCCGCCCGGTAAGCCGAAAGCGGTTTTCCACACTGCCGCCGTAGCCGTCGGTGCGCCGGTTGTCCACGTGGTTGAGAAAGCTGGCCAGCAGGTAGCCGTAGGCGTTATGGATCTGTACCCCGTCAAAGCCGGCACGGCGGCACAGCATGGCGGCATAGCGGTACTTTCCTACGATCTGGTCCAGCTCTTCCAGAGAGAAGTCGGCGGGCAGCTTGGGAGGATGGCCGTTCACGTTTTCCGGCGCTTTTTTTCCGCCGTGGTTGAGCTGGGCTACGATCCGGCCTCCCGCCGCATGGACCCGGCGGGCAGTCTCGTAGAGCAGCCCCAGATCGGTCTGCTCATCCAATACTGTCTGGCCCTGGTCGGAGCGCTGCTGCCGGTCCACGCTCATATGGCCGGTAATGACCAGGCCCACTTCGTTCTCTGCCAACTCCACCAGAGTGTCCATCCAGGCGGTGGTCAGCTGGCCGTCGGGCTGGGACAGGTGCTCGTTGGTGGCTGAGCGGATCACCCGGTTTTTCAGTTCCATGGGACCGATGCGGCCCGGCCGCCACAGGGGACTGTCTGACATGCTGCTCGCTCCTCTGTACCTCTTTCTATGAAACACAGAGCCGCCGAATGGAAAGGGCTCCATGCTAAGACGCGCTTTCTTTATTTTCCCATTTTGTGGGAGGTATGTCAAGAGCGGAATGGGGACTTGAACCTTGAATCCCTTGGAAAAATGTGATATCATCAAATGATTTTAAGTGTCAGACGAGCGAGGCGATTTGGATGGACTATTTTCATTTGAATGTGGACCGGGAACAGCTGCTGTCTATGAGCAGCCTGGGGCTGGCCCATCTGGGAGACGGAGTGTTTGAGGTAATGGTGCGGTCCTGGATCGCCCTGCACGGCAAGGCCAAGCCCAAGGACCTGCACCGGGCCACGGTGACCTATGTCTCCGCTCCGGCTCAGGCCGCCGCCATGGAGCGGCTGCTGCCCCAGCTCAGCGAGGAGGAGGCCGATGTGTACCGCCGGGGCCGGAATACCGCCCCCCACTCGGTGCCCAAGGCGGCCTCCCGTGCCCAGTACCAGGCGGCCACCGGCTTAGAGGCCCTGTTTGGCTGGCTGTATCTCCAGGGCCGCACCCAGCGGCTCAATGAGCTGTTTGAGATCGTCATGAAAGAGGAAGAGGAGGAGAAAGAATGCCGTTAGACGCCCTGTGCCTGTCCGGCCTGGTCCACGAGCTGAGCCAGGCCGCCGCCGGCGCCAAGATCGATAAAATTTACCAGCCCGGCCGGGACGAAGTGGTGTTGGCTCTGCGCAGCCCCACCCAGGGCAACGTGCGTCTGCTTCTCTCCGCCAACCCCACCCATCCCAGACCTCAGCTTACCCGGCTGTCCCGGGAGAACCCGGACACGCCCCCCATGTTCTGCATGCTGCTGCGCAAGCACCTGGCGGGAGGCCGGGTGCTGTCGGTGGAACAGACCCACCTGGAGCGTGTGGTCACCTTCACTTTAGAGGCCCTCAACGAGCTGGGGGATCGGGTGGAGCGCAAGTTGGTGCTGGAGGCCATCGGCCGCCGGTCCAATCTGTTGCTGCTGGACGGGGATGGCCGGATTTTAGACTGTCTCCGACGGGTGGACTCCAACCTTGGATCCGGAAGTGCCAACCAGCGCACCCTGCTGCCCGGCATGTTCTACCGCCTGCCTCAGCCTCAGGATAAGCTGGATCCCACCGCCCAGGACCGGGCGGCCCTGGAGGAGCTGCTGGCTCAGGCTCCGGAGGAGGCCCAGGCGGATAAGTGGCTGCTGGACACCTTTGGGGGGCTGTCTCCGCTGGTGTGCCGGGAACTTGCCTGGCGTGCGGGCGGCAGCACCGATGTGCGCCTGAATACCCTGGGCGAGTCGGGCCGGAAAAAGCTGCTGGACAGCCTGGAAGAACTGCTGGAATCCGTAAAGGAACATCACGTGACAGCTACGATGATGGTAAAAGAGGGCAAGCCCTTTGACTTTACGTTCTTTACCCCCGGACAGTATGAGGGCAGCCTGGCGCTGGAGGACTTTTCCTCCTTCTCGGAGCTGCTGGACCGCTTCTACGAGCAGCGGGAGCACCTGGAGCGCATCAAGCAGCGGGGACAGGATCTCATCCGGTCCGTGACCACCGCCCGGGACCGTACCGCCCGGAAGATCGCCCACCAGGAGCAGGAGCTGGAGGCCACCCAGGACCGGGAGCGGCTGCGGGAGCTGGGGGATATCCTCACCTCCAACCTCCACCAGATGCATCGGGGAATGGGGTGTCTGCGCACGGTGGACTTTTATGACCCGGAGGGGGCAGAGGTGGACATCCGCCTGGACCCCTTGCTCACCCCACAGCAGAACGCCGCCAAGTACTATAAAGAGTACAACAAGGCCAAGACTGCCCAGGAGATGCTGACCCAGCAGCTGGAGAAAGGCCGCAGAGAGCTGGACTATCTCAACAGTGTGCTGGAGAACATCACTCTGGCCGAGGGAGAGAAGGATTTGGGGGAGATCCGCCAGGAGCTCACCGACACCGGATATCTCCGCCGGGCCAGCAAGGCCAAGGGGCGGGAGAAGCGGGTGTCCTCCAAGCCCATGGAGTTTCGCTCCACGGCGGGCCTGCGTATCTCGGTGGGCAAGAACAACACCCAGAACGACCTGCTCACCTGTAAGCAGGCTTTTAAGAGCGACATCTGGTTCCACACTCAGAAGATCCACGGCTCCCATGTGATCCTCTGGACGGAAGGGGGAACCCCCGATCTCCAGAGCCTCAACGAGGCGGCCTGTCTGGCGGCCTGGTTCTCCCAGGCGCGGGACAGCAGCAAGGTACCGGTGGACTATACCCCTGTCAAGTATGTGAAAAAGCCCAACGGGGCACGTCCCGGTATGGTGACTTATACCACCTACGAGACCGCCTGGGTCACCCCTGACGGAGAGCTGGCCAAACGCCTGCGGGTGAAATAAATTTCCAGTTCAACATAAAAATACCATATCTTGTGCAACAAGCCCGGAAAACGTCTATTTGTGGCGTTTTCCGGGCTTTCACTTTCTGAAAATTATTTTCATGTTGAAAACATTCTACCTTGTGCAAACTCCTTCGACCGCTTCCATCAAAAGGGGACCGTCTTTCCCTTTTTCCCCGAAAAAGGGCGGGGAGCGGTTCGACGGTTTTTGCTTTTCCTTCTCACAGGGGCCCCTATATAATGTGGTCGCATTTTTGCAATTGAGAGGGGAAACACAAGATGATGGAACTGAAGATCGCGTCCCGGACGTGCCGGGACCAAACGGGAGAACCCCGTACCTTTCACTATGCCCTGACAGTAGACACTGTGGAGACAGACACCTTCTGCTGTGAGAACTACGGGGTGCGGGTGTGGGAGGATCAGGGGGAGGATGAGACCATCCCAGGCATTACCACCAGCGCCTCCCGCATCGATGAGCTGATGACTCTGCTGGTGGATAACCGGGTAGGCCCTGCAGGGCTGCGGGATGTGGTGGAGGACTGGCTTTAACGGTACATATGCCAGCGCACGCCCACGGTGAATACCCCATTTTCCAACTGAGCGAAGGCGGTGTGGCCCATGCGCTGGGCCAGAGCCTTGACGATGGCTAGCCCCAGGCCGGTGTTCTGGCCGGTGCGCATCTGGTCGCCGGTGTAGAAGCGCTCAAATACCCGGGGCAGGTCCTCTTGGGTGAGGTGGGGCGCGTCGTTGGAAAAGGAGGTAACAAGGAAATCTCCTTTCCGGAAAAGACGGATAGTCAGCGCGGTGCTGCCGTGCTTGAGGGCGTTGCTCAGCAAATTGGTGAGTACCCGCGTGACTCCGCCTGGGTCAGCTAGCACCGGAGGAAGACCTTCCTCCAGCTCCACCTCCACCTGAAAGCCAGCCTGCTGGAAGTCGTCATAAAAACTGGCCAGCAAAGGCTCCAGGCGGCGGCGCAGGTCCACGGGCTGGATCTCCAGAGGGTACTCGCCGCCCTCAATGCGGGACAGGTCGTAAAAGGCGGTGATGAGCTCCTGGAGTACCCGGGCGCGCTCCTCCACCACCTGGAGGTATCGAGACCGCTCTTCCGGCTTCAGATCGCCTTCCAGCAGCTGGAGATAGCCCAAAATGGAGGTGAGAGGGGTACGCAGATCGTGGGAGACGTTGGCGATCTGCCGCCGCAGGCTCTCCTCCCGCTCCCGCAATTGGCGGGTCTCGGTCTCCCGGTCCTCCAGCAGGCCGTTGATCTGGGCCAAAAGCGCCTCCACCGGCCGGTCAGGCGCGGCCAGACGCAGCCGCTTGCCGGGCTCGTATGCAGCAGCGTAAGGCGCAGCGTGTTGTCCGCGGGTTTGTCCCAGCCGTAC
>OKRT01001619.1_pt1 | contig 10191 bp, 10 predicted proteins | sample 1601111 | NCBI WGS metagenome assembly OKRT01 (sample SAMEA3541572, study PRJEB24748) | human gut metagenome | biome: human gut; feature: human-associated habitat; material: faeces | place: China | collected 2012 | reverse complement strand
GGGGCAACTTAGGGGGTACCCTCTAAGTTACCCCACAAGTTATCCCCCTAAGTTAAACGACTATATAGAAGCACGGGATGATTCTCAAGAGGAACCATTCCGTGCTTCACTATTTAAGCCGGGAGGCGGATTTGCTCTTAACATACTCGTTAGAACTTGGGTCCTCGGAACAAGATAAGGTACAAGTCGAGACCCAAGTTAGGGTACAAGTCACGGGGCAGGACACAGTGCAAGTCACGGTGCAGGACACGGTGCAGGTTGCAGTACAAGTCGGTGAGTCAGGATGACGCAGGTGTCAATGGCAGCTCTCATATCCGGTTCAGCCTTTCCTCCTTCGCTTTCTCCAACGTCATATCAGCCGGAAGAATCCCGAACAGGGACTTGGCAATGTCCGCTCTGGCCTGTTGGGGATTGGAGAGCTTAGCGACAATCTTTCCATTTTTCGTGATATAAATGTCCTCGGTCTCTGCAAGCAGAAGATACTTTCCAAGGTTGCGTTTCAGTTCCGTCGCAGTAATCAACACGTTCTATCTTCTCCTCTCGCGGTTTTGTTCACCTTTATTATATCAGATCGAGTAAAATATGCAGCCAATTCATGTGAAATAATTTATAAGCTGTCCGATTCCAGAACACGCAAACCGCTTCTTCGCATAGCGGCACAGCCATGTGCTATACTGAAATAAAGTTGGATTCCTTAATTTACAATATATCTTACCTCATAAGCATCAGGTCGAAGCATTTATGCGCTGTGCGACAATTCAAAACATTTCTCATGCAAAGCAAGGACTTGGGTTGCGGAATAAGATAAGGTATAAGTCAGAACGTAAGTAACGGTACAAGTCACGCTACAAGATAAATTTTTAATTGATGCTGCGCATACACACAACTCATAGCTGCTGTGTCCATGGTGGACTTTGAAGATGCGCAGTCTTGTCACTGCAATACGGAGTTTCCTGTAACATTTCTGCGGAAATATTAGATTTTTGCATTTATAGTGGTTATTTTTCTGTGCGCTTAGAGGAGAAAGATTGACTTCTATATGGGAAGATGTTATCCTAAACATATAATGGATTTTTGACTTTTACTAGGTCGAGGAAAGAAATATGATAGGGTATCACGTTTGATGCGTTTGCGAGAAATTTTATGGAAACAGAAGTCATAGGCCGAACCAGCGTATAGAGGGCTTTGACAACCAAAGACGCAGACCAATGATATATGATATAGTCATGTTCGTGCTACCATGAAAACGAAAGATGGGGGATATCTATGGGACAGTATATTTATGCTCCGGCAGGGCCTGCCAATTTGAAAACTAAAAAAGCGCAGGCATGTGCATTAAGAAAATGTGTTGAGTTTATTGGTTCCACTTGCTCAGGTCATGGCTCCAATTTGGCAAAAGGAAAGCGGTATTTGAAAAGCACCGTTCACTGTAGCGGTGCAGCAATAAAGCACACAATGCAAAGTTCATTTAAAGTGATTCAGCATAATTTTCAAACATATGGTTTGGTTGTGCTTCGCTATCATAAAGACGCTTGCGCCGAGATACTTAAGGAAATAACCCGGTACATAATAACTGAGGGCGATGATGCAGCAAAAACAAAGGCATTAGGCTGCATTCCTCAGAATAATGCAGAGGATGAGTGTTTGCACTTAATATTTGACTATCGACTTAGCCAACTTGGGTGGGTAAAAAACCAAAATTACAAAGATCAAGGGGGTGACGCCGCTAAACTTTGTGACAAGTTTGGTATACTCTATGCACCAAGCAAAGTTATAGTATAGATAGTAAGAAGGGAGGCAGACAGTGAATAATATTAAGTTTAACGAGTGGCAGGAGATGGCGCTAAAGAAAGATACAGAAGCGATAATTAGAAAGCTGAATTCGCAGGAACCAGTATTTTTTTCTATTTGCTGGGAAGTTTTTCTTGCCATTGGAGTTGTAATTATCGATCATTTATTTAATATCAACCCCGAAGACACACCTGCGTGGATTATTTGCGCTGTAATTGCCATTCTACCGCCGCTTATAATCATAATTATCAAAGCAACCAAATGGATACGCGCTATTAGGAAAGCACAGGCTGGAGTGTACAACATAAAACGGTTTGTTGATTGCTTTGATAATCAGATATGCTACTGGGTTATGATGGGAGATTCCTATAGCCGAATACTTGCAAATCTGCAAGGCGGAAACCAAGCCGAAAAAGTTTTTCTGTATCAAGAAGGGAGCTATTATAATAATAAATCTATTCAAGCTTTATATGGGATGAAGCCAGTGATCGATAAGGTTTTTTCAAACGACGCAACAGAGGTTAAGGAAAAAAGCTTAATATCATTTTTTAGGTTACAAAACATATTAGAACTAATTAAAGAGACTCAGCAGACTTTGGATGGGAATGTGAATAGTATGGAGAGTTCATTCATTAAGAAGCAAAAAGAAATTAATGATAAATTTTCTAGAGAATTCGAGGATTTTATTAAAGATGTCAATGCGAACTTTAGTGCAAGCTAAACTTTAAAAGTAATTGTCAAACCATATTCCCAATGCCTCATTTAGACTGCATAGGCAGGACTGCCGCAGCCGGAGTACCGTGTGGAAGCATTTATGCTCTATGCGACGATTCGGAATACTCCTCGTGCGGAGCAAGAACTTGGGTCCTCGGAACAAGATAGGACCCAAGATAGGACCCAAGTTAGCACACGGGAAAAAATCTTGGCGTTCTGCTCGTCGCCGCACAGCAAAACCGAAATTGCCGAGCATTGCGGATATAAAAACACCAAGGGCTTTACCGCACGCTATCTGAAGCCCCTGCTGGAAAGCGGGCAGCTCCAGATGACCATTCCCGGTAAACCGAACAGCCGAAGCCAGAAGTATGTTGCTGTTGACACCGAAAAGGAGAAGCAGCCATGAATGCACATGAGTTCTATTCCGCATTTGTCCGCACAGCACAGGAAAGCACGCTGGTGACCAAAAAGATGCTTCCGTCCTTTCCAGAAGCATGGGGAATGGCGACCTTTCTTGACCCGTACCGGAACAACGAACCGGCATATACGGAGTTGGTCAACAAGTATATCGTCCACAAGATCATCGAAGATGCCGGAATGACAGCGCAGCATGAATACTTCCGTATTGATACGGTCGGCTGGATAACACGTTATCAGGAGATGCAGGAAGCAGCGCAATCTTCACAGTTAAAGCTGAGTGCGCATCTGTGGGATTTGGAGCTTGCCGTGGAACATGAAAACTCCAAGCAGGACTGGACGGATGAGGTCATCAAGCTGATTCACGTCAAATGTCCGCTCAAGGTGGTCATCAGCTATAACTACTGCGATGAACGCGAAACGATCGAGTGGAAAAAGCTCGATTTCATCGCCAACTGGATGCAGGAGGTCAAGGCATTTGCAAAAGGCAGCGACGAGGAGTATCTGCTCATTTTTGGGAATTGCTTTAACTCGAAAACAAAAGCCGATTACGATACCTTTGACTATCGTGGATATCTGTATAACCGGCAGACGCAGCGCTTCGACAGGATATAGGCAACACAAAAGAATACGGGAAAAGCACGGGATGATTCTTAGATGGAACCATCTTGTGCATCGTTATATTATATAGAGATGCCCTGTTTAAGCTTGCATTTCTTCTTGGCATACCATGCGGACAACGTAATTGGGATCGGATTTGCACTTATTCATAATATACTCCTTGACCGAATTACTGACCCCTGCCGACTTGTCAATTTTCCTCAAAATAAGATTTTTGACATGGGCGCAGTCTCCATCAATTAAGCTTACCAGTTGCCGATCAACTATGCTTTGATTCTCTGGATTTCTTGCCAATGCCAACAATATTCTCGAGGCAATACAACGTAAATCCAACTGCTCTGAATGCAACCAACCAATTACATTCTGTAGCACCACAGTTTCTATCCTGCTCGGTAGGGTAATGGTGTTCGATATCTCAAGGTATTCATCAATGATCCTCGCTATCGAAATAGACGTTGCTAGGTCGTTTTGCGCAAGCGGCAAAAGTTCGAGGATAGTTGTATAAGTATCGATTCCCATTGCCGTAAATAGCAGGTTAAGACATATCTGAAGAGCCACACTATCGATATTCGCGTCCATAAACGACTTTTCAGATGCGGTTACCGATTCCTGTTGCTCATAGAGTGAGTTATAGATTTCGGCATTACGTTTATAGTCTTCCGGAAACTTTTGAATAATACAAATCAATAGTGAAATCGCATCTAGTTTGGTACGAACGCCTTCCTTAGAATGTAGCAGAGTTCCTGACGCTGCGTCAATAATTAAATCCATAAGTCGAGAATCCCATTTATCTTTGCGATAAACAAGAATGGAACGAATTGTTGCCGCAGCACGAGTTCCATATCCGCAGTATATCCCATTTTTCCCTTGGTTATCATTATTCTGCCTTATCTGCTCCACATACTGGAGAATAAAATCCCCCATATCAGGACAATCAGGATCCATCGTTTCTAATTTATAGTCTTCTACATAAAAAGCGGGAAAGTATTCAGCAACTAGCGAATCGAGTTCTTCTGTTAGCTGTCTATTCTGCTTGCGTAGCATATAAAGAAATCTTGGAGACTCGTTTATCTGTTCTCGTTCGCACTCTTCCTTCATCAAGGCAATAATATGGGCGATCAGCTTTTTAGCAGAACTATCACTCATCCTGCTTAAATCAATTCTGTTGGCTATAAATGTGAACATATCTCTGTACCAACGCCTAAGGTTGTGCTCTATAAACAGACAGCAGATGTCAACAAGTGTTTCTTGCGGCATTCTGTAGGCTGCGCCATCAAGGCACTTAAAGATGTTTGCCCCGATTGATACAACGGGGCTTTCAGCATTTGCAAAGGATGTAATCTCGTTGACTATGATTGCTTCATATTCTGAAAAGGCAGTATCGCTTAAGAAATAGGCTACTGCACCGAAGCCTAAAAGCTGGCTATCAAATCTCCTGTATGTAATAGGATGATTATCACAAAAACTCATAATTGCTTTTGCATCTTCGGCTGTCATGCGTGACAGCAATGCCGGATATGTCCGTTGAAGTCCTTCTATTTCCTTACTCTTACCGTTGAACACCGCTAATTGAAGCAGATTTCTACGCAAACGCCAATCATCATATTTGCGGCTAAGGAAAAAAACAAAATCACGCACCCTGTTATAAGTGAGCAATATATGTGTTAGCGAACTATTGTACATAGCAATCACGAGAGAACTTGCTATCCAACCACCGAATTGATGATATGAACCGCCCAGTGAAACTGAATATGGAGAGGTTATTTTCTGACTGTATTCACTTTCAACAATCTTTTGGTATAGAGATTCATGTACACGGTCGATTAAAGGATAATGAACTTCTTCCCTACTATCGGAAAGCTCTTTTTGAGCGGAAGATGAAAAGAAACGGTTGTTGCTGATATCTAGTACTAATTGCTGATTTCGTAAATCAATTAAAATATCATTTATTACCCATGATGGCTGTTTGAGTTTTTTAGCAAGAGCTAACGCTTTCTCTAGATGACTTACACACACTTCAATATCACCTGTAAAATATGCCTGTATTGCGTCCCATCGCACCGTCACAATCTGGAAATGCCCAGCGGCTTGTTTTTTCTTCAGCACCTCAAGAAATAGAGAAACATTAAACTGCTTGATAGTCTTCCCTTCAAACAAAACCGGCAAAAATTGCACACACCACTCGTCGATTTCGCCGCTTTTAGGTTTCTCTCCCAAAATGCGAGAAGCAGGATAACCTAGTGCATAGCTTAAATAATAGTCCGCAGATTTGTCAATGTTATTCAATACCGTTTTAGGCATCGTCAACGGAGAAATCTCTTCAACTCTGCCGACTTCAACATGTCGAAGGTCTTCTGCTTCGGCGGCATCTCTTAAAAGAAGCCTGTTTTTGCAATAGTGATGATATACAGAGGTAATATCGTCAAGTAGATCTTGCGCACCATTCTGTATAAGATCACTAAACTGATGAACAGTTTTGCTTTTTGCAAACTGCGATCCTCGCAGGCTTTGCTCTAAAGTTGTTTTTTCTTTATTCTTTTCATCACAGAAGTAGTACAGAGCCTTAATGTTATTTCTCCGGACCACATCAATTTCCTCTTGCACACCTTGCGCAATTCCATCAGCATTATCAATTAAGAAAATGCAAACATCACTATCTTCTAGTGCATACAAGTAATGTGAACCTGCTGATATAGACGATGCGCCCTTGCCTTCAAAAAGGTAAACTGTTGCCAAGCCGGTGCTTTCAATAAGCTGCTTTAATTCAGAACGAACGTGATCATATTTTTCTTTTCCGCAGATTGAGCTGATAAAGACGCGTATTTTCTGCCCGGGATACATCGGTAGTTTTGACGGCTGTTCTTTTTTATCCGTATACTCCCATTCAAGCCCACCTATCGGTGTAGTAATCCCTGTAAATCTAATTCCCATTGTAACCTCCTATCTCCAAAATCAACATTATATTAAAACAGCTCACTCTAATGATATAGCTTTTCGTATTACGTATTAACGGATTTTGTTTTTGCTCATTTAAGTGTTTGCATCAACATCTTCACGCATAGTCACCACCAGCTCTTGAGTTCTAAATTCGCTCAGCATTTGACGAACTGCGAGTGCGTCCTGATATTCTTTCTTAAATTTATTCATGTTATCGCCAGTTTGGCGTAGGCTATGGAGCAATCTAGTTGTCCCCAGTTGATCACATATCTCATTGAATTTTTCCATATGAGTTAGTAGATAGTTCAGAAAGAGTTTATACTCATTCTCTGACTGGAAAACTGAAATGACGTTCATAAAAGATCTATAAGAGTATTCATCGAAGGTCTCTTTGCGGTGGTAAAACTCCAGAAGATGAGTACGTAAATCGTTTTGAATATAGAAGCCAAATGGCGAAATACCTGTGTTTAATAAGTCATATGCTCTATGAGGAGCGACAACAAAACTCCTACCTCCATCAAGTGCGAGGCCTTGAAATCGCTCAATAGCAGTTTGGTGGTATCTCAGAGTGATTAACCACCAACTTGGATTTGTATTTACTTGCCCTAGCATGTAATATTCATAACCATTTATAGATTCGTCTTTTTCAGATATGATGGTGTATTCGGGTGAATACTTATAAAAATAACCCGTATCATTATCTTGTATAAATTCCCAGTCATCCGGTTTGCGAAAATAGTAGCGAAACTTTTCAACTGGGGTGTCATCTAAATGAAAGCGTTTGCGCCATAGCTGTTCGACGTGATTGATATCTGCTGATTTATCAATGGGCGTATTGGTATCCATTACTCGTGTATAAACGTTGTTTGCGCGAACTCCCTCATATTGAACCGTGAGATAAAATGGAGTATTCTCACTATTTTCAAGTACAATTATATCGATTGTGCCATTACTATAGTTAAGGCTTTCCACATAAACAACTGGGCGTACTCCGCCTGCGAACTTCTTATCTTTTAGAAAATCGACAAGCTTCTGTGTATTCCGCCTGTTGGGATCGCAAGTTACATCAACAACAGAATAGTCCTGACCTTCGTCGATACCTATGATGATATAAGCTGTACGATTAGCCAGATTATTGGACATACAAATGATGTCATGCAGCATGTCCGTCTTATTTGTGTACCATTGTTTTTTGAAATCCCAAAACCCGCCCTCTTGCTTCAATGAGATCAAATGCCCAATTTCTTCAATAATAGTTGGTTCCTGCCCGATAAAATCCATGACAATCTCCTTCTTCTCATCTGTGGCTAAATGTATGGTCGTATTGTCTAACCTTAAACTCGTCCCCGCCGTGCGGGCTGCGGGAATGCAGAAGGAACTACCGTCCCTTTCTTCTGTATTTCCGCCCGAAAGGAAGTCTGTGCCACGCACCTGCGCAGGCTTCCTTTTGCATTTTCAGAGCAGGCAATGCAAGCTGCCTTTTGCAGTTTGTATATGCACCTGCGAGGGAAATGAGGGATTGCAAAGGGAGCATCCCTTTGACGCTGGGTTTCCAATAGGGGCGTGAGCAGCCCTGTTGGCACACGATTTTGCTTTGCAAAGTCTAGTGTGTTATACCTTTGCTTCCGGCTGACGCGGGAAAGGGGTTGACGGCGTACTCTGCGGTGCGGCAGAGTGTGGCAACAAACGCTTTTTCGCGGCAGTAGGACAGGCGGATTTTGTGACGCGGGTTACGGCACAAATGCAGGATTTTTGAGAAGCAAAATCCGACTGGCCGGAAAAGGAAGCAGAGGTATATAAAGCCCGCCGCAGCGACGTCCCCCGTCCTTACGGCATCCCCCTCCGAAGCGTATCCAGCGACCGATTCTCCAGCAGCTTTGTCCGGTTCTCGCTCAGATGAAAATGAATTGCCGCGCCGGTCAGCGTGTGTTCAACATCGTCCGCAAAGCCGAAGCGATACAGCACATACGTCTGCTCCCGCGGCTCCAGCTTGTCCAGCGCCGCATAAAGCTCCCACAGGGTTTCCGCTTTGATGAAAGCCTCCTCCGGAGGCAACGCATACGGATCGGCAATCGCCTCGATCCGCAGCAGCCGCTCATCGCCGGGCAGAATCTCGTCGAGGTACACACGCTCAAGGCCAAAGCCCTCCACGCCATCTTTCACTTTTGCAGTTGCCATGCGATGCTCGAAGGACATCTGCTCTGTATGTACGAGGTCGAGCATGGCGTTCTTGATGGCAGGCGCAGCATAGGTCAGGAACTTGAGCTTCCGCGCCGGATCAAAGCCGTCAACGGCACGAAGCAGGCCGATGCTGCCCTCCTGCACCAGATCATCCACGTCGATGTTCAGGTCGCTGCCCTCCAGCGACGAGCTCCGGTATACAAGGTCAGCCGTCTGAACGATGAAGCCCATGTTCTTTTCAACAAGGAGTTCCCGCGCAGACTCATCGCCCTTCTGAGCCAATACGCAGAGCCGCTCATTGGTCATGTTGGTCGGATTCATCGCTTGCCGCCGTCCCGGTCATGGAGAGGAACAACTTCCTGACCTGCGCTGTGTCAACGCCGGGCAGATGGGAAACGGAGGCCGCTACCGCATCCGCAACCTGCTCCTTCGTAATTTTCCGGTTCAGTCTTTGGCCGCCTTTGGTCAGTTCCGCATAGATGCTATTCATCACCTGCGCCGTGAGCTGGCGCGTGGGCGGCATTTCTACCTCAGCTTCCTTTTTCACGGCGCGGACAGCCTTCATAAAAGAATTTTGGATGGAGCTCAAATCCGCCTGATCGATAGGCGTCCGCAGACTTTTGACCTCGTCCGCGGCCTGCGGCACTGTGCCCAGCATGGACGAAACCATCGAATAAAGCTGGTTCTGCGCGGCAAATCCGGCGGCTAGCTCGTTGTCCAGATACCGGGCGACCTGGTATGTGGTGTCGGCAAACTGCGGATTTTCCAGAAGGTAGCTGACGATTTTCGGATTGACCTTCTGCGTGTAGAGATTCCGAGCCGCCTCGACGGAGAGGCCAAGCTCCGAGATGTCGTAGTTTTTGCGATCCGGCTCGTCCACCTCGCCCAGCAGAAAGTCGGTGGACACCTCAAACACGCGGGCGATGCGGATGATGCTCTCGTCGCCCAGCTTGTCCGTCTTGCCGCTGATAAAGCGGCTCAGCGCACTCTCCGAGCAGCCGATTTTCGCGGCCAGCTCTGCCTGCGTGACCTTCCGGGACTTCATCAGGTCCTGAATGCGGTCGCGGATCTTTCCGGGGAGATAAATGGTTTCGTTGTCCATGCATTACGCCTCTCTTTCTTTTGTAGGCTTACACTAAAATCATATTTTCGCATTCTTCAGCAGTGAGGAGTGAAAATTCACTTTTCATTCACTCTGCCCAGTGAAAATCACTGCTTGTCCTCTCCATTCCAGATATACGCCGTATACCGTCCGCCGCTGAGTTTTGCGATCTCACCGTTTTTCAGCAAATCTGCCAGTGCTCGCTGGACAGTGATCTGGCTGATATCCGGGCACTGCGCCACAATCTCGCTCTTGGTGATCTTGCCAAGGTGGTTTTTGATGATCTCGCGCACCCGGTCGGGCTTGGAAAGCCCCTTGGTGGTCAGCAGCTCGATCCGGCTCTCAAAATCCCGATACGCTGCCGCCAGAACGCCCAGCATATAGGTGACAAAAGGCGCATAATCGTTCGTCCCCTCGTGCCAGTTGCA
>OKRT01001609.1_pt1 | contig 10248 bp, 6 predicted proteins | sample 1601111 | NCBI WGS metagenome assembly OKRT01 (sample SAMEA3541572, study PRJEB24748) | human gut metagenome | biome: human gut; feature: human-associated habitat; material: faeces | place: China | collected 2012 | reverse complement strand
CAACGAGGATTGATACGCTCCCGGATGGACACAGTGTTGAAAAATTCCTTCCACAAGGCACGGTATTGAAGCTCTTCCCGACTGGGCAGATCCAGCGTCAGATGGTCTACCGGAACAATGCGCCGCTGGCCCTTGGCGTACAGCAGCAGCTCGCCGTGGGTGCGGTCATACAGAAAAAAAGACTCTCCGGCCATGCGGCTGCAAAAGTGGCCAGCCAGCAGGGGAAGCACCCGGTTTTTGGGCTCGATTTCGCCGCCTAAAACGCCGTTGTAGTCTGAAAACCGTACGAAGCCACGGAGCTTTTCCAGCTCACCGCTTAGATGCCGCAGGGCACAGGCAATGGGATAGTACACGTCGTCCGCCTTGCTGTGCATAAATCCTGGGCCCTGGTCATAGAGCTTACGGATAAAGGCATACAGACGGAGTTCCTTGTCCTCCATGCAGGTCAGCCACGCTCGGCGCAGAACCCGCAGCGCCGTTTTGGAAAGCCGCTCCAGACTGGCATATACCCGCTGGCTATGGTCCTGCCGGGTGATCACCACCCGCACGGGATACAGGGAAACACATTCCTCATCGCTGCAAAAGGCGATGGGGAATTCTTTATGGAAATAGCTGTCGAACACGCAGCACAGAAAGCCCTGAAAGCTTCCGTCGTATTGAAAAATCACATCTTCCATGGTCTTATCCCGCATCAAACAGCGACAGCTGCCGGCATTCCTCTGCCGGGAGCTGACCTCGTTCCATAGCCTCCAGCTGCCGGGAAAGGGTGGCGGCGGAGAAGTGCAGCCCCGTGCGCATGCGGCCGCCGCAGGTGATGAAAAACTGTGCGCGTTTCAGCACTACGCCCAGCTTGGGCAAATCCTCCATCCGCAGGACGGCGTGCCGCCGGGCGGTGACAATGCGACGGGCGCTGATCGGGCCGATACCCGGCACCCGCAGCAGCGTTTCCGGCTCTGCCTTGCGAACCTCCACCGGGAACCGCTCCAGATGGCATAGGGCCCAGTGACACTTGGGATCCAGCAGGGGATTGAAGTCCGGATGGGCTTCATCCAGCAGCTCCTGGGCCCTGAAGCCGTAAAAGCGCAGAAGCCAGTCGGCTTGATACAGCCGGTGTTCCCGCAGCAGGGGCGGTTTGGTATCCAGAGACGGGAGCAGGGTGTTCTCCACTACCGGGACATAAGCGGAGTAGAACACGCGTTTGAGACGATACTTCTGATACAGAGACTCCGTCAGGTGCAGGATGTGCCGGTCCGTGTCCCGGGTGGCTCCCACGATGAGCTGGGTGCTCTGACCCGCCGGGGCAAAGACCGAAGCGTGCTTGTACTTTACCAGCTCTGCCTTGCTCTGGGCAACCTGGTCCCGAATCAGCGCCATGGGCCGCAGAATGGCCTGCTTGCTCTTATCCGGGGCCAGCGTCTGCAGCCCCTCCTGGGAGGGGAGCTCGATATTCACGCTGAGCCGGTCCGCCAGGAGGCCCAGCTGCTGCACCAGCTCCGGCGATGTGCCAGGGATGGCTTTGGCGTGGATATATCCGTTGAACCGGTATTCCTGCCGCAGCAGCCGGAGACATTCAATCATCTGTTCGGTTGTGTAGTCCGGGCTGCGAAGCACACCAGAGGAGAGGAACAGCCCCTCAATATAATTGCGCCGGTAAAATTCAATGGTCAGTTCCGCCAGCTCCCGGGGCGTAAAGGCGGCTCGCCGTGTGTCGTGAGAGCGGCGATTGACACAGTATTTGCAGTCATACACGCAGCGATTGGTCATCAGAACCTTCAGCAGGGTGATACATCGCCCGTCGGCGGAAAAGCTGTGGCAGCAACCCGCTACAGAGGAGGTGGTGTTGCCGATCATACCCGGGCGGGAGCCCCGGCGAACGCCGCTGGAGGTGCAGGCTGCATCATATTTAGCCGCATCGGCCAGGATGGCCAGCTTATCCAGCAGTTCCATGGCCAATGTCCTCAGGCGGTGCGGCGGCGGGGATGGGGCTGGTCGATCCAGTCCGCCAGACGGACCACGCCCGCAGAAAACGCACCAGCGCCCAGCAGCATTATAATAAATCCAAAGGTCGTCATGGGTAAGCCCTCCAAAACATTTGTTCTATTCGCATTATAAGTCGAACGAACGTTCTTGTCAAGTAGAATCGAACAAAAATTCTACAAAATTCGACAGCCGGTTGACCGGCGGCGGATTTTGTATTAAAATGGAGGACGAGAAAACAAGACAGGGGAAGGAACATCATGAACGACTTGGAAAAACGCTTTGCTGCGGCCCGCCGACGGGCCATTGCCACAGATTATGCGCACCTGAATCCCCGGCAGCTGGAGGGTGTGCTGACGACAGAGGGGCCGCTGCTGCTGCTGGCGGGAGCCGGCTCCGGCAAGACCACGGTGCTGATCAACCGGGTAGCGAACCTCCTGCGCTATGGCCGGGGCAGCGACACGGATGAGATTCCGCTGCCCATTTCCCGGGATGAGGTGGAATTTTTGGAGCAGTATGCCGCCCGGCCGGACCCGGAGCAGCGGCCGCTGATGCAGTATCTCTGCGCTGTGGAGCCCGCCCGCCCCTGGGAGGTGCTGGCCATCACCTTCACCAACAAGGCTGCCAACGAGTTGAAGGACCGGCTGGAGCGGATGCTGGGGGAGGAGGCCCGGGACGTCTGGGCCGCCACATTCCACTCTGCCTGCGTCCGGATTCTGCGTCGGGATATTGATAAGATCGGCTTTGACCGAAGCTTTACCATTTACGATACCGATGACAGCAAGCGGGTCATCAAGGATATTCTCAAGGAGATGGGACTGGAGGAAAAGACCTTCCCGGTGCGGGAGGTACTGTCTGTGATCTCCAGTGCCAAGGACGCCATGATGATGCCCGAGGAGTTCAGCCAGCTGTGGGAGCAGCGGGGGGACTGGCGCCGGGTACGGATGGGCCGGGTCTATGCTGCCTATAACCGCCGTCTGCGGGACGCCAACGCTCTGGACTTTGACGACATCATCCTTCACACAGTGGAGCTGCTGCAATCGGACTGCCAGACCCTGGAGTACTACCGGAATAAGTTCCGCTACGTCCTTATCGACGAGTACCAGGATACCAATCACATGCAGTATATGCTGGCCAGCCTTCTGGCCGGAGGAAGGAAGAACATCTGCGTGGTGGGTGACGACGACCAGAGCATTTACCGTTTCCGGGGCGCCAACATCGAGAACATCCTCAGCTTTGAAAAGCAGTACGCCGGGGCCAGGACCATCCGTCTGGAGCAGAATTACCGCTCCACACAGAACATTCTGGATGCCGCCAACGCCGTGATCCGCCACAACGTGGGCCGAAAAGGCAAGACCCTGTGGACCGAGAACGGCACAGGGGAGACGGTCACCGTCAAAACCTGCTTCAACGAGGGGGATGAGGCCAACTATGTGGTGGGACAGATCATGATGAACTACCGACGGGGCGTGGACTGGAAAGAAAACGCCGTGCTGTACCGTATGAATGCCCAGTCCAACGCACTGGAATATGCCTTCAAGCGCAATGGTGTGCCCTATAAGATCATTGGCGGCACAAAGTTCTTTGACCGGGCCGAGGTCAAGGATATGCTGGCATATCTGTGCGTCATCAACAACCCTGCCGACGATCTGCGGCTGCGCCGCATCGTCAATGTTCCCACCCGGAAGATCGGCGCGGCTACCATGGACAAGGCCCAGGCCATCGCCACGGAGGGGGGCCTGACGCTGATGGAGGTCCTGCGCCGGGCAGGGGACTATCCCCAATTGAAATCAGCTGCTGGCAAGTTAATCAGCTTTACAGCAATGATAGACGAAATGCGCCGCCAGTCGGATGAAATGGGCCTGGTGGAGTTTTATGATTATGTGTGCCGCCGCAGCGGCTATGTAGCCATGCTCCAGGAAAAGGAGGATGCGGAGAGCCGGGGCCGCCTGGAAAACGTAGAGGAGCTCAGCTCCAGTATCCAGGCGTTTCTGGAGAACGATCCCGAGGACCCCACCCTGTCGGGCTTTTTGGACGAGGTTGCTCTGTACACTGACCTGGACGGCCAGGAGGCCGGAGACAACTGCGTGACTCTGATGACCATGCACAGCGCCAAAGGCCTGGAGTTTCCCAGCGTATTCGTGGTGGGCATGGAGGACGGACTTTTCCCGGGCAATCGCGCCATGGGTGAGCCGGAGGAAATGGAGGAGGAGCGGCGGCTGTGTTATGTGGCCATGACCCGGGCCAAGGAGAAGCTGACTCTGACCAATGCCCGTCAGCGGATGCTGTTTGGCCGCACTACCCCCTGTATGCCCTCCCGATTCCTGAAGGAGATCCCGGAGGAGAATATGGAGTGGCTGGGGAAGCCCGAGCCGCGTCCCGCATCCCGGTGGGACGACGACTTCGGCGATACGCCTCGCTATGCGTCGCAGCCGGAGACCCGGACTATGCCTAAGCCGGAGTACCCGGTGCGTCCGGCGGCGTCCTCCGCTCCGCTGCTGCAATTGCAGCCCGGCGACGGAGTCCGGCACAGCGCCTTTGGCCAGGGGATGGTACTCAGCGTGCGCCCCATGGGCGGAGATGCTCTGGTGGAGGTGGCCTTCGACCGGGTGGGCACCAAAAAGCTCATGCTGAAGGCCGCAGGTGCGCATTTGACAAAGCTGTAACGCAAAACCACTTTACATATCGAGACGAAAAAATCCGCCTCCGGCTTGTGGCCGGAGACGGATTTTTCAGCGTATTTTTATTTTGCCAGAATCTTCTTCAGATGGGCGAAGCGAGGCAGGGAGTCCACCTTGGGCAGGTCCGGTTCACCCTGGATCAGGGGCAGCGCGTATTCCACAAACTGGTGGTTTACGCCGTTGCCTTCTTCGTTGATCCAGCTGCGGGGCAGCTTCTTCTCGGTGTTGGCAACCTCCATCAGGGGGATCAGCTTGGTCTTGCAGGCGTACTTGCCGTCCCGGACACCGCGCTCGAAGCCGATCATGCGGCCGTTGATGCCGTTGATGGCATTTTCCACGGCTGCTTTACCGGCCATATAGGATTCCTCAATATCCGTCTCGGAAGCCAGATGTGCGCCGCAGCGCTGCAGCAGGTTCAGCTCGATGCCGCGGACCTTGGCGCCGGTCTCCTCCTTGACCACCTGGGCCAGCATGGCAGCCAGGCCACCCAGCTGGGCGTGGCCGAAGCCGTCGGTAGCGGCCACCTTGGCCTCGGACACAAAGCCGCCGTCCTCATAGTGGATACCCTCGGACACAGCCACGATGCAGTAGCCCTTTTCGGCGTATACACGCTTGACATCCTCGATGAACTTGGGCATGCTGAAGTCCACCTCGGGCAGATAGATCAGATCGGGGCCTGCGCCGTATTCGCTGGCCAGGGCAGCGGAAGCGGCCAGCCAGCCGGCATGGCGGCCCATGATCTCCATCACCACGATCATACCGGTGTCGTACACATGGGCGTCCAGGTTTACTTCCATCATGGAGGTGGCGATATACTTGGCGGCAGAGCCGAAGCCGGGGCAGTGGTCGGTGCCGAACAGATCGTTGTCGATGGTCTTGGGTACACCCATGACCCGGCACTCGTAGCCCACGGACTGCATGTACTGATTGATCTTATTGCAGGTATCCATGGAGTCGTTGCCGCCGTTATAGAAGAAGTAGCGGACGTTGTGCTTCTTGAACACCTCCAGGATGCGGCGATAATCGGTATCGTCCACCTCGGGGTCCGCGATCTTGTAGCGGCAGGAGCCCAGGGCGGAGGAGGGGGTGTACTTCAGCAGACGCAGCTCCTCGGGATCCTCCAGACCCATGTCGAACAGGCGATCGCTGAGAACGCCCTTGATGCCGTGCTCCGCGCCCAGCACCTGGGTGATGACGCCGGATTTCAGGGCCGTGTCAATGACGCCGTAAGCGCTGGCGTTGATCACAGACGTAGGCCCACCGGACTGACCGATGATACAGGCACCCTTTAATTCTTTCATGATTGACTACCTCCCAGTAGATTTTTCTTGCCATGCGGAATATTTTATCACAGAGGATGGATAAAGTAAACCGTTGGGGCTTGCAAAAAGAAAAAAATGTGGTACAATACATATATACATCATATCCCAATCATTCCATACAAGTCAAGACCAATTTTTCAAAAGGAGCGATTTATTATGCCACTGGTTACTTCCAAGGAAATGTTCGAGAAGGCTTACAACGGCGGTTACGCCATCGGTGCCTTCAACGTCAACAACATGGAGATCATTCAGGGGATTACCGAGGCCGCCGCTGAGCTGAAGGCCCCCCTGATCCTGCAGGTGTCCAAGGGCGCGCGCGCCTATGCCAACCGCACCTATCTGAAGAAGCTGGTGGAGGCCGCCGTTATTGAGACGGGCCTGCCCATTGTGCTGCATCTGGACCACGGCGACAGCTTTGAGCTGTGCAAGTCCTGCATCGAGGACGGCTTCACCTCCGTGATGATCGACGCCTCCTCCAAGCCCTTCGCCGAGAACATTGCCCTGACCCGCCAGGTGGTGGAATATGCTCACGACCACGGCGTGGTGGTGGAGGCCGAGCTGGGTACCCTGGCCGGCATCGAGGATGAAGTCAACGTGTCCGCCGAGGATTCCTCCTATACCCGCCCCGAGGAGGTGGAGGAGTTTGTGTCCAAGACCGGCTGCGACTCTCTGGCCATCGCCATCGGCACCAGTCACGGCGCATACAAGTTCAAGCCCGGCACCAAGCCCCAGCTGCGTTTCGACGTGCTGGAGGAGGTCTCCCGCCGTCTGCCCGGCTTCCCCATTGTGCTGCACGGTTCTTCTTCCGTTCCCCAGGATCTGGTGGCCAAGGTGAACCAGTACGGCGGCAATATGCCCGGCGCCATCGGCGTGCCCGAGGATCAGCTGCGCAAGGCCGCGTCTCTGTCCGTGTGCAAGATCAACATCGACTCCGACCTGCGTCTGGCCATGACCGCTTCCATCCGGGAGCACTTTGCCCTGCATCCGGCAGACTTTGACCCCCGTCAGTATCTGAAGCCCGCACGCCAGGCCATCAAGGAGCTGGTGACCCACAAGATCGTGGACGTTCTGGGCTGCGACGGCAAGGCATTCTAAGAGCAGAACCATCCGCGCCCCCCTGTGTACCCCACCGGCCCGCAGGGGGGCGTATTTTCTGATTTTCCACACAAAGAGGGAAGGGAAAACTATGAGAAAGACAAAAATCGTATGCACCCTGGGCCCGGCCACTGATGGCCAGGGCGTTCTGCGGCAGATGATTCAGGCGGGGATGAACGTGGCCCGGTTCAACTTTTCCCACGGCAGCTATGACGAGCACCAGCGCCGTCTGGAGGCGCTGACAGCTCTGCGGGAGGAGCTTCATCTGCCGGTGGCCGCTATGCTGGACACCAAGGGGCCGGAGGTGCGGCTGCGGACCTTTCAGAACGGCCCTGTTCACCTGAAAACCGGCCAGAGCTTCACTCTGACTACCGACGATGTTCCCGGGGACGAGACCCGCTGCTCCATTACCTATGCCGATCTGCCCCAGGATGTGAAGCCAGGCAACACCATCCTGCTGGATGACGGTCTGGTACGGCTGACGGTGCTGGAGACCACTGCCCGCGAGATTCGCTGCCGGGTGGAAAATGACGGCGTTATGAAGGACAAAAAGGGCGTCAACGTCCCTGGCGTATCCCTGTCCATGCCGTACATGAGCCAGCGGGACCGGGAGGATATTCTTTTTGGCATCCGCCAGGGCTTCGATTTCATTGCCGCCAGCTTTGTCCGTTCCGCCGCCGATGTCCGGGAGATCCGACACATTCTGGATAAGAACCACTCCAAGATCCGCATCATCGCCAAGATCGAAAATCAGGAAGGCGTCAGCAACCTGGTGGATATCCTGTCCGTGGCCGACGGTATCATGGTGGCCCGGGGCGATATGGGCGTGGAGATCGACTTTACGGAGATCCCCGCCATTCAAAAGAGCATCATTGCCCAGTGTGTGGCCGCCGGAAAGCCTGTGATCACTGCCACCCAGATGCTGGATTCCATGATCGAGAACCCCCGTCCCACCCGTGCGGAGATCACCGATGTGGCCAATGCCATTTACGACGGCACCAGCGCCATTATGCTTTCCGGCGAAACGGCGGCAGGGAAGTACCCGGTGGAGGCCGTCCGCACTATGGATGCCATTGCCCGCAAGACGGAGAGCAATGTGGAGCGTATCTGTCCCGCAAAGACGCCCAAGCGCACCCGCCTGTCCATCACCGCCGCCACGGCTCACGCCGCCTGCACCACGGCGGAGGATATCGGTGCCGACGCCATCCTCACCGTCAGCCAGAGGGGCATCACTGCCCAGATGGTCAGCCGTTTCCGCCCCGCCGCCACGGTGGTGGCCCTTCTGCTGGACCCCCAGGTCCAGCGCCAGATGGCCCTGTACTGGGGTCTGGTACCCATCACCATGCCCCGGGCCAGCAGCACGGACCAGCTGGTGGATCTGGCGATCCAGTCCGCCCAGGAGGCGGGCCTGGTAAAGCACGGCGATCTGGTGGTGGTCACCGCCGGTGTTCCTGTGGGCATTTCCGGCACCACCAATATGATCCGCATCGCCCAGGTAGGCGGCGCCCTGGTCAACGCCATCGGCATCGGCAGCCAGACCGCTTCCGGTCCCCTGTGCATCTGCCGGACCCTGGAGGAGATTCCGGAGAAGTTCCATCCCGGTGACGTGCTGGTGGTACCCTACACCAATAACGATGTGGTGCCTTGGCTGCGCCAGGCCGCCGCCATTGTCAGCGAGGAGGCCAGCGCCGACTGCCACACGGCCACGGTGGGCCTGCTGCTGAACAAACCCGTTATCGTGGCCGCCTCCGACGCTACCCGCCGTCTGAAGGACGGCACCCTGGTGTCTGTGGACTGTGCCCGCGGTATTGTCCAGACCATTCCCCAATAATCGCTCACCGGCCCCGTATAGCGGGGCCGGTATTTTTTTGATATAAGCTCAGCATATGGCAGCATCATTTGCAATTTATAATGAAAAAATGTAAACTTCTGCGTTTTTATGCATTTTGAGCCAGGGAAGTGGACATATTTTGTGAAAGTCACAGAAAGTTCATAAATTGATGAGATTTTTGTTGCATACGGTGCATTTTTTGTATAAAGTAGTGAAGTACCCGGTATGGTCCGAAAATATAGAAGGAGAAATGCATATGGAAATTCAAATCCTGCCCCTGATTATTGTTATTGCTTATCTGGTGGGCATGCTGGTTGTGGGTGCCGTTGTCAGCAAGGTCCAGATCAAGAATGCCAAGGACTACATGGTGGCCGGCCGCCGCATGGGCCTGTTCATGGTAGCATTCTCCCTGTCCGCCAACAATATTGGCGGCGGCTGCACCACGGGCCTGGCCCAGAAGGCCTTCGGCGACTGGGGCGTCAGCGCTGTTTGGTACGTCCTGGCGGCGTCCATCGCCATGATTCCTCTGTCCTATTTTGCACCTAAGATCCGCAAAACCATGGCCGTGACCATCCCCGAGGTGGTGGGCCGTCGGTTCGGCAAGTTCTCCAGCAACTTCACGGCGATTCTGTCCGTGCTGTCGCTGTTCTGCCTGACCTCCTCGCAGATCGCCGCTTCCGGCGGCGTCATCAACGCCCTGATTCCGTCCATTCCCCTGAACGTGTGCCTGATCTTCGCGGGTGTGGTCATCATTCTCTATACCACCATGGGCGGCATGATCGCCGACCAGATCTCCGACCTGCTGCAATTCGGCATCATCCTGGTGGGCCTGGCCATCGCCACCCCCATTGTGCTGAACCACGCCGGCGGCTGGAACGCCATTTCCGCCGCACTGCCCGGTGAGAAGCTGAATCTGACCCAGATCGGCTGGGCCTCCATCATCGGCTATATCTTCAACTACTTCTGCACCTTCCTGGCCGGTCCTGAGATGGTCTCCCGCTTCGAGACGGCCAAGAATGAAAGGACCGCCAGAAACGCCTCCTTCCTGTCCGCCATCCTGATGGCCGCCATGTCTATCTTCCCCACGCTGCTGGGCCTGGCTGCCTTTGCTCTGCGGGATCAGCTGCCCGGTCTGGCGGTGAGTGGCAGCAACGCCATGATGATCGTCACCGGCCACTATGCGCCCGGCGTGGTGACGGGTCTGATCTCCGCCGCCATTATCTGCGCCACCATGTCCTCTGCCGACTCCAACCTGCTGTGCATGTCTACCATGATCATCAACGACCTGTACACCGGCCTGGGCGGCAAGAAAAAGCTGACGGACAAGCAGACCATTTTCTAC
>OKRT01001605.1_pt1 | contig 10272 bp, 8 predicted proteins | sample 1601111 | NCBI WGS metagenome assembly OKRT01 (sample SAMEA3541572, study PRJEB24748) | human gut metagenome | biome: human gut; feature: human-associated habitat; material: faeces | place: China | collected 2012 | reverse complement strand
GTGGATTGAAATTCAATACCAACACCCGCCAGTCCAGGAGTTGTAAGTCGCTCTCCTCATGGAGAGCGTGGATTGAAATATCATCGACGGTTTCAGTCTGCTTCTCTTCCTCGGGTCGCTCTCCTCATGGAGAGCGTGGATTGAAATATCGATGAACGAGCGGAAAAATCCTTTGGAGCGGGTCGCTCTCCTCATGGAGAGCGTGGATTGAAATAGCCGGGTTTTGCAATGCTACCGCCTTGTGCGCGTCGCTCTCCTCATGGAGAGCGTGGATTGAAATCGCACGAGAGTCTACGCCGTGCTCAAGGGCATGGAGTCGCTCTCCTCATGGAGAGCGTGGATTGAAATCACCGCATCCCACCGCAAACTGGACTCCACCGTGCCGTCGCTCTCCTCATGGAGAGCGTGGATTGAAATAGCCCGGATGGCCGACATGTATCGCTCGCGGCCTGGTCGCTCTCCTCATGGAGAGCGTGGATTGAAATCCAGAAGAGGCGCACCCGCTGATCGACAACCTCCAGTCGCTCTCCTCATGGAGAGCGTGGATTGAAATGTGCGCTCACAGCTCGAAAGTGGGAACCGTAATGTCGCTCTCCTCATGGAGAGCGTGGATTGAAATATGAGATACATATCGTTCCTGTCGCTCAGGATAGGTCGCTCTCCTCATGGAGAGCGTGGATTGAAATCCTACGTTCATGGCCGTCAACAACGGGTCGGCCTCGCTCTCCTCATGGAGAGCGTGGATTGAAATGATCAGGCTGATACCGCCTACGGTGCAGACGAATCGCTCTCCTCATGGAGAGCGTGGATTGAAATGTAGAGCAGTGGGCCACCGCAAACGGCACGTTTTTCGCTCTCCTCATGGAGAGCGTGGATTGAAATCTTACGGTGCTGCTCCACGTCGGTACGACGAAGATCGCTCTCCTCATGGAGAGCGTGGATTGAAATACCGCCTCAGACCTCTACCAGCTGCGCTGTGCAGTCGCTCTCCTCATGGAGAGCGTGGATTGAAATATCCACGCCCTGAGCGGATGGTACATGCACGGCGGTCGCTCTCCTCATGGAGAGCGTGGATTGAAATTCGGTGGCCTTCGCGTAGGCGTTCTGCAATGCGGTCGCTCTCCTCATGGAGAGCGTGGATTGAAATATCATGCCACTAAACGCATCCGATGAACAGCTAGTCGCTCTCCTCATGGAGAGCGTGGATTGAAATAAATGGAGCGACTCGATCACATATCGGCGTCGCAACGTCGCTCTCCTCATGGAGAGCGTGGATTGAAATGAAGACGGGCCGTATGCCTCCGACTCCCGCAACATGTCGCTCTCCTCATGGAGAGCGTGGATTGAAATACGATAGCCATGGCGCTGCCCAGGATCATCGTCGGTCGCTCTCCTCATGGAGAGCGTGGATTGAAATAAGGCCGCGTCCGTGCAGGTGCAGGCAGCTCAGGTCGCTCTCCTCATGGAGAGCGTGGATTGAAATACGTCGGACAATACCATCAAGCAACAGGCCAACGAGTCGCTCTCCTCATGGAGAGCGTGGATTGAAATCGGACGATGCCGCTTGTGCTGCGCTTCCTTGGTCTGTCGCTCTCCTCATGGAGAGCGTGGATTGAAATACGCAGGTCAGCCCGATCCTCGACCGCATCCCCGTCGTTCTCCTCATGGAGAGCGTGGATTGAAATAGCTGGGAGCAGTGCGTTCGCGCCGTACAAGGGGTCGCTCTCCTCATGGAGAGCGTGGATTGAAATCGGTGTCTGCATCGTTCTGGCCGCCGCGTGGATGTTGCTCTCCCTGTTTATGTCCAGTGTTCCCCGCACATGCGGGATTCCACATGTGCGGGACTGCTAGCAACGGAAAACCAGGGTTTTTGTCCGCTCGGGGCGACTTCAACGGTAATACGAGCAGGAACTGCGACTGGGTGTTTCGCATGGGGTCGCTTCTGAAAGCTATGTAAAAGAAATAGTGTATGTGAAAACGGTCGGGTGGGTGCGGATGCACGAGAAATTGGCTAACCTGTCGAATTTCTGTTTTACTTTGGTCGTTCATCTCGTGAGTGGTCGTCAAGCTAGACATATTGTGTCCCATGGGATGCAACATGTCATATGGAAATACATATGACTGGCGAATATCGCCAATGGTTCAGCCGGATAAAGGACCGGAACGCGAAAGCCCGAATCAGCGCGAGACTCCGATTGCGCTTCTAGATGGGGCGGCCGGTGGGTGACCTGCATACGGTTGGTGACGGGGCCAGCGCGCTGAGGTTCAATTTCGGTCCCGGCTACCGTGTTTGCTCCGCGCAGAAGAGCGACTCGCTCATGTTGCTGCTTTATCGGTGGCCGAGCTTGACGATTCGGCGTTGCGGCAGGCCGTAATCGGCGATATGACCAAAGCGAAGGGTATGGGGCAGATCACGAAGGAGGCGGGTGTGGGACGTGAAAGCCTTTACAAGAGCCTCGACAGGAATGTCAACCCGAGCTTCCATACCATTATGAAGGGATCGTGCACGCTCTCGGCGGCAGGCTGACAATCCAACCCGCATAAGCTTGACTTTACGACCATCATGCAGTGGCCGCCCGAGCATTGGAAAAGGGCGATCGCTGACCATATTGTTGCGACATATGTGGAGAGATGTTCGTGGTGAGCTTGACGTACATAACATCGTAAAACTTCGGTCGTCTGGTTTGTTCTGCGGCTCATCAGTGAGGGAAAATGCTTAATTATGCCGCCTATCTCGCCTATATATGGCAGATTTTGAGGTTCGTACGGAGGCTTCTCGCTTATATATGGCAGGTGTTCGTGCGAAAAGTGTCAAAAACATGCCCCCTAAGTGGCTTTTCTCGAAGGGCATGTGCCATATATAAGCGAGAAACTTCAGGTCAAGATGCCAAATCTGCCATATATAAGCCAGATATCGCGGTTCAGTTCAGATGAACTGGGTGTATGTCCATAAATTTCGACGATTAGGGTGTATCAAGAGTTCCGAGTTGGTTTCAATGACAATCCGAGGGGGTGAAAACGAGTTTATGGGCACGCGCGCGGAGTCTCAGATGCGCAGAACTCCTTACGCAGCGCATATCACAATCCCAGCCAGGCGCGTAGGTCACGAATTTCCTGATCGCAGATGCCGTGGCCCATTCCCGGATATTCGAAATACGTGAGATTGCCGGTTTGCGCAAGTTTGTTGTGCGCGCACTGTTGGTCGGCTAAAGGAATTGTGCGGTCTTCGCTGCCGTAACAGAGTGCGAATCGCGTGCGTCCGGTCGCGGGCAAGGGCTCAGCGGTTTCACCTTTGAATGACGGACTCATCAAAATCGCCATATCGAACACATCGGGATGTTCCGCAACCATGCGATACGATAGGTATCCGCCTTGCGAAAACCCAATTAATACTTTACGGAACCGCACATATGCGGGCGAATCCAGCAATCGTACGACGGCGTCGCCTACGGCACTGCACTCACGTCGACGCTCTTCTACGGAACATCCATCTGGATACCAGTAGTAGCTTCCGATGTAAGGACGTTCGTACGTGCCTCGGAACGACAGATAATTCGGATGCTGGGCAGGAGCAATGGAGTTGTCCGTTGAAGATGCGTCTTGCTTCGGAACATCATAAATCGCATCAATAATGCGGATCATCTCATTTTCATCATTGCTGAATCCATGAAATCCCAAGAACAGCAGATTATCGCCGGCCTTTTCGCGGGCTGTCACATCAATGCTGGTACTCACGTTCAAACGCATGTCATCCTTCCGTCGCATGTCGATAGTATGCAGTTTTCCAACGGCACCATAACGGTGGACAGCGAAGTGGGGAAGGGCACGACGTTCACCGTTATGCTGCCGTTGGTTGAGGAAAACACTGAATATGTGGCGAAGTTTACAGCAATCCATCCGCATGCAACGCGCCATACATGCGGTCCAGGCATTCGACCAGCAGCGGATACGGCATTGCTATGTTCACGCGCACGCATCCGGCACCGGTCTCGCCGCATGAACGCCCGTCGGTCAACGCCACTTGCGCCTTCTCAAGGAAGTATGCGGCCGGATCGTCGATGCCAAGCGGCGAGAAATCAAGCCATGCGATATATGTGCCCTGCGGTTTGATATAGCCGACGCCGGCAAACCTTTCACGCATCTGCTCGTCGAACAACGCCAAATTCCTGCGCACATAGGCAAACGCATCCTGGAACCACAGGTCGCCTTCGTTATATGCGGTGGTGGTGGCGATTGCGCCGATGGTGGCGGTCTGATGTTCGCTCCACTCCGCCTTGACCGCCCACATGTCACGATCCGCAGGATTGGTAAGCAGCACCTGCGCGCACTTCGTGCCCGGAATATTGAACGATTTCGACGCGCTGGTAGCGGTCATCGACTGTAATGCGGCCTGCTCGCTGATGGTGGGGAACGGAATGTGCTTGCCCTCAAACACGAACGGCGCATGAATCTCATCATTGAAAATACGCACGTCATACTGTGCCGCAAGATCGCTCAGACGCAGCTCCTCCTCCAAGGTGAGCACTTTGCCGATCGGGTTGTGCGGGTTGCAGAGCACGAACGCATGGCATCCGGCCGCAAACGCGCGTTCGATGGCGTCGAAGTCGTACACCCATTGCGCCTCTCCGGTTTCGGCGTCGCCGCTTTGCAGCATTTCGATTTCGATCACGTCAACGTCGTACAGTTTCGGAACGCTCAAAAACGGCATGTAGGCAGGCGTCGGCACGATCACGCTGTTGCCCGCACCGACCAGTTCACGCAAGAAAATCTCATAAGCTTCGAGTACGTCGGGAACCACGCGAATAATGCTCGGATCGACATCCCATCCGTAATGCGAGCGTTGCCATCCTGCGCATGCTGCTGCCACGCGCTGTTTCCAGGGTTCGGGAATGTAGCCGAGTTTGCAATGGTCGCAGGCGTTGTCGATGGCTTCTTGAATGCAGGGAGCCAGGCCGTAGTCCATTTCGGCAATGAACGCGCCAATGCAGCCGGGGTAGCGTGTCCACTTGTCGGAGCCGACTGCGGCAAGATCGGCTGCGGTGGTGTGGTCGATGGCGTCGGCGTCAAAGCCGGAACCGGTACGATGCTTCATTTCCATGATTTCTTCCATGGTTCCAGCATGACGTACCGATGCTTGCACGAACAGTGTGTTCTTGTACTGAAAGCAAAGACTGTTATGAAGTTTTCTTATATCAGATGCTTTTGCTATTCAATTATTAATCTGATTATGACGATATAGCAAAATACTGGAAACAATTGTTTGCTGCAGTATTCCGCGATTGCGAATAAGCACGGATATCAAACGATGAATCAGATGTTTTCCAAATACTGGTGTGACGCCCTTTCGATTTCGTCTTTGACGCGGGCCACTGCCGGTCGGTCGTCCACTTTTCTTGTGACGAAACAGACTGTGCGGAATGCGTTGTTGTCGGCGATTGGCAGTGCGGCCAAATCGGGTTGGATTCCAGCGGTTGTGGCTAAGCGAGATATGATCGAGACGCCCATGCCGACTTCCACCAGATTCTGCGTGGCCCAAAAATCGTCGGTCGAATGTGTGATTTCCGGTGTGAAGCCGGCGGCACGCGCCAACGACACCAGATTCGCCTGGCAGGTTTCGCAGCCGGCGATCCACTGTTCGCCGCGTGCCGAAACCAATTGGACCGGCAGGTGCGAGCTTTCGTACTGGCGCGCGATCGCATTGTTCGCGCCGATCAGCAGCATCAGCGGATCGACGCCGAAAGGAGCGACTTCCAAATCGTCCGGTCCGGCCAAAGCGGGGAGTGAATTGTATTGGAAGATGATCGCGCAATCGGCAAGCCCCTGTTCCAACGCCTCCATGGCCTCAGGCGGCTCCATCTGCATGAGGCTCACGCGAATGTCGGACGTTTTGCTGATATGCACGAGCACGCGTGCCACGAACGACGAACATACCGATGGGGGAGCGACCAAACGAATATGCGTCGATCCGTTGCGCTGGTACTCTTCCACATCTTTGACGGCTTGGGTGACGCGATTGTCGATAAGCTGCCCGTGACGTGCCAGAATACGGCCGATCGGAGTCAATTCCACGCCATGCGACGTGCGCTGCACGAGCTTTGCGTCAAGTTCACGTTCGATCTTGCGGATCTGCTGGCTGATGGCCGGTTGCGACCATCCGGTTTCACGCGCGACCGCGGAGAACGAGCCCAAACGCTCCACGTTCCACAAGGTCACCAGAATCTGCGGGTTCAGTGTTTTCGTGCTGAATCCCGTGGCATTCGCGGTGATGCTGATGTCGGTGTTCGTGTTGGCGTTTTCACGCGTGTTGCTATCGGCTGGAGTGTTCATATGAGGGTAGTGCTCAGCTTTTTAGGAATGCGGGGATGGCCTCGGCCGCCGCATAGCCCGCGCGGTACATGCGTTCCAAACCTTCGAACGACTTGCTCAACGTGTTCAGGCCGTACAGGCTTTCCGGCGCGAGGATGAGCACGCGGCCGTCCTGCTCGTATTCCTTGGCCAGCGCCACTTCGTCGTTGTACGTCTGATAACGGTTGAGCAGTTTTTCCGCGGCTTCGGGGTGGCTGCGCTTCAAAATCCTGGCCGGGCCGATGTCCCTCTTCTGTTCGCGTACGGTGTCTTTCGGGCGGGTGAGTATCACCACGATACGGTCGTAGCCGTCATCGATGGCCTTCTGCACCGGAATCGGATCGGCGATGCCGCCGTCGTAATAGGGGACGCCATCGATCGCATACGGTTCGCAAGCTACCGGCACCGCTGATGACGCCTTCAGGATGTCGAAATTGTCGTAGCCCACGTCGGATTTGCCGAAATACTTCGTGGAGCCGTCTTCGGCGTTGCACGCAACCACGGTGAAACCGGTCGGGTTGGCTTCGAAAGCCGCGTAGTCAACCGGATTTTCGCCATCATGATTGCTGAGCGTGCTATACACGTAATCGAGGTTGGCGAAATTATGGTTCTTGACATAGCTGTCGAAGCTCGCGTATTCCTTGCGGAACGCGTACTGCGTGTAGAACGTGTGGTTGCGCCCATGCTGCTTCGCGATGAACGAAACCATGTTGGCGCTGCCGGCGGAAACACCATAGCAGTGGTCGACGCTGATGCCGTCCTCAAGCATGCGGTCCATCACGCCCGCACCGTAGATCGCACGGAAACCGCCGCCGACGTCGATCATTGCCGTCCTGTGAGCCATATGCGTCCCGTCCTTTCGCCGTTCGTCCCTTTTGCGGGTTTCAATCGACTTTACGCGGTCTAATTGACGTATTTTTGCGTGTTCGGTCATTTCTTATCAAAGGACGACGTAAGATATCTGCGAATAATCAACAAAAATGGAGTGGAGAAGATATCAATGAACGAAGCTGCACTGCCTCAGTCGACGGTCCACATCGCCCAAGCTGATCCGGACGGGATTCTGCTGGTGATTCACGCGGGTGCCGGCAATCGTGGCAAAAAGGATACGCCGGAACGTCGTGCCCAGGTGGAGCAGGATTTGAACAGGGCTCTTGAAGCTGGCTATGCGCTGCTGGAGCAGGGGGCGCCGGCGGAGGATGCCGTGTGCGCGGCTATCCGTGTTATGGAGGATGCTCCGGAGTTCAACGCTGGTCGTGGCGCTGCATTGACGAGCGAAGGCATCGTATCCATGGATTCCTGCCTGATGACTGGTGTCGATGGCGAGGTCGGTTCCGCGTGCGGTCTGACCACGTCTAAGAATCCGATCAACGTAGCGCGTGCCATCAAGGAAAAGACCAAGCATGTCATGTTTGCCAAGCCCGGTAATGATTTGCTTAAGGAGTGGGGAATCGAACTGTGCGACAGTGATTATTTCATCACTCCGGCACGTCAGGAATCCTTGCGCGAGGCGCAATCCAACGGCGATGAGTGGGAGAAGCATGGCACCATCGGCGCTGTCGCCCGTGACTCGTCCGGCAACATCGCTGCCGGCACCTCCACCGGTGGCATTACCAACCAGATGCCGGGACGTGTCGGCGATTCGCCTCTGCCGGGCTGTGGCACCTATGCCAACAACGATTCCGTCGCGATCTCCTGCACCGGCATCGGTGAGGCGTTCGTCAAGGAAGTCGCTGCGCATCAGGTTTCCGATCGTGTTCTGTACGCCAAGGAAGAGCCGGTCGAGGCTGCGAAGGCGGCACTGGATGGTGTCGCCCGTCATCATGGAGATGGCGGTGTGATCGTCGTTCCGGCTCATGGTGAAGGCGCAATGGTGTTCAATAGCGAGATGATGAACTGCGGTTGGAAGTCTCCGAAGGGCAGCTACGTGCAGAGTTGATGCTGTAGTGGCAAACCGGCAAAACAGGCCACAAAAGTACAGTGGGGTTCGAATCCATGAAGGATTCGAACCCCACTGTACTTGAGCTCCCTATATGGCCGGCGAATCGTTCGTCCGCCGGCCAGAAACATCACTTAGTGATGGTGTTGTAGGTAGGCAGATTGGTGTAATCGAACGACACGTTCTTCACGTTCGTCGCGGACGCAGCGGCGACGTTGTCGTTCCACAGCGGAATCACCGGAAGATCCTTGGCCAGCACTTCCTGCGCCTTGGTGAAGTCCTCGGTCCGCTTCTTTACGTCGGTCTGGGCAAGTGCGGCATTCAGGAGCTCGTCGAATTCCGCACTCTTGTAATCACCATCGTTCGAACCATGACCGTCAGCGGAGCTGGAGGCATATAGCGGATTGAGATAATCTTCAGCGGACGGGTAATCCAGCATCCAGCCGGCACGGAACGCGGTTTTGATGGTGCGGTTGGTCACCTGGTTACGCACGTCGCTGAACGTGGCGTACGGCTCGCCAGCGGCGTCGATGTCGAGTGTGTTCTTGATCTGGTTGCACACGGCATCGACCCATTCCTTATGGCCGCCATCGGCGTTATAGGCGATTCGGAAGTTGCCGGACCATGGCTTGATGGCATTGGCTTTCTTCCAGAGTTCCTTGGCCTTGGAAGCGTTGTATTTCAGGTTGCTGCCGTTCTGTTCCAGTTTCTTCACATATTCGGGGACGAGCGGTGAAGTGAAATCGGTGGTCGGGGTCTTCGTGTTGTTGTAAACCTTCTTGACGATCTGGTCGCGGTCGATGGCCATGGAAATGGCCTGACGACGCAACTGGCCTTCTTCGTCGTTGCCGAAATGCTCAAGACGTTCCGGAATGACGAAGGACTGGAACGAGGATCCTGCCTGGCTGTAGGCGATCACGCTGGAATCCTGACGGAAGGTCTTCACCGCAGACTGTGGAATCTGATCCATCACGTCGAGGTTGCCAGACAGCACGTCGGAGTAAGCGGAATCCTCATTCGTGTAGACGCGGTATTCGATGCCTTTGTTGGACACCTTGCGGCTGCCCTTATAATCCTTGTTTGGTACGACGATGATGTTCTTGTCGTGGGACCAGGACTTGAACTTGTACGGACCATTGCCAATCGGAGCCTGGCCGAACTTCTTGATGTCCTTAAATGCCACGCTTGGCAGCGGGAACATGGATTGGTGCGCGAGCTTGGTCGGGAATACGGAATCAGGCTTGTTCAGCTCGACGACCAGCGTGTAGTCGTCCGGGGTGGAAAGACCGGAAAGTGTGGCCTTCGGATCGACGTTCGGATCCTGCAGTTCGTCATAGCCCTTGATGGTGGAGAATCGGCTTGCGGTCTTCTGCGCGTTCTTCACGTTGGCGGCGAAACTCCAGGTGTCGGCGAAGGAATGGGCGGTTACCGCCTCGCCGTTGGTGAACTTCCAGCCTTTCTTCAACTTGATTGTGTACTTGGTGGCATCCTCGTTCGGGGTGATACTCTCGGCGACTTCGAGATGTTGCTTGCCCTTTGCGTCGAAGCTCACCAGACCTTCGAACAGGTATCGAATAACTCTGCCGCCGCCCATTTCGTTGGTGTCGCTTGGAATTAGACCGTTCTGCGGTTCGCTGTTGTTCACTGAAATCAGCGAGGTGCTATCGGAGCCGTTGGAGGCTGTGTCATCGTTGGAAGACGATCCGCATGCGGCGATCGACGTCAGCATGGCACCCGCCGCGGCCATGGCCAGCAGACGCCGGAATGTGTTGTTCTTCATTTCATTCTCCTTTAATGTCGACTTTTCCGCCGATTATGTCGACGAAAAAACAATAGGACATAATATGGGAGTTTTATAAAATTTTCGTGTCATGTCTCAATTTGAAAACGAACCGCTGGCAGGCGTTGGATATGGACGTTATCTTCAGCTTTCTAGGAATGCGGGGATGGCCTCGGCCGCCGCATAGCCCGCGCGGTACATGCGTTCC
>OKRT01001600.1_pt1 | contig 10294 bp, 10 predicted proteins | sample 1601111 | NCBI WGS metagenome assembly OKRT01 (sample SAMEA3541572, study PRJEB24748) | human gut metagenome | biome: human gut; feature: human-associated habitat; material: faeces | place: China | collected 2012 | reverse complement strand
TTCCATCCGCTACGGGGACATGGTGGCAGGCGACAGCGGCACTCTGTATCTCACAAGGGAACACTATGAGGTGCTGGTGGATGGCGAAGGAAAACGGCAGGAAGTGATCTCTTTGGAAGAGGTGGTTTCCTGCGGAAGCGACGTAACCATCCAGGCGGCGGTGGTGACGGTGGACAAAACCGCCCTCTCCGGTCTGAGCACCCAGAGTTAGTTCCGCAAACTCCAGATGCAAGGGGACACCCTTCTGGCCATCTGCGAAGATCAGGGCCGCTATGACATCCTGAAAGTCCAGCCCTATGGGGGACGTGGTGCTGATCGACGCCTATCAAGCGCATGTGGACGCCCTGAATCAAAACGGCGCCCATATTACCGGCGCGGTGGAGATGACGGTACCCGTAAAGGCCATTACGCCGGAACAGATGGAAGGGCAATATGACCTGTTCTTCTATCTGGCCAAACAGACCTATAATGATGTGGCCATCCCTCAGATGATGGCCCATATGGGCGAGGGGAGCGTCATCTGTACGGGACAGAACGGACTGCCGGAACGGGCGGTCAGCAAGGCGGTGGGGGTCCACAGGACCCTCGGTTCCCCCGTGGGATGGGGCGCCACTTTCATGGGGCCCGGCTGCTCCGCCCTTACCTCCACCTCGCAGGCCTTCTATCTGGGGACACTGGATGGACAGATCACAGAGAAGCTTCTGGAGGTCAAATCCATTCTGGAGGATATGTGCCCGGTCCATGTGTCGGAGAACCTGATGGGTTACCGCTGGACCAAGCTGCTGGTCAACTGCACCTTCAGCGGACTTTCGGCCAGCTTTGGCTGCACCTTTGGCGATGTGCTGGACGATCCGAGAGCGGTCCGCCTGGCCGTAAAACTGGGTGCGGAGTGCATTGCTGTGGCCAAGGGCTGCGGGGTCAGGATGGAGCCCCACTCTCTGGCGGGAGACTTGGATCAGGTCTTCGTCTGGGGGGATGAGGATACCATCGCCCGATCCGTGGCAGCGGTCCGGAAGGGCTGGGAGCCCCACCGGAAACTGGTGGCCAGCATGGCCCAGGACCTCGCCCATGGACGCAAGTGCGAGATCGACGCCATCAACGGCGTGGCCAGCGAGTCCGGGGTCGACGCCCATGTGCCCACCCCGATCAATGATATGGTGGTCCATGTGGTAAAGGGCATCCAGGACGGGAAATGGAAGGGCTCCTTCGATAACCTGAAATTCTTCGAGGGGCTCTACTAAGGTTTGTTTGAGCATGGTGCATCCGCTTGAACGACGGGGATTCCGATCCCTGAACGGCCAAACCCAAGTCAACGAGGAGGAAAAAGATGCGTTCAGTCAGAGAGATCATTCTCGCCCGCCGGAGCGTCAGACGATACCTGCCCACACCGCTCTCCCGCGAGACGGTGGAGGAACTGCTGGAGGCGGGGAGATACGCACCCAGCGGACACAACAAACAGGCATGGCGCTTTACAGCAATTCTGGACCAGAAGCTTTTGCAGGAACTCAACCAACTGGTCAGAGCCGGGTTCGCGGCGCTGGCGCTTGGGGAAGATGCGCCCAAGGAGCTGCGCGACGCCAAGGCGAAAGCGGAGCGGCTGTATTTCGATGTTGTACTTTTTGGCAAGGAAGCGAAGCGCATCATAATAAGAAAGCTGCTCATGCTTCATAATGAAGTGAACAGCCGTACCCCCTTCGCCGCAGGCAAAGCATTTACAGATATTCTTTGCTGGCGACACATAGAAAGAGGGGGACTTGTCGCTATGGAAAGGACACAACCCTACATAGTTTATGCCTCGTTTCCGAAGGGTAACGAATTCGGAAACAACGTCCACAATGTTTGCAGCATCCAGTATCCGGTCTATGGTAGGTTGATCGATCATAAATCTTCTTACTTTTTATGTACAAAGGTAAGAAGATTTGTGATTTTTGAATTATATAATGACAACCTGTTTCTCTATTTATAATTTTGTCTCGTCCTGAGATAGGTTGACTGTGTGTTGAAAAATCCTATTATAGGTTGTCTATAAAAACAAAAAACAGACAAACCGTGTTGATCCATGTAATTTGTTTTTACACGTTCCTTGAAGTCTTAAAGTTAGCTTTCTTAACACCATGATGCGTATATTCTAAGATAAATACTTACTTTTGCGTCTGTATCTGATAACATGAAAAAGAAATGAAACGAATACTACATTTGATTTTGATCAGTTGTTTGTGCCTCTCGGCGGCAGCACAGAAAAACGCTCCTAAATGGATGAACAAAGCCAAGAGAGCGGTCTTTACAATTACCACTTATGGAAAGGATGGAAATAAGCTCGCAACTAGTACGGGATTCTTTATTTCCGAAACAGGCGAGGCTGTCTCTGCATACAATATCTTTAAGGGTGCCGAGAAAGCAACAATCACAGACTTTGAGGGAAAAACATTTCTGGTTAAGAATATCCTGGGTGCAGACGAACTGTATGACGCTGTAAAGTTTCAGGTTGAAGTGCCGAAGAAAGCTGTTTTCCTGCCGATTGCTGCTGAGCCGGTGGCAAACGGGACGAATGCCTATCTGCTATTATACTCTACCGGCAAGAACGCCACCTTTAAGTCTGGTGCTATTACCGAAGTAAGTAAGCTGAAAGATCCGTATAAATATTACAAGATGGCAGTCGCATTGGAAGAAAACGAACTCAATGCTCCGTTGCTGACTCCCGAAGGTGAAGTGTTCGGGCTGGCACAAGCGGATGCAGGTGGAAAGAAAGATATTTGCTATGGTCTTTCTGCTGGATATGCAGGTAGCTTGTCAATAGGGTCTGCTGATTATCTGAGTTCTGCATACCGCAATATCAATATACCGAAAGGATGGCCGAAGGAACTGGACCAAGCAACCGTAGCTCTTTACTTGATCAGTGGCACGCAGGACGCAAAGGCACGCTTGGAAACGGTCAACGATTTTATCACCACCTTCCCGGATGCTCCCGACGGTTATCTGAACCGTTCTGATCTTTATGCCTACAATCGTGCGGAATTGGCTAACTCTATGGCTGAACAGGCAACCTATTTGCAAAAGGCACTGGACGACATAAAAACCGCTTCTAAATGTAGCGATAAGAAAGGTGATTTCTGGTATAATCAGGCTAAGTTGATCTACGGTGTTGCTTCGGCCGATAGTACGCTGACTGATCCAGCTTGGACAATCGAAGCCGCTATGGAGGCTTTGGACAAGGCGATCGAAGAGGATAACCTGCCAGCCTATCACCAATTAAGAGCGGATATCCTGTTCAATAAAGGAGAGTTCCAGCAGGCATTCGATGAGTACATGATCGTTAACAACAGCGATGTCGCCTCTGCTTCTTCTTATTATTTGGCTGCAAAGGCAAAGGAACGGGTTACCGGTTTTAATATCGGTGATGTTATCGACCTGCTCGACAAGGCGATCGAGAAATGTGGGACAAATATGAATGCCGAGGCGGCAGCTTATGTGTTGGAACGGATCAATTGGCGCCTGCGCCTTGCACAATACACGGAGGCTATCGCTGATTATGACCTCTATTATACACTGATTGGTGGACAGGTGCTTCCGAACTTCTTCTTCCTGCGCGAACAAGCCAAGTTCCGTGCGGGTGACTTGGAGGGAGCTTTGAAGGATATCCAGGCTGCTATACAGGGAAGTCCCAGCACGCCCGACTACTATGCGGAAGAAGCTTCCATCTATGTTCGCCAGCAGAAGTATGAAGATGCACTGAAAAGTATAGAGAGGGCAATCGCGATTGCTCCAGATTTCGGAGCCTGTTATCGTTTACGGGGCGTTTGTTACGTCCGTTTGAAGAAGAAAACAGAGGCTTGCGAAGCATTCAACAAAGCTAAAGAATTGGGCGATCCGCTTGCTGGAAAGTTGATAAAGGAACATTGTAAATAAGTGAGTGATATGAAGAAGCTGATGGATGTATTGCCGTTGCTGCTTGTCGTTGTCCTGCTGTTTGGTACGGCTTGTCAGAGCAATAAAAAGAAGGATGCGGAGAGCGTGAATGTAACGTTGTTCGATAAGGATCTGCCGGAGATCAAGACGCTGGTCAACGGAGAATGGGAACTGGTGAGTGGCAAGAACGCCCGTGAGTTCTGCGAATATGAGAATACTTTCATCAAGTTTGCAGACGACCAATATGTCTGGACGGAGGACGGAAAAGCCGAACCGGGGGCTTTGAACTGGCGCAAAGCGGATACGGGGGCCGGATATGAAGCCTATCTGATGGATGTCTTCTACGAGACCAACCCTGCCTATCCTGTGTCTATCAAAGGAGACACTCTTATCCTGCAAGACTGCTCGGAAACAGGATATAAATATACTTTGGTTAGGAACTAGCTTGCGTGAGGCTGTAAATTAAACTGTGTCAGCAAGGAACAAAGTATTAACTTTGCTAACACAGTTTAATTTACAGCCTCCGTTACCAATTAATTTTTCTTGTTCGTGATTATGTTCTGTAAAAACCTCAAACAAACTTTTCTCTTTCAGAGATTCGATCTTTTCTTGATATGCCTCACATAGAAGTTTAGCAGTGATGATAAAACCTCTACCCAACAATTCCGCTTCTTTCTGATACAGTTTGGCTTTTACGGCTTTCAGGTAGTTGTTGAGACTTTTGGCTTCCTCATCTTTACCTTTTACTTGTTGTTTGGTTTTATCCCAAGATGTGGCTTTTACCTTTTTGCCAGTAGAAAAGCCACATCTTTCACCATTTACGGTAATCAATACTTCAATAATTGTAGTACCGTCTTTTCTAACTCTGTTTTCTCTTATAAAAAAGAGAGTGGAAAATGAACTTCTAACCATTTGTTTAATCTTTAAATTAGACATTTAGAAGTCCTTTGAATAATCTGTATAATGCTATGTGTTAGATTGTTATGTTAAAATTTGCAGCCATTTTGGGAAAAATGGAAAATGGCTGTGATTTGGCTGCAAAATATCTTCAATTTTACTCGTTTCAGAAAGGAAAAACGGTGAATCTTTCCTATGGGAAAAAGAAGGTGATAGAAGAAATTTTGAGTATTTCTTATAACCAGTTTAAAGAAGTATTTGATTGGGCAAGAAAGAAGAAGCATATAAGATATTTCAATAAACAAAAAAACTCCCGTAACCATAACGATTACAGGAGTTTATATATTTAGAAATAACTTAAATTACTTCTTCATAGCTTCCTCAATAGCAACAGCTACAGCAACCGTAGCACCTACCATCGGGTTGTTACCCATACCCAGGAATCCCATCATCTCAACGTGAGCAGGTACGGATGAAGAACCAGCGAACTGAGCGTCACCGTGCATACGGCCCATTGTGTCGGTCATACCATAAGAAGCAGGACCGGCTGCCATATTATCCGGGTGCAGGGTACGGCCTGTACCACCACCTGAAGCTACAGAGAAATACGGGTGACCGTTTTCCATACATTCTTTCTTGTAAGTACCTGCAACCGGGTGCTGGAAACGAGTCGGGTTAGTTGAGTTACCTGTGATAGACACGTCAACACCTTCTTTACGCATGATGGCAACACCTTCGCGAACGTCGTCAGCACCGTAGCACTTAACTTTTGCACGCAGACCGTTTGAGTATGCTTTTTCTTCGATTACGTTTACTTCACCAGTCATATAGTCGAACTGAGTTTGAACGTAAGTGAAGCCGTTGATACGGGAAATGATTTTAGCAGCATCCTTACCTAGGCCGTTCAAAATAACACGCAACGGTTCTTTACGAACTTTGTTTGCCATTTCAGCGATCTTGATAGCACCTTCGGCTGCTGCGAAAGATTCGTGACCAGCCAGGAATGCGAAACATTTTGTTTCTTCACGAAGCAAACGAGCTGCCAGGTTACCATGGCCGATACCAACTTTACGATCGTCGGCAACAGAACCGGCGATACAGAATGCCTGCAGACCGATACCGATAGCTTCAGCAGCTTCGGCAGCGTTGGTGCAGCCCTTCTTGATTGCGATTGCAGCACCTACAACGTAAGCCCAGCAAGCATTTTCGAAACAGATAGGTTGTGTTTCCTTACACATTGTATAAGGGTCGATACCTTTAGCGTCGCAGATAGCCTTTGCATCTTCGATACCGTTGATACCATATTCTTTTAAAACCGCGTTGATATGATCGATACGGCGGTCATAACTTTCAAATAAAGCCATATTATTTTTTACTTTTTTAAATTCTTATTTACCAGAAATAAAGATATCAGAAAATTGAAAACAAGTACACCGCCGCAGCAGGCCACATAAAAAGCCATCCAGGGACGGTCCGGCTTAATCACGAAGTAAGCGATAACCGTTGCCACTGTGGTGATAGCGATCAGCCCGAGAAGGACGCGTGTCAGTGTCTTCTTATTCATTACGAGGATCGATATATTTTACAGCTTCTTTGAAACGACCGTAAGAGCCTTTGGCTTTTTCCAGTGCTTCGTTAGCATCCATACCCTTCTTCACCATATCCATGAATTTACCTAAGTGGATAAATTCATAACCGATTACTTCATCGTCAGCATCGAGAGCCATACGAGTACAGTAACCTTCTGCCATTTCCAAGTAACGAGGACCTTTTGCCAATGTACCGAACATGGTTCCTACTTGGCTGCGCAGACCTTTACCCAAGTCTTCCAGACCGGCACCGACAGGCAGACCACCTTCAGAGAAAGCAGACTGTGTACGACCGTAAACGATCTGCAGGAACAATTCGCGCATTGCAGTGTTGATAGCGTCACAAACAAGGTCAGTGTTCAATGCTTCCAACAGTGTTTTGCCCGGCAGGATTTCTGAAGCCATAGCAGCAGAGTGAGTCATTCCGGAGCAACCGATAGTTTCTACAAGTGCTTCCTGGATAATTCCTTCTTTAACGTTCAGAGTCAGCTTACATCCACCCTGTTTCGGTGCACACCAACCGATACCGTGTGTCAAACCAGAAATATCAGAAATCTGAGTTGCTCTAACCCACTTTCCTTCTTCAGGAATCGGAGCACACTGGTGGTTAGCTCCCTTCTTTACAACACACATGTGTTGAACTTCATGTGAATAAATCATAATCGCTAATTTATTATATTAAAGTGATAATAAAACTTTATGCTAATTTTAATGTAAGATCGCTTTTAAAAGACCGCACAAAGATAAAATTTAAAATTCAGCCGTGCAACAGGACCGGTTATTTCAAAACTTCTTTAATTTTATCTTCCAACTCCTGACCGTGCAGGTTCTTGGCGATGATTGTACCGTCTTTGTCAACCAGTACGGTATGAGGGATGCTGTTGACACCATAAAGAGCGGCACCGCTGTTCTGCCAACCTTTCAAGTCGGACAGTTGTGTCCAGGTGATGTTTAGGTCTTTTACGCCTTTGGCCAGGGTCACGGCGCCCACCACTGCCAGCTGGAGCTATGACGCGTCCACTCTCACCTATACATTCAAGCTCCGCGATGACCCACGCATCGGCTTTGCTGTCCAACGAGATACCGACAATATCGAATCCTTTGTCCTTGTAATCTTTGTAGGCTTTGACCAGATTCGGCATTTCTGCACGGCAGGGAGGACACCAGGATGCCCAGAAATCAATCAGGACGACTTTGCCGTTACCGACGTATTCGGAAAGTTTGTGCACCTCACCTTTAGCGTTCGGCATTTCGAAATCAGTGAACTTCTGTCCTATGGCTACCTTTTTCAAAACATTCAGATGATCGATCATATAGCTGATTCCCGGAACGGACTTGAAAGAAGAATCTGCTTTGGAGATGATTTCATTTTGCTGCTCTTCGTCGATGTTGTAACGGAAATCGTAGAGGTTCTTGGCGGCAGACTGTTTATCTGTATGAGCCAGGATGTAGTTGACAACGGTTTCCGTAATCTTACGGTCGATCTCTTCATATTTGGCTTCCGCCTGTTTTATCAGGTTTTCATCGCCTGACTTCATATCGGCGACCAATTTGTCTATACCAGAGCGTAAGTCTTTGATTTTGGCCTGCAATTCTTTTTGTGCGTCATTTTCGGGAGTACCGCTAACAGTGGAAGTAGAATCCAGCACGACTGCTAATTTTCCGTTTTCAAGTACGAATGTTGCCATGAACGGAGCGTTTTCTCCGGGAGCGACACGCACCGGTTCAACCACTTCTTCCGAAAAACGGAGAGTACGGAGGGCAGGAGCGTTTTGTGTGCCTTTCAAAGCAAAAGATCCGTTTTGTACTAAGGCGCTGTCCAATGGTGCAGCATCTTTTACCCCATATTCATAGAGATATACATACTTACCATTCAAATCACTGTTTGAAACGGTACCGGTAATTTCGTAACCCGGTTTTTCGCTACAAGCTGCAAGAAGCAGGACGGAAGCGGCGATAGGAAGATACTTTTTCATATATTTATGTATTAAAACGATTAATACTTTATTAGTTACAGACGTTTGGTGCAAAAGTAAGAAAAAATTGACACATTATTTGCTATATTTGTGGCCTAATAATCGTTATTATGAATTTATCCTATATAGATACCAGATATGCGGCGTTTTTTCGTTTTGTAAGGGCTGTTATTGTCTGTTTGTTCCTTTTTTCTTGTCCGGTGTCTGCGGGGATTTCCCTGCATATGGCAAATAATATAGATTTGTCAAATAATGCTATCCTTGACATGTATCAGGATGAGAACGGTTATATGTGGATCGGTACCTACGACGGTTTGAATCTGTATAACGGCAAGAATACATATGTATTTCGTTTTGAACCGAATAACAAGAATACCTTATGCAGTAATATCATCAATAAAATCGTGTATGGTGGGGATGGATTTCTGTGGGTATCGACTTCTATGGGATTGAATCGGTTCTCGCTGAAAGACCGGAAGGTGACGGAGTCCTACACGGAATATCCCGAATGTTTGAATGTGGTGTCTGATTCGGCTGGTAATACACTGCTCATAAAGCAAAAAGATTTTATCTCCTGCTATTCTCCCGAAACCGGCTCTTTTCAGGATGTACATGTACAGGGAATGAATGAAGAAGTATCCAAAGTCTTGTTTGCAAACGGAGAAAGGCAATTCTTTATTCTTGACGCCGATGGCTGCCTGCTTGAGATTTGTCCGGATTTTGAGTCTTTTCCCTTGGTATTGGACATAAAGAAAACTCCGATTCATGAAAAGGAAATTGACCGTGCTTATTACCTCGATGGCACTTTGTATTATGTGGATATGGAAAACCACTTTTATTCTTACCGGATGAAAGATCGCAGGAAAGAGTATCTGGCCGACCTTACCGGCTGGATGGAGCAATATGGAAAGCTTTCCCGTATCGCTTTGTTTCATTCCGTCCCCTACTTGGTTTTCAGGAACGGGCTTTTGCTAAACATCGATAATCAGGAAGAGGCATTGAGGTTTGATGTCGGGCTATTTTGTGTTTTACCTGACCGGAAGCAGGATATCCTATGGGTGGGGACGGACGGGCAGGGAGTCCGGATGTATTATGACAAGTATAACCGATTTTCAGGGATTCAACTCAAGAGTTTGCCGATTGTCGTGCGGAATCCGGTCCGTTCGATCTATACCGAGGATGAGAAAACAATTTGGTTCGGAACTAAAGGAAATGGTTTTGTGCGTGTGGAAGATTATGATTCCTATGAAAAAGGAAAAATACCAGCCGAGAAAGTCAAACACTTCACAACATCGAGCGGCTTGTCTAGTGATCGTGTCTATTGTTTCCGTAAAAGTAACTATTATCCCTGGGTGTGGATCGGGACAGAAGGACCGGGGTTGTCATATTATTCCTTAGTGGACAAGAAAGTCCATACGATGGCAAGTCTTGTTGATACAAAGATCAGATATGTCCATGCCATCCGTGAAGTGAATGATTCGACGTTATGGATGGCAACGACCGGAGATGGTTTGCTGGAAGTTGTTATTGGTAGAAAAGGGGGGGAGCTTGTGATTAAATATGTAAAGTCTTTTATCCTTGAAAAGGATGGAAAGATTTGTAATGAGTTCCATTCAATGAGTTATGATGATGAGGCTTCTCTTCTTTATTTAGGGAGCCGTGGGGGATATGGATTGGTTCGTTTTAATCTGTTGACTAAGAAATACGAATTTATTCCGATGAATAATGCCGGTAACCGGGCGGTAGGGGATGTGCTTTGTATGTGTTATAGCAAGGATTCTACTTTTTATCTGGGGGCGAGTTCTGGTATGACACAGATGAAATTACATTCTGGGAACCCGGCGGAAGTACGCCAATATAGCAGGATCGACCACAGCACACTGGTCTCGCCATAGGTGACCATGACGGCGGCGTTGGCCAGCTCCG
>OKRT01001577.1_pt1 | contig 10343 bp, 18 predicted proteins | sample 1601111 | NCBI WGS metagenome assembly OKRT01 (sample SAMEA3541572, study PRJEB24748) | human gut metagenome | biome: human gut; feature: human-associated habitat; material: faeces | place: China | collected 2012 | reverse complement strand
CGGTTTCCTTTAGCAAAGTTCTCGCTACCATTGTATCCGAAGTTCAATTCAGCCAAGCCCCTTGTATGATCATCTTTTGTTCATGGCAACAGTTGAATGAAATAAAAGACTACGCAAAACAATTTGGATTCAATCACGCTCAACCTTTATTCTTTATAAAAAATTCATCAAGTCAGGTATTGAAAGCAAATATGAGAATTTGTGGTGCAACTGAATGTGCATTGGTATTGTATAGAGATAAATTGCCTAAATTCAACAACGACGGTCAAATGATTTTAGATTGGTTCAAATGGGATAGGGGGGGAAGTTATCCAAAGATACATCCTACTCAAAAGTCTGTATCTGTTTTGAAAAGACTAATACAAATTTATACAGATGTTGGAGATGTTGTTATTGATCCAGTGGCTGGAAGTGGCTCAACATTACGAGCATGTGCTGAACTAAATAGAAGTTGCTATGGATTTGAAATTAAGAAAAAGTATTATAATTTGGCAAAAGAAAAGATGCTTTCAAATGTAAATCTAACTTTGGAGATATAAAGATATGATAGCAAAAGCAATTGATGATATAGGAGATTATACTAATGTAGTTAAAATTGATAAATATGTCAAAAGCATTATAGAACAAGGAGAATACATGGATTTATCTCATGGAAAAGTTGTGGTATTCGTTCCAAAAACAACTGAAAACTTTGTATATGAAATCAATGGTAAATTATATAACAGCATTTGGACAAACACTTATAAAGAATGCAAAGAGTATTTTAAGTATTTTAATAGAAATAAAAAATATGAACAAATGAACTTATTTGATTATATACAGGAGGAATAGACATGAACAAATATCAAGAAGCGTTTGAAAGTATTTCAGACAACAAATATCAATACGGAACAGATGAACAATGGGAGTTATTACAAGAATTAGTTGACAAGGAAACGCCTGAAAAACCATTTTATGATGGTGTGCCAACAGAAGATGGAGAAGAAGTTGAAATAAGAGTGTGTCCTAATTGTTGTGAAACTGTTAATTTTATTGTTAATTTTCCATATTGTCCTTATTGTGGTCAAAAGTTAGATTGGAGTGATTGATAATGAAAATAAAAGCAGAAAGAAAAAATAGTTTAATAGAATTAGAAACAGATAGTGTTAAATTAATTAATTTATTCTATTATTTTCTAAAAATATTTGGGTTTGAAGTTAAATATATTAAATATTGTGACGGGAGCGATGAAGATGTTGACTAAAGAGGAATATGAAAAGGCATTAAATAGTTTTTGTGATAATTGTAAATATGGTTATGACTGCAAAATTATGAAAAAATATAATGGCTGTGTTCAAATGAATACATTAAATCAATTAATCAAAGAACACTTTGATCTTGTCAAAAAAATAGAATGGTTAAAGGAAGAAATGACAGAACCAGCATTTAATTTAGTTTTTAGTACACAAGAATTTCTTCATAATTGGTATAAAGGAATACAAATGTATAGTGCAGAAAACGATGTTTTGAAAAGAAAAGTAAGTGAGTATGAAAACCCACAACCATACAAATTTGAAGATTTAAAAAAAGGTATGTGGGTGTGGGACGATGGAGAAAAATGTTGTTTTAAGTGTAATCCTGCAATAAGCACAGATATGGCTCAATGTGTAACTTATAATGCTTTTTGGTATAACTGTGGAGAAGATGAAGATGAATTCTTTGAAGAATATGATGAATTTGAAGAAGGTCGTTTCTATCCTGTAACAAAGGCATTGGAGTATCAAAAATGAGAATTGATGAACATATACCAGTATCTATATCAATAAAACATGAAAAAGATAAGACAATCATAGAGCTGGATAAAGACTGTGAACTTAGATTATATATAGCGCCAGATTCAAGAAATAATGGTGTAATAGTATTTTCAGAAAAGGAAGTGAAATATATTGAAAAAGATAATTGACAATAAATTATATGATACTGAAAAAGCAGAAAAGATATTCAATTTTAGACAGCGAAGAAAAACAGGAGATTTTGGAAATTTTAATATTTATAGTTGGTTCAATGTAGAAGTTTATAAAACCAAAAAGAATAATTATTTCTTTTATGGATATATAAAAGATAGTTTAGATAATAAAGAGTTTTTAGAAGTAGTTAGTGAAGAAAATGTTAAAGACGTCATGAAAGAATTAGATCCTGATAAATATATAAAATTGTTTGGAGATATAGAAGAAGCATAGGAGATATATATGAACAAAGCAGAATTAATGAATGAGTTATTGAATTTATATCAACAAAGAGAATATGTAAGTCCTCCATGTACTCAAATCATAATTGATCTGTACATAAAGAAGCTAGAACTTAAATTAAAGGCTTTATTATAAAGGAGTGATTCTAATAAATTTGAATGATTTAAATATATACAAATACCTAGATGGTTTGAAAAAAGAAGCAATCGAAACAGGTAAAAACGAAGAAGCGGAAATCTATCAAAGAAAAAAGGAAGATGTTGATAGATTTATTGAAAACATAAAGAATCAGCCTAAACCAATATATCAAGACGTATATGTCGCAATGAAATATCATTACATATATGGACTAACGCTTAGAAACATTTCTACACGAATGGGATGTGGAGAAGCGACAGTGTCAAGATACATCAAAAGAGGGAAAGAACTTCTAAAAAATGATAGCACATGATATAGACTTTCATATTACAATAAGACAGTAGAAAGAAACTGTCTTTTTTATATCGCCAACAAAGGAAATATTAGAGTTCGATTCTCTAGTTGGCGAACATTAACCGGTTATAACTTTTTGTCTTTTTCTCATGTTTTTTTCTCCAATATCATAAAATCATTTATAATGCGTGCATGCACAATATCGCAAGGTAGAGCAGAGGTAGCTCGTTGGTCTTATTAGCCAAAGGTCGTGGGTTCGATTCCTGCCCTTGCAACCAAACAAACAAAGCCATTTGCGTTGTATCCTCTCTATACGCATTTGGCTTTTATTATAGAAAAATGGGGTGATTGAATAGCTAAAGGAAAGTATAAAGAATGGATAGAAAAGGACAATCTTTTACGTCTTAATGCATGGGCAAGGGACGGTCTTACAGATGAACAGATAGCCAATAATATAGGTATAAATGTATCTACTCTATATACATGGAAAAAGAAATATAACGAGATAGACAACGCCCTAAAAAAAGGTAAAGAGGTAGTTGATATTGAAGTTGAAAATGCTCTTTATAAAAGGGCGGTTGGATACAAGTATGATGAAGTAACAAGAGAAATTGATGTAAAAACAGGAGAGTTGAGAGTGACGAAAATAGTTACTAAACAAGTTATCCCAGATACAACTGCGCAAATATTCTGGCTGAAGAATAGGAAACCACAAGCATGGAGAGATAAGCAAGATGTTAATGCAAATGTAGAGGTCGAAGATTTAAGCGCTCTTGCTGATTTACTAAAATGAAAAAGACACAAACAATACCATGGGGAGAGTTCAGTGACAAGCATAAGCAATACATAAAAAACGCACTGAATTATAAACATCTTGTAGCAGAGGGAGCAGTAAGAAGCGGAAAGACGATTGATCATTGCATTATCTCTGCAATGTATCTAGAAAAATGCCCTGATAAGTTTCATTTAGCGAGTGGCTCATCTATGCCAAATGCTAAGTTGAACATTGGAGAATGCAATGGTTTCGGTTTAGAGCATTTATTTAGAGGTCGTTGTAGATGGGGAAAGCACCGAAGCAATGAAGCGTTGTTCATTCAAACACAGACAGGAGAAAAGATTGTCATATTCACTGGCGGTGGTAAAGCAGACAGTTACAAGTCAATTCTAGGTAACTCTTATGGATTGTGGATAGCAACAGAAATAAACGAGCATTATGACTGTGAAGATTCACGAACAAGCTTCTTAAAAGTGGCAATGGCAAGACAGATAGCGTCTAAACAGCCGTTAACACTGTGGGATTTGAACCCAAGCGACCCATATGCCGATATATATACAAATTACATTGATAACTTCTTGAAATTCGACTGGTATCATTATGAACATTTTAATATATTCGATAATGCAACCATGACACAAGAACGAATTAAAGAAATCGAAGATAAATACGATAAATCATCTGTATGGTATAGAAGAGACATTCTAGGAGAAAGAGCGATAGCAGAGGGATTGATTTTTCGATATTTTGCAGATAATCCTGAACCATATCTATTCGATGAAGATAAACTGAAAAAGGAAATGAAGCAGGATAAAAAGAAATTCAGTCATTTAATCATGGGAATTGACTTTGGCGATAGTGGAAGTAAGTATTCATTTCATTTGACAGGATTCATGAACGGATGGAGCGAGTTAAAAGTATTGGATGAAGAAGAACTGCCAAAAAGCAATGGAATAGATGCCAAAGAGCTATGTGATACATTCATAAATTTTTATCTAAAGGTAATAGAAAAATGGGGATATCCTGAATGGATATTCTGCGACAGTGCATCAAACACGCTTATTAATACATTGCGAACGAGTGCAATGGAAGAAGGACTTCCTTATTCCAATATAGCACCTGTCAAAAAAAATGATATATCAGAGCGACCTAAGGCAGTAGACAGCCTTTTATATACAGGCAGGTTAAAGATAAACAAGAACTGTAAAAACATTATATTGGCTTTAAAATCTCTAGTATGGGATAAAGATAATCCAGATGTTCCAGAGGATGAAAACAAAAACAATATAAACGACTATTGGGATAGCTTCTGCTATACATTTATAACACATACTGCATATATCGAATTAAGGAGGTAAGTGAATAGAAGATTGCATTCGAAATTTTTTGAACAAACAAGGATATTCAATCAACGAAGAAGCATTACAGTACATTGAATTGACAAATGAATGGTATACCAACACAGAAAAGACGTTTCATAATGCTAAAACAGTAGCAGGAGAACAATACGACCTAGAAAGAACAAATTTTGCTAAAAGACTGTGTGCAGATGACGCTAATTTGATTGAAGTTGTAGAGATAAACGCAAGTAAAAACGACATTGACAACAACATCATCAATGACATATTGAATCAAAACAACTTCATTAAGATGTATCGAAAACAGGTTGAACAGATGTCAGCAAATGGAACTGTTGGGGCATATATAAGAGTGGAAGATGCAGACATTTACGAGGATAACACCTTTAGAAACGGAAAAATCAAGATAGAATACTGCGATTCACTGAACATTGTTCCTTTGACTGTCGTAAATAGCAATATCGTGGAATGTGCATTTACAGGAAACGACATTGAAAATCAAAAGAAGATATATACTTTGGTCATGTTTACTCTAAAAGACGATATTTACTATGCACGTTCATATTATTTAGATGAATATGGAAAAGAAATTGTCGAAAGAACACAAGTCGTACAGTTAGCAGATGTAAAACCATTCGCTATCATGAGAACAGCAGAAAACAACAACTTAAAAATGGGCGGATATGGTTATCCTAAGCTATGGAGTGCTATTCCAAGTTTAAAGACAGTAGATTTGACAATGACAATGTGGAATCGTGATTTAATGAAATCAGACAAATTAGTATTGATCAATGAAAACTTATGTAAAAATGAGAACGGCAAAATCGTTCCACCAACAAAAGAGCAACGTAATTTGTTTGTTCAGTTAGGAAGCCAAAAGCTACCAGAAGAAAACAGTATGTATCAGGAATATAATCCAACTGTTCGTATGGGGGAAGTTGTTCAATCGTTAGAAACGGCGTTATCTATATTGTCGTTAAGTTTTGGCTTTGGAACAAAGAAATATACATTCGAACAAGGCAGAATTGTGACTGCTACGGAATACATTGGCGAAAATCAATCAGCTATGCAGGAAGTGAATAAGCAAAGGGCAGAAAGTACAGAATATATAACTGATTTGGTAAAAGCCATTGCTTATTTCTATAACTTAACACAAAATGCAAACCTTATTATTGAAGAAGTCAAAATTGATTATGATGATTCATATGTAGAGGATAAATCGGCAGTAGCAGAAGCTATGAGAAATGATGCTTTATCGTTTAATATTCCAAAACTACAATTATGGTATTTCATGAAAAAGTATAATTTGGCTGAAGAAGAAGCAAAACAGCTTTTAGATGGTATTGAAGAAAAGGACGATGATACTGTAGATGATGAATGAGGAAGAAAGAAACGAGGAACAGTGCCAAGAAAGCATAAATAGGGCAAGAGAGCTTGAAATGGCTTTAATGATACTATTAACTATTAACATCAAAAAAACGCTTGAAAATGATTCTAAGAGCGCTAGAGCAAATGCTTTGAACATCATAAGAAAGTCCATTAAAAAAGAAACAAAATCATTCTTGGATGATGAAAAAGAGCTTGTTTTAAATGACCTAACAAAAGTAGGTGATAATGCTTATGAAAACTTGGATAGTCGTTCTAATAAAAAAATCAAGCCTGAACAATTCACGAAAAAGAAAGCAAGAGAATCAAGTGATTATTTCAAGAAGTTCATGAAAACGAAAGGCACCAACTTCGTTTATGACAAGAACATGGATGTTTATAGGTATTTTAATGTTTTTATTGAAAGAAATGTAAAAGATGTCGTGGATGGAAAAGTGACCATAGATGAGGCGGTTTCCAAAGCCATAGATGAGTTATCAAGCAATGGCGTAAAGGTTATTGATTACGCATCGGGTACGACAAGAAGCATAGAAGCATTCGTACGACAACAAATGCTATATGCTTCCAAAGAAAGCGTACAGGAGCTAAGAGAAGCCAACGCAGAGGAAGACGGAATCACTATATGGGAGTTTGATGCTCATGCAAATGCCAGACCAAGCCATCAAGTATGGCAGGGAAAGAGATACGATACGACAGGGAAGGATTATCCTACATTAGAAGAATTAACGCATGGAGAAGAAAAAGACTATGGGTGCAAACATAGAGCTTATCCAGTATATTCTAAAGATGACCCATACATGTTCTCTAAAGAACAGCTAAAAAACATGAATACAAAGCCATTTAAGTTTAAAGACAAGACATATGATGGGTACAACGCAACGCAGAAAATGCGTTATATGGAACGCAGAATAAGGGAATATAAGAAAAGAATTAAGTTAAAAGAAGAAATGGGAATCGACACAACGAATGATAAATTTCTTCTGAAAAAGCATAATAAAGAGTATTCTCAATTCTGCAAGGCATTTGGTACATATAGACGTTCAAACAGATTAAAGATAGCCGATTAAAAGCTATCTTTTTTATTGTCTAATGATAAAAATGATAATATGTGATAACCCCTTTCACGATACTATATAGATAGTATGAATAATACTACTTCTTAGCGCAGAAGATGCGCTTTATAAAAGACTTTAGGAGGATATTTATGAAGAATGTAGAACAAATCTTGCAAGACATGGGAATTGAATTGACTGACGATCAAAAGAAAACTTTGAACAAAGAAGTCAATGAAAATTACCGAACTATTAACGATTACAATACTCAAAAGCAGAAGCTGGAAACAGCCGAGCAGACTGCAAAGGACAATGAAACGGCTTTAAACAACTTCAAAAAGGAGTTAGAAAAGCTGGATGTAAAGGATATTGATGAGGTGAAATCAAAATTCACTGATTATCAAACGTCATTGTCAAGCCAAAAAGATGAGTATGAAAGAAAAATCAAGTCATTAGAACTTGAAACAGTATTGAAAGCGAAAGCTGATGAATTAAAATGCAAGGATTATGACCTAGCAAGAAGCCAAATTGATATTGAAGCGTTATTGGACAGTCAAGACCAGACAGCTGATATTGAAAAGGCATTTATTTCACTAAAAGAAAACAAGCCTATCTTATTCGGTGAAGAAGAACCAAACCCAAAAGGAAAAGGTGGAATCATTGGTGGTTCAGGCAACACCGAAGAAGAAAAACAAGAAGCACTTTTAAGGAGTGCTATGGGCTTAGAAACGAAAGGAGATTAATTGAATAGCAAACAGTATTGCATTATCAAAAAATTATGTTGATTTATTAGATGAAGTTTATAAAAAAGCATCATTGACAACTGTATTAAACAGCCCATCATCTATGGTTCGTATGGGCAATAACGCCAAAGAAATCATTATTCCAAAAATGGATATGGACGGGTTAAAGAACTATACAAGAAACAGTGGATATACTGCTGGGGATGTCAAATTAGAATGGCAAACACGTACATTCAATTACGACAGAGGTATCAAATTTTTGGTTGATTCTATGGACAATGAAGAAACTATTGAGCTTGCATTTGGGCGTTTAGGAGCACAGTTCCAACGTACAAAAGTAGCCCCTGAAGCTGATGCCTATACATTGTCAACTTTAGCTACAAAAGCAACTGCAAACATCAAGGAATATGAATTAACAACTGGCGAAAACGTATTGGATGCATTACGCGCTGAACAGAACGCAATGGATGAGGATGAAGTGCCATCAGAGGGACGTATCTTATTTATCACTCCAACATTATTGCGTTTAGCTAAATCTGTTGATACATATAAAAACATGGGTGTTCTTGATGAGTTCTCACAAGTCATCGCAGTACCACAAAAACGTATGTATACAAAGATTGACTTAATTGACGATGTTGCAAACGATGCGGACAACAATATGAAAGGCGGATATAAGAAAGCTAGTGGTGCAGCAGACCTATCATTCTTAATTGTCGAAAAATCTGCCGTATTGAAATGGGATAAACATATTGCATCTAACATCATTACACCTGAAGCCAACCAAACAAGTGACGATTATTTACAGAAATATCGTAAATACGGAATTGTTGATGTATTCGACAATAAATTAGCAGGTATTCGTGGTGCTAAAGCCCCTTTAGCGTAGCCGACACGGCAAAAGTAGGCCGTGCGCGTGTCGGTAAAGCAAAAGTCGGCAAGAAATAGTAGGAGGAACATAGAATAGCTAAAAACTTTGTTGATCAAGAAACAGTTATTGAAGCAGAAGATGCCAACAGATGGGAACAAGCCACTGAAAAAGTTGTATCTGCTACGACATCAACTCCGGGAATGGTTAAGCAAGCAACATTGGTAGCAGAGGCAACTGGTGAAAACGTAACAAAAGCAGAATTTAAAGCATTATTGGATGCATTAAAAACAGCCGGAATCATGGCCAGCTCATAAAACAACAAGAAGGGAGTTAGATTATGAACAATTTACTAGATTGGGAGTATTATAACTCCCATTTTCCTAAATTAAGCGAAGATGAGTTTAATAAAGTATCTTATAAAGCCGAAAGAATCGTTCTAAAGCGTATTTCTAAGAGTGCTGATGATTTATCTAGTGATGAACAAACGGACGTAAAAGACTGTATATGTGACATTATAAACAACATATATGGAACTAACTATTCAAAAGGACTGGCAAGCGTGTCAAATGATGGTTATGCAGAATCTTATGCAACTGTGACAGAGGAAGAAAATGAGCAGAAGATAGAAAACTTAATCAATACATGGCTTGGTGACACAGGGCTTTTGAAAAGCAAGTGGTTGGTGTTCTAATGTTCAATGATACAGTTACTATATATAATCACTATTATGATAAATTAACACGCTTAGATAAATGGAATAGAAAAACTCTAACTGGCTGTATGTGGCGACAGGAAACCACAAAGACAGTCAGCAATGGAAAACTAGAAGTAGATGATAGCATTTCTATTACAATACCTTATCGAAATGGTTATTTACCACCAAAACAGTATGCTAAATTGCCAAATGACCAAATGCCTAAATATTGGACTTTAGATTCCAATGATAACCTTGATGTTGTTGTTTTAGGAGATATAAAAGTTGATTTAACCGACGATTATACACTTACAGATTTAAGAAAAGACTATGATGTCTATACTGTATCGGCAGTGAGTGATAACACATTGGTTGATTATCTGAAACATTGGAAGGTGACTGCTAAATAGCTAAAGAATTAAGAACGGTAAAAATGAGATTATCAATGAAATCTGTTGATTTAATTTTAAAAGCTAGAGGGCTTGAAACAAAAGGGAGAGTTCAAAGATACATTGATAGTGAAGTTATAAGACTAATGTCGCCATATACACCTAAAGATACAGGTGCATTGATAGATAGTGCTACACGATTAACCGATATTGGAAGTGGTAGAGTTTATCAAGGTGGCGGAGATACTGCTCCATATGCTAGAAAGGTGTACTATGGCAAAAACATGAAATTTCAAGGTGCTCCAATTAGAGGGTCATATTGGTTTGAAAGAGCAATGAAAAATGGTGGTGCAAAATCAACATAGGAAAGCGTCGAACGGACGCGCGAGGGTATTTCGACGTTGTTGTAGCCGTA
>OKRT01001574.1_pt1 | contig 10347 bp, 10 predicted proteins | sample 1601111 | NCBI WGS metagenome assembly OKRT01 (sample SAMEA3541572, study PRJEB24748) | human gut metagenome | biome: human gut; feature: human-associated habitat; material: faeces | place: China | collected 2012 | reverse complement strand
CCGAAAGGATGATGCAATGAATGTATTTGAAGCGGTCAAACAGAACTTGACCACGTGCCGACGCCGACTTCGGTGTCTATTTTCATCGAATCGGTGTACTTCTTCATATTCGGAAGTCCCATTCCCGCGCCGAATCCGAGAGCGCGGATATTGTCGCGGGCGGTTGAGTAGCCCTCTTTCATCGCAAGAGCGACATCGGGAATGCCCGGACCTTTGTCGGCAAGAACTATCACGACTTCGTTATCGGTAACCGTGACGTCGGCAACGCCGCCCTCGGCATGGATGACCATGTTTATCTCACCCTCATACATCGCTATCGAAACTTTTCTGATAACGTCGGGAGAAACACCGAGTTGGCGCAGTTTTTTCTTGACCTTGACGGACGCTTCGCCCGCGGACGAAAAGTCCGCGCCGTCAACGTCGAAATGGAAAGTCACGTCTGCCATATCACTTTTTCCCCAATCCGGAAGAATACAGAAGTCCGCTTGCCTCGAAAGCGCGGCGCTTGGTCGCAAGAAGAACTATACCGCTGTCGGCGGCAAGTTCTATCATCTCCAAGGAAGGTCTCTTGTTGCGGACGAACACGACGCAGACCATATCCATCATTTCGGCGGTTCTGACGACCTGCGGATTGACAAGTCCCGTCAGAAGCACTCCCTGATCTTTGACGTATGCGAGAACGTCGCTCATCATATCGCTGCAACAAGCGGAAAAAACCTCGGTGTTCAGCAGTTCCTCACCGCAAAGCACTTCGGCATCAAGCAAAGTTTTTATATCGCTTATCTTCATTTTTCTGACCTTTCGGCGCGGAGAGACCCGACGCGCATTCTTTTTCTTTATAACTTATTATTGAGCCGCGGCGCGATATTCCTCGACAATGCCGGGAACCATATCCACGGTAACTTTCGGATAAACTTTTCCGTTAATGGTAACAGCCGGAGCGATACCGCAGGCACCGATGCAGCGGAGAGCGTCTATTGTGAAAAGACCGTCTTCTGTGGTCTGTCCCGCGCCGATGCCGAGAATTTCGGAGAATTTGTCTATAACCTGCTGTGCGCCTTTGACGTAGCAAGCGGTTCCGAGACATACGCCGATAACGTATTTGCCGTTCGGAACAAGGGAGAAGAAGGAATAGAAAGTAACGACGCCGTAAATTTCGGCAACGGAAATTCCCGTTTTGTCGGAAACTATCTGCTGAACTTCGAGAGGAATGTAACCGTATTCGTTCTGGATATCGTTCAGAATCATGATGAGCGGAGTTTTTTCTCCCGCGTGTCTGTCGCAGATCTCCGTTATGTGTTTAACGGCGTTTTCATTCAAATGAGCCATAAGCCCCTCCTTGTAAAATTTGCGGTTTGACCGACTTGTTTTTCAATGTTTAAAGGCAATCACGCAAGCCTGAGCAAGCATTTTTGCCGTATGTTATGTAACATTAAGCATAACGCATATATCTTATCATATATTGTCGGGTTTTGCAAGACCGTTCGTTACATTTTTGACAAAAATCACAAAAAGTTTAACACATACCATTTTGGTATGAAACCGCTTGCAATCACCGACATTTTTTGAGGTGCTCTTTTTTGTTCGAAAAATCATTTTCGGCAGAATTGTGACACAATCACACAAATAACACATGTATCACTACGGTTAGCAACGGCTTTACCAAGCAGTTGCTCTTACAGTTGTGCAAAACGACCGAACGGGTCAAAAAGCGAGTTCAAAAAAAGGCGTTCGTAAAAACCCTCACGATTAAAGTTCAGAAAAAGTTTGCATAATTCAATCGAAAAATATTGCTTTTTGGGAAAAACGAAAGAGAACGTCGAAACGTCCCGAATTTCCGTTTGCCAAAAATGAAAATTTGCCGATACTTTGTATTTTCTCTTTACAAAAAATATTTTATATGGTATAATGCATTAAATAATGCTGTCGTCAGAAATGTGGTTCAAAAGATGAAATGGTTGTCAAGCATCAATTTTCCCGTCAATGAAAAAAGTTTGGTCGATAGGGAGTTCGGTTCGTCATATCCATATCGGGTGATAAAGAATCTGGGGCTGGAAAGAATCGATTTTGAAAAAGTGACCGTATTGCACGGAGGAAACGGTTCGGGAAAATCAACAGTTCTTAACCTTATCGCCCACAAAGCGGGGTTGAAACGGGCATCGACGTTTTACAAGTCCGAAACATTTTTGCGATATGCCGATTGGTGCGACCTCGGAATAACCGAAGAGATACCGCCCGCAAGCGCGATAATAACAAGCGACGATGTTTTTGAAAGAGAACTCGACATCAGAAGTATGAATTGCGGTACCGCAAACAGAAGAGAAGAACTCAAAAAAGAATTTCTCGAAGCAAAGTATTCAAATTTTCAGATGAAGTCGCTTGCCGATTTTGAAAGAATTAAGGAAGTGGCGGAATCGCAGCGAAAGACGAAGACGAAGTTCGTCAATGACAGGGTTGCAAAAGAATTAAGGGAACGTTCAAACGGCGAAACGGCACTGGATTACATCCTGGGCAAACTTGAAGAAAATGCGCTTTACATTTTGGACGAGCCCGAAAACAGCCTGACACCGACAAAACAGGCGGAGTTAAAAAAATATCTTGAAGAATCCGTACTCTATTTCGGGTGTCAGATTGTCATCTCAACGCATTCTCCGTTCCTTTCGGCGATAGACGGCGCAAAGATATATGATTTCAACGAGCGTCCCGCTGCGGAAAAAGCGTGGGATGAATTAGAAAGCGTAAAGGCTTACAAAGAATTTTTCAACAAAAACAGACTGACCGACAGGATATAACATGACCGAAAAACTTTATTACGACGACCCGTTTTTGTTTGAGTTCAACGCAACGGTGACGGAAGTCACCGAGAACGGTGTTGTGCTTGACAGAACGGCGTTCTTTCCCGAGGGCGGAGGACAGGCGGGCGACCGCGGAACAATAAACGGCATCGAAGTTTCCGACACAAAAACCGTGGACGGAAAGATAGTGCATTTCATTTCATCTCCCCTGCCGCTCGGCGCGGAGGTCTTTTGCGAGGTGGACGCGAAAGAGCGTTTCCGCAAAATGCAACACCATACGGGCGAGCATATCGTTTCGGGGCTTGCATGGCGCGAATACGGGCTGACGAACGTCGGTTTTCACCTCGGAAACGAGGACATGACGCTTGATTTTGACAAAGAGCCGACGGAGGAAGAGTTGCTGCGGATTGAACGCATGGCAAACGAAGCGGTGGCAAAAGACATCGCCGTGGAGACGGACTTTCCGTCACCGGAAGAGCTGGAAGACATGGAATTCCGCTCAAAAAAAGAATTGACGGACGCAATAAGAATTGTCACGATACCGGGATACGACGTTTGCGCGTGCTGTGCGCCGCACGTCCGTTCAACGGGACAGATAGGGCAGATAAAACTGCTTGACAGAGTGCGTTGGAAAGGCGGCGTTCGTATTCACGCAAAATGCGGATTTGCGGCGCTGGACGATTACAACGACAAATATGCGAACGTGAAAAAAATCTCGGCGTCACTCTCCGCAAAACAGAGCGAGGCAGCGAAAGCGGTCGAAAGGCTTGCGGAAGAGCTGCGCGAAATGAAAGCGAAAAACGCCGAACTTTCAAAACAGATAGCGACTTTGCGGGCGCAGAGTGCCGAACCGACGGACGGAAATCTGCTGTTCTTTATTGACGGCGCGGACGCGGATATACTGCGGCTGACGGTAAACGAAGCCATGGAAAAATGCAGCGGCGTGTGCGCGGCGTTTTCGGGCGGCGACGGCACGGGATACAAGTTTGTTGCGGCATCGAAAAACGGCGGAATGAGAGAGTTTTCCAAAAAGATGAACGAGACTCTTTCGGGATGCGGAGGCGGCAAAGACGATATGATACAGGGCAGCGTGGGCTGTTCAAGAAAAGAGATAGAAGATTTTTTTTGCACAGTAAAAGAAAAAGAGAGGCAAACGGTATGAAAAGAATACTTGCGGCATTGCTGACATTGACGCTGACGGTCGCTTTTCTTGCGGCGTGCAACGGCGGAAAAGACCCCGCTCCGACGGAGACCACACCTAACGCGCAGACACAGCCGAGCGGTTCGGACATGAGCGTGACAGAGCCTTCGGGCGAACCCACGTCCGAGAACACGACGGAAAATACGTCGCAGAGCGAGAACACGGCTCAAAGCACGGAGCAGACCTCTGCCGAAACACAGCAGACGACAAAAAATCCGCTTATCGAGACTTCGGGTTCGGGCGGTAATTCGGGCGGAAACAGTTCTTCCGAAGACCTGAACAGATATTATGTACCCAACACATATTCGTACTTTACACCGAAATCATCGGCGGTCTCGCTTTCGTGGTTCGACGATGCGGTATTCATGGGAGACTCCCGTTCGGTCGGGCTTGTGGCATACACGGGACTGACGAACTCCACTACCGCAAAAGATTATACAAAAGTATCGCTGACAATATTCGGCTATGATTCAAAAGCGGTCACAACGGTTGACGGCGTGGCTTGTACAACTTCGCAGGCGCTGCGCAAGGTCTCGTTTTCGAAAGTTTACATAGCGTTCGGAATGAACGAGTGCGGCTATTCCAAATCGAGTTTTATCAGCAAATACAGAGAGGTCATTCGCGACATCAAGTCCATAAACCCGTCGGCAAAAATTTACGTTGAAGATATTTTGCCCGTAACGGCGACAAAATCCGCGAACTCGGATGTGTTCAACAACCCGAGAATAAACGAATACAATCAGGCGCTTATGCAGTTGGCACAGGAGGAGGGCGTTTACTTCCTAGCGGTTTCGGAGAACGAGAGGAACGCTTCCCTCGGACGAAGCGGCAAAGGACGGATTGCATTTCGGCGGTTCGCTGTGCAGAATTTGGCTGTATTACCTGAGAACGCATACGGGTAATTAAACTACGGGGAAATATACCCGACCGAAGTTTTACATCACATCAAATAATATTACATTCACAATATTACGGAGGAATTCACAAATGAAAAAGATTCTTGTTACGGTGCTTGCGGCGCTGACTGTACTTGCGATTGCGGGCTGCAAAGGTTCGGACACGAACAACACGACAAAAGGTTCCGACACGGAGCAGAAAACGACAGAACAGGCGCAGGCGTTCGACGCGGCGGCTGTCAAAGCGTCTATTCTTGAAAAAGTTACTTTTGACAAAGAAGTTGTGGAACTTAAAGCGGAAAACGCGCTTGTTGAATATTCGATAACGGACACAAACGTTAAGAGCCTTGCATACAATGCGGCGCCCGGAACATCCGCAGATCAGCTTGTAATATTCGAAGCACCCGATGAAGCGACGGCAAAGACAACGCTTACGCAGGCGCAGGCATACATATCCGATATGGCGGGCGTTTACGAGAGTTACGCACCCGAAGAAGCGGCAAAACTGAACAATGCGGTGATCGCACAGAACGGCAACTATGTCGTTGTTGTGGTTGCGACGGACGCAACACCTGCGGCGGCGATAGTGAAATAAATCGCCCAAAGAAATATTTTTCCGCAATATAAGACGACATCATAATCTTTTGCGGGCTGAAAAAAGCACTCTGTCAAAGCATAAAAAATGCTCTGAATGCGGGCATTTTCAACATAACCATATCACTGAAAAAGGATACTCTCTTTATGACTTTCAGCAGCATCCTGTTCCTGTTTTTCTTCTTGCCTGCGGCGTTGCTGTTCTGCCGTTACGACGTGTTCATTCCGCCGTCGGTTAAGCGCAGAATGTCGGTCCAGACAAAGAAAAAACATTTCAAAATCGAAAACCTGTTTATTCTGATTTTCAGCCTGTTCTTTTACGGGTGGGGCGAGCCGAAATATATCGTGATAATGATATTCACGATACTGCTCAATTATATCTGCGCGCTGCTTATCCACTCAAATAGGACAAAAGGCAAGCAAGGAGCGGCAAAAGCGGTGCTTGTGGTTTCCGTTATCCTGAACCTCGGAATACTCGGATTTTTCAAGTATTTCAACTTCTTTCTGACGAATATCAACAACATATTCGGACTTGACATTCAATTTTTGAAACTTGCGCTTCCGATAGGCATTTCGTTCTACACGTTCCAGACGATGTCCTATACGATAGACGTTTACCGCAACGACGCGAAGGTGCAGAAAAACATCATCAACCTCGCGGCTTACGTCACGATGTTTCCTCAGCTTATCGCGGGACCCATCGTGCGTTATCAGGACGTGGCGGAGCAGCTTGAATACAGAGACGGCACGGCGGAAAAGTTTGCGCAGGGTGTGCAGAGATTCTGCATAGGACTTGGCAAGAAAGTGCTTCTGGCAAACAATATCGGCGCGTTGTGGGACACGGTCAAAGTCATGGAAAACCCGACGGTGCTTTCGGCGTGGCTGGGCGCTTTTGCGTTTATGTTCCAGATTTATTTCGACTTCTCGGGCTACTCCGATATGGCGATAGGCATGGGCAAAATGCTCGGCTTTGAGTTTTTGGAAAACTTCAACTATCCTTATATGGCGCGGAGCGTGACCGACTTCTGGCGCAGGTGGCACATCTCGCTCGGAACATGGTTCCGCGAATATGTCTACATTCCGCTCGGCGGCAACCGCAAGGGCACGGCGCGGCAGATACTCAACCTGCTTATCGTTTGGGGGCTGACGGGCTTTTGGCACGGCGCAAGCTGGAACTTCCTCTGCTGGGGTCTTTACTTCGGAATAATTCTCATCATTGAAAAAACTTTCCTGCTCAAGCGGCTGCAAAAAGCGCCGTGGTTCGTCGGAAGCGTTTACACGCTGCTGCTCGTTATTTTCAGCTGGATAATTTTCGCGGTTGAGGATTTCGCGCAGATACCGGTCTATCTCGGCTCGATGTTCGGCGTGAACACGTCGCTTTACGATTCAAACGCGCTGTATCTGCTTATATCAAACGCGATACTGCTCGTTATTCTCATACCCGCGGCGACGAACCTGCCCGCAAGGCTGATGAAAAAAATATTCCCGTCCGAGGATAAAGCGGTGGCGGTGCAGACCGTTGTCAAAAACGTGTTCTGTATAGCGCTGCTCATTCTTTCGGTCGCAAGTCTGGTTTCGGATTCATACAATCCGTTCCTCTATTTCAGGTTTTAGGAGGTTGCGATGAAAAAGAATACCGGATATATAATAACAACCGTTGTTTTCGTCGTTTTTCTGTTCGGGCTGGCGATAGCGAACCTGATATACAATCCAGACGATTTCTCGGAGACGGAAAACAGAATGCTTGCGACTTTCCCGAAACTGACGGCGGATTCCCTGTTCGGCGAGGACGGCGATTTCTGCGAAAAGACGGAGGAATACATCAACGACCGTTTTGTTATGCGTGACACGTTCACGGCGATAAACGCAAGCGCGGATTACCTTTTGAACAGGCGCGATATCGGCGGGATATGGGTCTGCAAAGACGGTTATTACATGACAAAATGCACGCCCGAAGAAGTTAACGAAAGAACGGTTTCTTCAAACGTTCTCGGCGTCGAAAAATTCTTTGAGAATTTGGACGGAAACAAATACTTTATGCTTGTTCCGTCAGCCTCTCTCATATACCGCGACAAACTGCCCGCGTTTGCGAACGAGTTTGACCAGCAAACGGAGATAAACAACATTTTTGCGGGCGTGACGGCGGGCAAAAACGTGGACGTGAGGAACGCGTTCTTTGCTTCCGACGAACAACTCTATTACAGAACCGACCACCATTGGACAAGCGACGGCGCGTATACGGCGTATCGGGAATTCTGCAAAACGGCGGGGCTTGAACCGCTTGAAAAATCGGATTTTGAGATAAAAACCGTTTCAACGGAGTTTCAGGGCACGCACGATTCGAAAGTTCTGCTCCCGTTCGCGGCAAAGGACGAGGTAAAACTCTATATTCCGAAGCAGTCCGAGACATTGAAAATAACGCACGACGGAGAGACTTCGGATTCGTTCTACGTTATGTCCGCGCTTGAAAAGAAAGACAAGTATCAGGTCTTCCTCGGCGGCAACTACGGCAGAGTGGACATCGAAACAGGCGTCAAAAACGGCAAGCGCCTGCTTGTTGTTAAAGACTCTTTCGCAAACAGTTTCGTTCCCCTGCTGACAACGCATTACGAAAAGATTTGTATGCTCGACCTGCGATTTTTCTCCAAAAACCCGGACGACCTTGCCGCGCTTATTGATGAATTCGCCCCGACCGACACTCTGATTCTTTTCAACATTGCGAACTTCATCTCCGACCCGACGATAAAGCGTTTGGCGATGTTTTCGAAATAGGCAATGAAAAAATTCGGTTTCACATTTCCCGATATTAAAACAATTTAACTTTCAATCATAAAGCAAAACGGAGCGGCAATGCCGCTCCGTTTTGTTTCAGCTTTGTCAATACTTTTGCGGTTACAAACCGCAAAAGTATATAAAAAAGCAAAGTTTTGCGGTTTGTAACCGCAAAACTTTTTTTTATACTGTTTGATTTCCGCAAAAGACTATATTTTTTTTATCGTTGAAGCATAAGGAATTTTGGATAAGAAAAATTTCTCGGAATGTGCTTTTTCGCATTTTCGGTCTTTTTGCGGTTCGGATGTCAGTTTCCGACTTTCAGTTCATATCCCGAATTTGGTTTTCAGGCGTTCAAGGACTTTGCCGAGAGGATAAGCGCAGACAAGCAGAAAAATGACATTTGAGACGGCGTAGACGAGAGTGAATGACGCGGACGAGACGACAAAGCCGAGATAGCGCCTGATGTTGAAATATCCGTCCGCCCAGAGCGTTGACCATACGTCCATGAGCAGAGAGTACAAGCCGCCCGCAAGTGCGCCGTAAGCGCAAAGCGCGACAAGATGTTTTTTCAGCACGGGGGCTAAAAGCCCCGCGATAAGTCCGACAATACCCCAGCTGAACATCTGGAACGGTGTCCACGGTCCCTGTCCGAAATAGAAATTAGACAGAAGCGCGGAGAGCGCACCGACCATAAACCCCGCTTCGCCGCCGAAGTGGACGGCGGTTATTATGACGAGCGCGGCAACGGGTTTGAAACCGGGAACGGCGGCGAACGCCATTCTGCCGACGACGGAAAGTGCGACAAGGGCTGCAATGAGGACAAGCCGTTTGACATCGAGACTGCTTTTTTCAAAGCGCATAAAAAACGGAACTATCGAAAGAACGACGACGCAGAGACTTATCCATGCGTAACTGCGGGAGCCGAACACGAGCGCGCCGATAAGAACGACGGCGGGCACGAGCACGCAGAGAATAAGCAGGGTCAGCGTTTTTTTCAGTTTTTCCGATTTGTTTACTGTCGGGAGAGACATAACAAAGTCCTTTCGCAAGCAGTGAAAGACGGCATACAAAGAATTTTATATACGGTTGTTTCCGTCATTGAATTTATAAACTTATTCTCCGCTCTTTTTCTGCGCTCTGCATTTTGCGACAACGCTTTTGCAGGTGACAGCGTTTTTCCAAAGACGGCGCGCCATGCGGTTGGCGGCGGTGGTGTAGAAATTGTTTTCGGAGAAAAAGCGGGTCGGAGTGTCGCAGGCAAGTATCTCACCGTCAAAGAAAAGAGCGCAGCGGTCGGCGTTTTCGGCGGCAAATTCGACGTCGTGGGTAACAATAAAAATGCAAAGCCCGTCATTTTTCAGCGTTTGCAGAAGAGACGCCAAGGACGCTTTCGAAAAGGCGTCAAGCCCTTTTGTAGGCTCGTCCAGAAGCAATATCTTCGGCTCGGACAAAAGCGTTTTGGCAAGGGCGCATTTTTGCTGTTCGCCGCCCGAAAGGTCGAGCGGATGTTTTTTCAGAAACGGTGTTATTCCGAGTTTTTCGGAAATTTCAGAAATACGTTTTTCGCGCTCGGGTTTTGACAGTCCGCACGCTTCGGCAAGTTCTTCGAGGTCTTTTTGAACCTCATCGCGGACAAACACGGTCTGCGGGTCTTGCGGCAGAAGCGCGATGTTTTTGCGATAAAGCGAATTGCCCTTGAATTTTGTTATCGGCGTGCCGTTGATAAGAGTTTTTCCGCGATACGCGCGGTTAAGTCCCGCGATGACGTTCAGCGTTGTGGTCTTGCCGACACCGTTCCCGCCGAGCAGGCAGAATATCTCGCCCGAGTATGATTTAAGGCAGGTGGCGCGAAGCACGTCGGGCAGGTCGCCTTCCGATTGTAAAGAAGATCCGGCCGGTCTCACGGATAGGAAGGATTCTTTCAATGATTTCCTCATAATCCGATCCAAGCAGCCGGATTTCATATCCTGCGGGCGCTTCGGGAAGGGGCAGGAAACGGCTTCCGTCTTCCGCTGTCCTGATTTCCGGAACCTGAAGGGCAGGAATTGAAACGCAACCACACGCTGCGCACTGGCGGCAAACCAAA
>OKRT01001563.1_pt1 | contig 10393 bp, 9 predicted proteins | sample 1601111 | NCBI WGS metagenome assembly OKRT01 (sample SAMEA3541572, study PRJEB24748) | human gut metagenome | biome: human gut; feature: human-associated habitat; material: faeces | place: China | collected 2012 | reverse complement strand
CCAGCACGGTGGGGGGAGTATCTTTGAAACAGTTCGGGTCCCAGGTTGGGAAAACAGGCTCCACGGGATAAACATGGTCCCCAACCACCACAGTCATCTCCATCTCTCCATTCCCCAGGATGGGGGCATAAGTATAACCCAGTTCCTCCAGAAGAATGTCCACCAGGACCTCAAAGGGCTTGTCCGTCCGGTCTCCGGCGGGGCGGAGGGTCGCAAAGAAGTCACGGGTACAGGTAAAGGAGACAGCGGTACCGGTAGGGCCCATCAGGATTCCGCGTCCCGGCAGATAATAGCCGGTCATGGGGTCATCCCCCAGGCGATAGGGCCCCCGCACCACCAGATGGCGGTCTTGGGTATTGTCCTCCGGTGTACGGCTCTGGATGCTCCAGCTGCCGTCCTCACAGGCGCTGGCCAGGGCGTGTTTGAGGCCCATGCCGTGCTCGTTCAGGTCCGTCTCGCCGCCGGAGCGGTTGCCCAGGGTGAGGGCGGCGTGGATGTCCCGGATGCCCGTGCCCGTGTCTACCACCGAGACATCCACAAATTCCTCCCACTGACGCAGTCGGATCTCCACCCGGCGCTGGTCCGGCTTGGTGGCCCGGAAGTTGGAGAGGGCATCGTCCACAAACTCATTGATGATCTCGGGGAAACGCTGGAAGTTGCCGGAGATGGAACGCCAGAGTTCATGACCATTGGGGTCGTTGTGGATGGCAAAATGGGTTTCTTTCATAAGTATAGATCCTTTCTTGAGGGCCGTTGGCCCTGTATTGGGAAAATAAAACACCGAGCAGGGCGGGCCTACACGGTGTTCCCCAAAGGATCGGGAGGTTGGCGGCATCCTTGCCCCAGGGCCCCTTGCCTTTCCCAGGCAAAAAGGGTATACTATCCCTGCGGTGCGGACGCAGTCCGTTGTGTAGGTGGCTCATTCACCTGCGCAGGCGTGGAGGAGGTCGCAACTCCTCCACGCTGCCGCTGTTTTATTTTACATATCTATCATAGCACAGGAAAATCTGTTGTCAAGTGAAAAACGCTCGATTCAAGAAAATATCTCTTAATTTAAGAGAATATATCTCTTTATTGACATGACTTGGCTCTACAATTAAAATGGATCGTGTAAGGAGTGATTGGTGTGGGTTGGTCCTACAATCGGCTATGGATTCTTTTGATCAACAAAAATATGAAACGCGGAGATCTGAGACAGAAAGCCAGGATTTCCAATGCAGCCATGGCGAAAATGGGTAAAAATCTGCCTGTTACAATGAATGTTCTAGGAAATATTTGCGATACTTTACATTGTAGATTAGAGGATATTGTGGAGTATGTTCCAGAACCAGCGGAGACGCAGAATAACGACAACTAAATAACGTTATGGATACAAAAAACGGACCGGAGAGCCGCCGATAAGGAGTACGGCGTACCATTTCGTAAGTTGTTCATATCATATCTTCCCGTGTTGTTTCTTCGCAAATTGTGCTGCCTGGAGGCAGGTCAATTTGCACAAATTCCCCTGAAATATGCTGCCTTACAACGGCTTTTCAAATGTCGTATTAGCAAGGTATTAGCAGGAACCCCTTGTGACAGAGGGCTTCCAGGGGCCATTTCAAAATCATATTAGCAAGGGAGATAATTTTATGAGCACCAACGAAAAAGAGACGCCTCAAAGCAGAACATACACCGTGAATGACATCGCAGCCATTCTCGGTATTGGCCGCGCTACGGCCTATAAGCTCGCCAACTCCGGAGCGTTCAAGACGATCCGCATCGGCAACATGATCCGCATCTCAAGGAAATCCTTTGAGGATTGGCTGAAGGCGGAGGGGCTGGACGACGACAATGAATAGAGATGTGGAGCCGCCACAGGCTGTTAGTCTGTGGCGGTCTTTATTTGAGTGCTTAAGCGCAAAAAAACCACCAGCTCAGCTGGTGGAATAAAAACGGCTTTAGCCATAGAAAAAAGAGGACCTCCCTGTAAAATAGGATGTGGGTTTGCCAACCACATTCAAAAAACAGGGAGGTTGTCTTTGAAATGAGGAATAACAAAGACGTAGATAGTTTAAGTCACACAACGTGGAGATGTCAATATCATGTGGTGTTTGCGCCAAAGTACCGGAGAATGGTAGTGTACGGACAAATCAAAAAGGATATAGGTCAGATATTAAGGCAGTTGTGCGAACAGAAAGGAATTGAGATCATCGAAGCGGAAGCGTGTCCTGACCACATCCACATGCTGATAAGTTTTTTGCCCAAGTATAGCATCGCGTATGTGATGGGGTACTTGAAAGGGAAAAGCAGCCTGATGATTTTCGACAGACATGCAAATTTGAAGTACAAGTACGGAAATCGGCATTTCTGGGCACGAGGCTATTTCGTGGATACGGTAGGTAAAAACAAAAAGCGCATTGAGGAGTACATCAAAAATCAGCGGTCGTGTCAAGAATTTTTCGCACTTTAGTTTGCAGGTCCTGGCATAAATGAAGTCAGCCGGCAATGGAGTCGTCCTCAATGGCAGCCTCCAGGTGCTTCATATTCATGTACTTCTTGTTGCCCCATTGGGTGCCGGCCACATGGCGCAGCCGGGCACAGACCAGCATAAGGGCAGAGTTACCGTCCGGGAAACTGCCCACCACACGGGTGCGGCGGCGGATCTCCCGGTTCAGCCGCTCAATCACATTGTTGGTGCGGATACGGGTCCAGTGCTCGCTGGGAAAATCACAGTAGGTCAGAGTCTCCTCAATGCTGTCCTCCACCTTCTTAGCAGCCTCTTTCATCTTCATGAAACGCAGCTCCTCCACCACGGCCTTGGCCTTCTCACGGGCGGCTTTCTTGCTTTCCTGGGCGTGGATCGCCTTGAGCATCTTGGCTACCAGCTTCACCTTGGAGCGAGGCGTTACGGAGAACACATTGCGGTAGAAGTGGACGGTACACCGTTGGTATTTGGCCTTAGGGAACACTTCTCCCACTGCCTCCAGCATGCCCAGGCACTTATCTCCAACAATAAGTTTCACGCCATCCAGGCCACGGCCACGCAGCCACTGGAAGAAGTTGACCCAACTGGCCTTGTCCTCTTTCATACCTTCGGCGGCACCTAAAACCTCACGATATCCGTCCTCATTGACCGCAATTGCCACCAGAATGGCCACATTTTCAAACTCTCCACCCCAGTTGCGGCGTAGATAGATCCCGTCCACATAGACATACGGATACCGCCCACCTTGCAGAGGACGATTCCGCCAGTCTTCGATGTGGACATACGCTTTCTTATTCAATTCACTGATGGTAGAGGGAGAGACTTTGCTGCCCCACAGGGCCTCGGTGATGTCCTCCACACGCCGGACGGATACGCCAGCCAGATACATCTCGATGAGAGCCTCTTCCACGCTGCTTTCCCGGCGACGGTACCGCTCAATGATGGCAGTTTCAAAGGAAATCCCCTTGAGCTTTGGCATCTTGAGGGTAACATCCCCGGAAGTAGTGGTGAGGTTGCGGCTGTAGTGGCCGCTGCGGTAGCCCTGGCGCTGCTCGTTGCGCTCGTACCGGGCGCCTGGGTCAGCTTCTCCGCCTCAGCCTCCAGCAGCTCGTTAAGGGTCTCCTCCACGCTGCCGCGCACGAGTTCCTTGAGCTGCCCCTTGATTACCTCCTCATTTAGCTGTACAATCTTGTCAGACATGGTTTGCTGTCTCCTTTCAGAATGGTGTGTCGCGACTTCATTCTACCAGAGATCTGCAAACCATGTCTCTTTTCGTCCATTTTTTAATTTGCGAAACTTATTCTACCTGACCCCTCAAAGAGTTTGTGGACCCGTTCACGGGTAGCAAGAATACCAAGGCATAAAAAAAGAGGCCCCTTGAGGGGCCTGCCACGAGAAAGGGATGCAGTTGGCAGACCCATTCGTGGCCCCTTAAGGGGCTTTGCTAGTATAATGCCCTTATAGGGCTTACTCAAACCACCGGCTAAGCCGGTGGTTTTGATTCAACTATCAGGATATAAGAAACCTAATGTGGAGACACTACACATGTGAGTGATGTATGATTCATATAAGTTTACTAGCATATTCAGCGTAACGAAATGATTTCTATTTGGAGGGGATGGCTGTGTGCCAATGGGAATCTCAAGTAAGGTTTCCTTTTGTCTATTTAGATAGCTCTTATGCAATACGGTCGGGAGATATAAAAATTGAACAAATATCCAGAAAGCACCTGAAAAAATTTCCTCAAACATTTGAACCCATCCTCGATCAAATGAGAACAAATTCCCTAAACGACAATTTATATTACGAGAAACTTATATGGCTAAAAACCAAACAAAAAATATCTTCGCTCATTACTATGGAAACATTTAATCCTATTCTGCTGAACCATTCATCAAACACAACCTTTTTATTTGGGAAAGGACTTCCTCACGATACCAGCAACATGGTTTTCTGGAATGAGAATGTCGATTTTAAACTCTACAATGCAGCGGCAATGTTAATTTCAAATGCAGAGTGTATTATTGCCGATGCAGATTTTTTTGCATTATCTGTAGGAAGAGAACTACAAAAATATATTTCAAGTATATGTACTTTGATAGTTTCTACTTCAAATACAAATACACCTAAAATTGACCGTACCTACATTGAATGTAAGTTGTCATCTATTGAGCTTGTTCGCCATCTTTCATTTCTTTAATTAGCTGAAGGAGAGTTTCCCCTACTTGTTCTGCAAATAGCGGTGGTATTGCGTTCCCTATCTGTGTATAACGTGGTACATCGGTTTTCCTGGAATCACCTCCTGTAGTATATGGGCCTTTAAATAAATACCAGTCCGGAAAGGTTTGGATTCTCGCATATTCACGTACAGTAAGTGTCCGTGGTTCACAATAATGTATGTGATCGTCTGGATTCGATGTTAATGTAGGAGCAGGAATGCTAGATTTAAGAACAGAAAAACAATTCTTTTTTATACCATATTCCTTTTTTAATAATTTAGAAATATTGCAATCCCGAATATTGAGATCTAAAAGCTCTTGAAATCGTTTAACAGTATCTGGTCTATGCCTTGCAAATCTATGGCTATCAGGAATTTGTCCTTTGCGAGCGCCACATCTGCAATAACGTTGGTAGCTTGTCCTTGGGCTACCATATACCCCAGACATAAATCCTTTTGAGTCAGGACAATTTGTTTGCCCGTAGCATTGCTCTAAATCAGATAGGGCACTTTTGATGCATACTGTTTGGGGGATCCCTTTTTTTCTAAGAAAGGGTTTAACATTATTAGAAAGTCTTTCAAAAAACAAAGTCGGATTAATTGATTTGCTTGCAAATAGGATAAAACGGCATCTTCGTTGTGGCACACCAAACTGAGAAAAATCCAGCATTTTAGCTTCAACCAGATAGCCTCGGTGACGCAGTTCGGAAAGAATATATTCTGAATATTTTTTACCTGGTTTTTCAACCGAAGTTCCTTGAAATGCTAAAGTAAATCCTTTTACATTTTCAAAAAGCAGAGAATCTGGTTTAACTAGATCAATGAATTGAAGATAAGAATCAACCAAAGTATTTCTAAAATCTTTTTCGTTTCTGCGGCCAGCGGAAGAAAAACCCTGACATGGGGGCCCCCCTGCTACTAGAAGTATTTTCCCGGACATTTCTTCTAACTGTGATTGGTATTCTGCAAGCAGTTCATTAATATCGTGAACATTTTGAGGTAACCACTTAGGCCAAATAAAATGCTTTTTTTGATCAATAAGATTATATTTTAAGGTGCTAAATGCGTCTTCGTTCTTTTCGACTGCAAATTGAGCTTTCCAACCAGCATTGTGAAACCCTAGTGCAAGGCCTCCGCATCCAGAAAAAAGATCTATATATGTATATGGGGATGTAGATGATGGCATCCGTTTTATTCACCTCCTCCTTTAGAAATAGTATCCCGTAAATGCTGCTTATATGTTTCGTTTGACATAAGCAGAAATGCTGGCAAAACTTCCAGCTCTTCTAACAATTTTTGGTGGCTAACCCCATCATGTATTCTGTATGTTATATAACTAGCAGACAAGTAGTTTTCATCGCCTAAGCAAACCAAATGAGGCAAAATCTCGTTTAAATATGATAATACTTGAAGAGTAAGTTGTACAACAAAATTTTTATAATCACGTTCGCTGAATTTGACTCCATAGTGCTCATAAAATTCTACGGGGGTAAAGAGCGTAAGTTCTGCGATACGCTTTTCTAATAGGAAAGAAAAACGTTCTTTTAAAGTGCGCACATTAATTGGATTCCTTAAAAATTCTTCGTACGCTCGAGATAGTTCCTCAATAAAAATATGTTTAATTATTATATCAATAGCTGTTGATACTCGTTTTGGAACATTGCTCTGTTCTCCGGGGTAAGAGGAAAACAAATACCCTAACTCTACCTGAAAGCCAAGATAAGCAATAGCTCCTTGATCAATACATTGCTTTCCAAATTCAAGTGCAGTTAGGCATGAGACTGCAAATACGAAATCATTTCTAAATGCAAAGGCATCTTCAGAAGAAATATATACTCTAAATTTATGATTTGGATTAGTAGTTGTTGTAAGTATAGAATCATTTGACCCATGCGCCATAATTAGAATATTATCAAAATTTTTAATCCGTGTTTTGAGCAGGCCAAGAAAGTTTCTTTTTGCATGAAATCGAGTAACATCGGTAGTTGGAAAATTAATTTTTCTAAAAAAGCGGATGCCTCTTTTTTTCATACATAGTAAAATTGCATCCATAAAACCACCCTTAAATATCTGTATTTAACAATATCGCTTTCTGCATCATTTTTTCAATAAATGCACGTCCTTCAGAGTCGTCCATGCGGATATGATTAATGATTTCGTCAAAAGATTCAGATTTTCCACCAATGTTGTAATGATAAGTTTCAAGCAAAGAACTATATTTTCTGAAAAACTGCTCTAATGACTCGACTATAGGGTTTCTCATAGTGGCTGCTCGAAATAATATTTGTGCCATTTTTGAAGGATCTTCACTTTTATCAACCAATTGAAACACGTCAGAATTAACTAGATCTATTAGTTCCGACTTTTCTATGTTACTTGTTCCCTGCATTGTATAGAAAACAATTTGGCAATAGCGGTTTATTTCTTCTCGAACATAACTTACAAAAGCAGTTCCATTTGTAAATGTCGTTTCACCATTAAAATCATAGTCTACAACCAGAACATCAACGAGGTTGTGCTTATCAGATAAATATTCTATAGCCTCTTTCATTGAAGGGCAATGCTCCAAATGGAAACTGTATGCTTTCCATTTTTCAGATTGGTTTTTTAAAGAGTCTATTTCAGCTGAGTATGCAGGAATGTATACAGATTTGATTCGGGTGTTATCATCGACTATTAATATATTTCGCTCTAACATTTTAACACCTCAATTTTACAGAAAAGCAAGCTCCAACTTGCGTTTCAATTAGTTCAAGAGTTCCGCCATATTCCTTTGCAGTTTCATCAATAATAGTAAGCCCAAGGCCAAATCCTTCGGTTGTCCCTTGAAATGGATCAAAAATTCTTTCACGATCGGCTTCGGGTATACCAACTCCATTATCAATGCATCTGATAATAATATATCGTTCTGTTTTATAAAACTCAAACTTGAGTTTTCGCTCACGATCGTCTACCTTTTTAAGTGACTTTACTGCGTTGCTTGTTAAATTATTTAAGATTGCCTTTAAGTCCCCAGGGTCAATGTTATAGTGTAAATCTCCTCGAACTGTAATGGATACTTTTATACCGTTTTCATCAAATGTAGCTTGACTTTCACGAATATATTTTTTGGCTAGACTTGCAATATCCTGAACAGATTTTGTTCTTTTTTTTACTACATCATCTCTAACTGTTCTTAAAAGAGACAATGCGTCTTGAATTAATTCTTGAATGGCAACTAGTTGCTCCTTGTCAATATCTTTAAGAGCCTTATTGCGAGATATGTAACTCGTAATTGCAACATTTGCATCATTAACATGAATCATTGATTGGTGAATTAGCTTATGCAAAAATGTCTCTTTTTGGGCGATCCTTGAATATACTTTTACAATTTCTTGCTGGTCTTGAACATATTGAAGTTGATTTTGTTGTTGCTTTTTTATTGTAGATGCAAAACTCTTTATCTGTTTGGCAGCCTCTGGATTACTTCCTTTGATTTCAAGAGCAATTTTGTCAAGGCCTGCAACTGCTCCGCCTATTTCTGCTTTAGTCTTTCTGATTGTTTCATTTTTTCCTACTTTTATTTTGTTGAAGTAATATGATTCGAGAGTTGTAATACAGACATCTACAACAAATTGGCGTAGTTGGGAAAATGCTGCGTTTTCTTCAAGACCTTGTCGATTGGTTAGCGGCTTTAATTCGGTATTATTCTCTTTACTTATCTGCACATAACCAATAAGGTCTCGTGTGCCAAAAAAACGCATTAGTCCCTGTGTTTGGCGTCTGTCAAGATTTAGCCAATCATTATCTGTTTCACCATATGGATATATGCGAAAGTCATCTCGATAGAGGCGAATATTTCCATATTCACGTACACGCAAGCCATACCGATTTGCAAAACGAATTTTATCACCTTGATTAAACATAAAAATTTGGGTTCTAACGCTTCCAAACGAATACGGATTGCTCTGCGTTGTTTCGTACTCCAATCCATCTTTGTTAACAACAATATAAATTACTTCTGGATTGTCATTTCGAACTTCCGCACTTATCCAAAGCGAACTAACCCCTTCTAATTTTTCAACAGTCACTTCTCGCCGTTTATATCCAAATTCTAAGGCAGTGATATAAATCTTAAAATTATCTTCCTGTGAAAACGGGCTTTTAAACTGTCGCAAGTTTCTAAAAAGTTCTTTTAGCTTACTTTCATCCCAATTGTCCCGTAATCCCGAAATAGTAAGACTAACACCATGAGCAGCATAATCGCTTTTTTGCCGCGTGTATGGAATACTAATTTCTCCAATGTTTTTTTCGGCTCCATCAAATAAAGACCAATCAAATTCAACAGAGTATTTTTGAGACGAATCCCGCTTTTGAGATTCCATATGCAAATATGACCCTAATCGATCCACAGAGAAACGCCCTATACCTTTGTCACCGTTAAGTGGTCTTCTAAAAATGGGTGATAAAAGTACATTTTTCTTACTGTCAGTGCCAATAACCATCCAACGATGCTCAATATCATGTAAATCCATGCCTGTACCATTGTCAGAAATAATGATCGATGAATCAGCCGTATTTAAGTTAGAAAAAATAATCTCCACTTCTGTTGCATCGGCATCATACGAATTTTTAACCAACTCAAACATGGCAGCCACTTGATCTGTAACTAGTCCTCGACCAAATAAATTTTTGACGCTAGTGGACGCACTAAAATGCAATATATTGGCCATATAATGCCTCCTTAAATCTTAAGGTTAACAGAGGGACAACGGGATGATTTGCACTCTCCCTTGTTACTTTGATGTATAGATAAATATTTTTAAAGATCTCATAAGGGCCTATTTAATTTATTATACCATCGTTTACCAGACACAGCAACGAGCGATGCTGCTTTATTGTCTTGATTTTTACAATTTCTATTTTCTTATGCCATAGGTTTTACAGCCTATGGCGTTTTTCATGTTCAAAGTTGCCCTGAAAGGAGTTGGAAATTCCATGTTTCTTCTTCCACAATCAGCCGGAAGGTCACCGCCCATAGTTTTTCCCCTCCGGGGTATCTTGGCGGCATAGAGGCGCTCTTTTCCCCAAAAACAAACACTTTTTCAGACCGCCGAAGGGAGGTGATACTATGGCGGTATTTCGCATTGAGAAAACCCGCGACTACACGGTGATGTCCAACCACCACCTGCGCAATGCGGGGCTGTCGTTGAAATCCAAAGGGCTGCTCTCCATGATGCTGTCTTTGCCGGAGAACTGGAACTACACCACTAGGGGCCTAGCGAAAATCTGCAAGGAGGGCACGGACAGCATCGGTTCCGCCCTGAAGGAACTGGAACGAGCCGGGTACATAGTCCGCAATCGGTTGCGGGACAGCAAGGGCAAAATCGTGGATGTGGAGTATGTCATCTACGAGACGCCCCATCCCCCGGACACGGGTCAGCCGTGTGAGGACGAGCCGGATACGGCTTGTCCAAATACGGAAAACCCGGATATGGATAACCCATGTCTGGAAAACCGGCCGCAATTAAATAAAGAGAAAAGAAATCCTGAAAAACAAAATACTGATTCATCAAGTACGGAAGGATCAAATCCTGTCCAATCAAGCCCCCAAACCCCCGCAGAGTGTAGCCGGACCGGACGGGACTGGATGCGGGAGCGAGAGAGTTATCGGGAGCTGATTTTGGAGAATATCGAGTATGACTATCTATGCCGGGATGACCGGCTGGATC
>OKRT01001560.1_pt1 | contig 10410 bp, 8 predicted proteins | sample 1601111 | NCBI WGS metagenome assembly OKRT01 (sample SAMEA3541572, study PRJEB24748) | human gut metagenome | biome: human gut; feature: human-associated habitat; material: faeces | place: China | collected 2012 | reverse complement strand
CTATAAAATTCTGACTTGTGAGAGGACGCTTATATCTGCCCTTCACAACCTATAAAAGCACCACAGAATCTGCGGCACTACGTCCGTTAAACTCCGGTTTATTTACCAAGTTCAGTCTTTAAAGCTGCTGTCAATGCTGGAACGATCTTATTTAAGTCTCCAACAAGACCATAATCAGCTACATCGAAGATTGGTGCATCTTCATCTTTGTTGATTGCAATGATAAGATCAGAATCTTCCATACCTGCTACATGCTGGATTGCTCCGGAAATACCGATTGCGAAGTAAATCTGTGGACGAACTGTTTTACCTGTCTGTCCAACCTGAAGATCTACTGGTAACCAGCCATTCTCTACAACGGCACGAGAGCAGCTTACAGTACCGCCAAGAACTTCTGCTAAGTCCTCTAACAGTTTGAAGTTCTCTTTAGAACCTACTCCACGTCCACCAGATACTAAAATCTTAGCTTCCATGATGTTTGCTGTAGATTTTACAGCTTTTACAACATTGAGGATTTCAACATATCTGTTGTTAGGTGTGAATCCTGGATTGAATTCAACAACGTTTGCTTTTACACCAGCGATAGGAGCAATCTTCTGCATAACACCTGGACGAACGGTTGCCATCTGTGGGCGGTTATCCGGGCAAGCGATTGTAGCGATTGTGTTACCACCAAATGCTGGACGAGTCATTAACAACTGATTGTGTTTCTGCTCAGATTCTTTTCCTGGAGCAGCAACTAATGGGAAATCTCCGATTTCAAGAGAAGTACAGTCTGCTGTAAGACCTGTCTTAACTCTTGCTGATACAGTAGGACCAAGATCACGTCCGATAGCTGTTGCACCAACTAACATGATCTCTGGTTTGTACTCATTGATCACAGATGCAAGTGCATGCGCATATGGCTCTGTTCTGTATTCTTTTAATTCAGGATCGTCTACAACGATAACACGGTCTGCACCGTATTCAGCCAACTGGTCTGCTAATCCTTTGACGCCAGAACCGATCAATACTGCTGTAACTTCTGTATTTAAGTCTTTTGCTAAATCTTTACCTTTGCCAAGCAATTCAAATGCAACGCCATCTAATACGTTATCTACCTGCTGTGCAAAGACAAATACTCCCTTATATTCTTCTAATGACATCTTATTCACCACTTTTCCTTATTTTTTTAGATAATGTGTTTCTCTTTGAATTTACCGATCAAGTATGCTACGGATTCTGCCGGATCAAGATTTACTTTCTCACCAGCTCCTTTTGCTACTTTATCAGATGCTTTTGCGATCTTTGTTGGTGATCCTTTTAATCCAAGGTCAGAATCATCAACATCCTTTAAGTCTGCTCTTCCCCAAACAGTCACTTCTTTGTCACACGCATCAAAGATTCCACCCGGAGTCATGTAACGTGGCTCGTTCAGCTCAGAAAGTGCTGTGATCAGACATGGCATTTTTGCTTTTAATTCATGATATCTGTCTTCATACTGTCTCTTAACGATAACAGAATCTCCATCAACTTTGATGTCTGCTGCGTAAGAGATAACTGGTAAACCAAGATGCTCAGCGATCTGTGGTCCTACCTGTGCGGTATCTCCATCGATAGCCTGACGTCCTGTGATGATAAGATCATAATCTAAGTTACGAAGAGCACCAGCGATCGTAGTAGATGTTGCCCATGTATCTGCTCCACCTAATACTCTGTCTGTTACAAGGATTGCATCATCTGCTCCCATTGCCATTGCTTCACGAAGAACTGCATCAGCCTTTGGAAGTCCCATGGTAAGAACTGTAACTTTTGCTCCTGTCTCATCTTTGATTCTTAATGCTGCTTCAAGACCTGCTTTGTCATCTGGGTTCATGATAGCAAGCATTGCTGCTCTATCAAGTGTTCCATCTGGATTGAATTTTACTCCACCCTTTGTATCAGGAACCTGTTTAATACATACTACGATATTCATGTATTTTCCACTCCTTATGTTATATTGTTAGATAATTACTTAAGTAAAGCACCTGAGATAACCATGCGCTGTACTTCGCTTGTTCCCTCATAGATCTCTGTGATCTTAGCATCACGCATCATACGCTCTACATCGTACTCTCTGATGTATCCATATCCACCGAATAACTGAACAACTTCTGTTGTAACAGCCATTGCTGTCTCTGCTGCGAATAATTTTGCTTTTGCAGCTTCTACAGAGTAAACTTTCTGGTTTGCTTTTGCCATTGCTGCTTTATAAACTAACATCTGAGCGGCTTCAATTCTTGTTGCCATATCAGCTAACTTGAACTGTGTATTCTGCTGCTGTGCGATAGAACGACCAAACTGTTTTCTTTCTTTTGTATAAGCGATTGCGCGCTCTAATGCACCTTCTGCAATACCAAGTGCCTGGGAAGCGATACCAATACGTCCACCATCTAATGTATGCATAGCGATTGGGAATCCTTTTCCTTCAGGTCCAAGTAACGCATCCTTTGGAATTCTGCAGTCTTCAAAAATTAACTCATAGGTAGAAGATCCACGGATACCCATCTTCTTCTCTTTTGTTCCGAAGGAGAATCCTGGAGCACCTTTTTCTACGATAAATGCGGAGAAGTTCTTTTTCTTTCTTCCTCTCTTGTCCTCTGTAATGCTTGTGATAGCGATTACAATATAAACATCTGCAACTTTACCATTGGTAATGAAGCATTTTGATCCGTTTAATACCCATTCGTCACCGTCTAAAACAGCTTTTGTCTGAGCGCCCTGAGCATCTGTACCAGCACCTGGTTCTGTCAATGCGAAAGCACCAAGTTTCTCGCCTGTAGCAAGTGGTCTGACATATTTCTGTTTCTGTTCTTCTGTACCGTAAGTCATAATTGGATCGATGCAGAGAGAAGTATGTGCGGAAACAACAACACCTGTTGTAGCGCAAACTTTTGATAACTCTTCTACACACATAACATATGTTAATGGATCACATCCCTGTCCGCCGTACTCCTTTGGTACCGGGATTCCCATGAATCCATATTTTGCCATTTTCTTAACTGTCTCTGCCGGGAACTGTTCTGTCTCATCAGTTTCCTGTGCAAGAGGTTTTACTTCGTTTTCAGCGAATTCTCTGAACAGAGAACGCGCCATTTCATGTTTCTTGTCTAAAGTGAAATCCATGATTTCAAATCCTCCTAAACCTTAATATCTGTTAATTACTGAGCGTCAACTGGTGTTTTTGTGCGGTCAGCATTGTATACATAGAATCCTTTTCCGCTCTTAGCACCAAGGTTACCACCACGAACCATTTTGCGGATCAATGGGCATGCACGGTATTTGCTGTCGCCAGTCTCTTTGTAAAGAACATCCATAATAGCAAGGCAGATATCAAGACCGATGAAATCTCCTAACTCTAATGGTCCCATTGGATGGTTTGCGCCAAGTTTCATAGCTGCATCGATACCTGCGATATCAGATACACCTTCCATTTTGATGAATGCTGCTTCGTTGATCATTGGAATTAAAATACGGTTTACAACGAATCCTGCTGCTTCATTTACCTGTACAGGTGTTTTTCCGATCTCAACAGAGATTTTCTTAATAGCTTCAACAGTCTCATCCGGTGTATTTACACCAGCGATAACTTCGATTAATTTCATACGGTCTGCAGGGTTGAAGAAATGCATACCAACCATTGGACGTGTAAGACCATTTCCGATCTCTGTGATGGAAAGGCTTGATGTATTTGAAGCAAAGATACACTCTGGTTTTGCGATCTTATCTAATTCCTGGAATGTTGTTTTCTTTACTCCCATATCTTCGAATGCTGCTTCTACGATCAGATCGCAGTCTGCGCAAAGGTCTTCTTTTAATCCTGGAGTGATTTTAGCAAGGATAGCATCAACAGCTTCCTGTGTCATTTTTCCTTTTTCTACAAGTCTTGCATAACCTTTCTGGATTTTGGCTTTTCCGCCGTCAGCCCATTCCTGCTTAATATCGCAGAGAGCTACCTCATATCCTTCTACCTGAGCAAATGCTTTTGCAATACCCTGTCCCATGGTTCCTGCACCAATAACACCAACTTTCATGTTAGTACCTCCTGAATTCATTCTGAATTTTTAATATGTAATGGAAACGCCCGGAAAAGCAGTTACCCGCTTTCCGGACAGTTTTGTCTGATTAATTATCTCTCAACGATTGTAGAGCATCCCATTCCGCCACCGATACATAATGTAGCAAGACCTCTGTGGGAATCTCTCTTCTGCATCTCATGCAATAATGTTACAAGGATACGGCATCCGGAAGCTCCTACTGGATGTCCAAGTGCGATTGCACCACCATTAACGTTAACTTTGGACATATCGAAATGTAAATCTCTTGCAACTGCGATAGACTGAGCTGCGAAAGCTTCGTTTGCTTCGATCAGATCCATATCATCAATTGTAAGTCCTGTCTTAGCTAATACTTTCTTAGTGGAAGCAACAGGTCCAACACCCATGATCTCTGGCTCAACACCGCCAAGTGCTCCGGCTACCCATGTAGCCATTGGTGTAACACCAAGTTCTTTTGCTTTCTCTTCGCTCATAACAACGATTGCTGCTGCACCATCATTAATACCGGAAGCGTTACCTGCTGTAACAAGTCCACCCTCTTTACCAGAGCAGCATTTTAATTTTGCTAAAGACTCTGCTGTTGTACCTGCACGAGGTCCTTCATCTGTCACGAAATCTACGATCTCTTTTTTCACTTTAACCGGAACCGGAACGATCTCATCTGCAAATTTACCTTCAGCGATCGCTTTTTCACATTTCTGCTGGCTGTTTGCTGAGAACTCGTCTAATTCTTCTCTTGTGATTCCATATTTATCACATACGTTCTCTGCTGTGATCATCATATGATAATGATTGAATGCATCTGTTAATGCATCGTTAACCATTGTATCGATGATTGTTGCATTGTTCATACGATATCCGAAACGGGCTTTTGTCATAGCATATGGTGCCATTGACATATTTTCCATACCACCTGCAACAACGATATCAGCTTCTCCTGCCATGATCATGGTAGCTGCATCATTGACACATTTCAAACCAGAACCACATACAACGTTGATTGTGATTGCTGGAACTTCGATTGGGAGTCCTGCTTTGATAGAAGCCTGACGTGCAACGTTCTGTCCCTGAGCTGCCTGGATTACACAACCCATTTTAACTTCGTCAACCATCTCTGGTTTAACACCTGCTCTTCTTAATGCCTCTTTGATAACGATTGCACCTAAGTCTGCTGCTGGAGTATTGCTTAATGCTCCACCCATTTTACCAATTGCTGTACGGCATGCGCCTGCTAAAACTACTTTTCTTGCCATTTTGAATTCTCCCTTCGGTTTTGTGGTACAAAACACCGCTCATAATATGCAGTATATTTTGTTTCCTTCATAATAAATCTGCCGAAAAACGTTGTTATTTTTTTAACAATCTTTTAGTAAAAAAAATAAATCTAAAATTTCTTCTTTTAAATTTAAATTTTCTTTTTCCTGATTTTCTACGTTTTTATGTATTCGGCTTTTTTATTGGCTTTTCAGTACTTTCTCATGCTACCATATTTTATTTTCAAATGCAATAGCTTTCTTTTTTTTTCACACTTTTTTCAGTATTTAAATTTGGTTTTTACCTATTTTATATACTGTTTTTCGTTAAAAAATTATCATGCGCAACCGCTCAATTCCACAAAAAAGAGACGTTTTTTGTATATTTCTCACAAAAACGTCTCTTTTTCCATTTGGTTTCAAAAATGATTTTTATGTAATTTGCGCATTGACAGCCGTATTAGTAGAATATGTGATGTCCGATGATCGTTCCTTCCAATCCGTCGATCACAGTTCTGAAATAGAGACAGCTGTTTGTGATGTTCCCGTTAAGCACCTCCTGTGCCGCCTGCATACAGGTATTATTGACTCCCTGCTCGAGGCGGAGCGCATATCGTCCACTGGCTACCGGAGAAAACTGTCCGCTCTGATAAATCACACCGGATACGGTATTCGGGAAATAAGAGCTTCGCACACGGTTCATGACAACACTTCCGACTGCAAGCTTTCCCTCATATGGTTCACCGTCTGCCTCACACTGGATGATCGCACCTAACAGGTAAAGATCACTGTCACTTGGGACATAAGAAAATTCGCCGTTGTTCTCAGCCTCCTGACGCTTGATCTCCGCCATTCTCGCAGCGTCTTCTTTTGCCTTCTGGATCTCTAACTGTTTTTCCAGTTCTTCCATCCGTGCGATCTGACTGTTGATATCATTGACTTTTCCCTGGGCGCTGCTCAATTCAGAATTGGTCTGGCTGATATTTGCCTGCGTTGAACTGATAAGGCTGTTTACAGAATTCTGTTTTACCTTCATGTCATCCTGCATGGCGAGCAGTTCCTGCTGCTCACTCTCGAGATCCTTCTTCTGTTCTTCAAGAGAAGCTTCCTCTGCCGCAATCTGTTCCTGCACCTGGATAAACTCCTCTAATTTCTGTCTGTCATACGAATTGATCTCCGAAATATACTCCGTCCGGTTCAGAAAATCAGAAAAGGATGATGCCGATAACAGCATCTCAAGCATCGGTGTATTTCCATTTTCATACATATAGCGGATACGTATCTTCATATCCTCATACTGGCTGGCTGACTGCTGCTTTGCAGCTTCCAGATTATCCTGCGTCTGATCGATCTCATCCTCAAGATCTGACAGTTCTTTTTTCTTATCATTGATCTGTGACTCAAGGGCATTCATGGACGAAACAATGTTGGTCATCTGTCCATTTAAATTGTTCAGGTCGCTCTCTAGCTGGCCTTTTTTTCCATTGATATCATCGACCGCATCCTGTGCATCTTTCTGCTGGTTTTTCAGATTGTTGATCTGATTTTTTGCATTGTCAATATCTTCCTGCGTGACATCTGCATAAGCTGTTGTCACGGTAAGACAGCACACTAATGCTGCCGCTGCAAATATTCTTTTTAAGGGGATTTTTTTCATAGGTACCTCATTCTGTTGAAATATTCCTGTATCTGCTCTCAAAAAATTTCTTTCAAGAACCATGATAGCAGATTGTATTTAACCTTTCAATATGCTATATTGGGTATGTATCAGCTTGTTTTTATTTTATCATATTTGCATCAGGAAAGGTATGGGGGTATATGCAGTTTGTAAGATCACAGGATTTAAAGCCGGGAATGCGGCTGGCAAAACCCATTTACAATAAAATGGGGGTTTTATTATATGAGCGCAACACAAAATTAACACTTCAGAGTATAAACAGTATTGATAATTTCGGTCTGATCGGCATATTTATTCTGGAACCGGCGGAGCCTGTTCCTCCTCTTTCCAAAGAAGACCTTGAATTTGAGCAGTTCCAGACTATCTATATGTTCAAATTGAAAGACTGCATGGATAAGCTTCTCGCACAGAAAAATATTCCGGCAATCACGGAACTCGTACAGAATATATACACACATTATGGTGCATTAGACCACAAACTTAATTTCACACAGAACCTCAGAAGTTCTGCTGATTTTGTATACAAGCATTCGATCAGTGTTGCGATCCTCTCTGCGATGATCGCAAATGAGATGCATATTGAGCCGGAAGACTCCCAGTCGCTGATCGCAGCTTCCTTATTATATGATTTTGGTTATCTCTCCGTTCCAAAGAGTATTTTAGATAAGAATGAAGATCTCTCTGCTTCCGACCGGGATCTCATCCAGTTAAAATCAGAACATGGGTATGAGATCATCCGTCCGCATTTTGCAGAACTCGGCTTAAATGACACAAGTCTTGAGATCATCCAGAACATTATATTTGAAGATCATGCAACGATCAGCCCAAGACTTCCAAAACCACCAGTCCAGCTTCTGATCGATATATTGAAGGCTGCGGACAAATTTGACCGCCTGACTGCCATGAACATTAACCATGCACCAATGTCAGAGCTGGCTGCCATGACATTTTTTTACAGCCACATCTCAGAATATAACCGTTCTGTGATCACCGCTCTGGCGGACAGCATCCAGATCCTTCCTACAGGTGCATGTCTCGATTTTGCAAACGGAGAAAAAGGTCTGGTGCTTGCTGACAATCCGGCTGATTTTCTGCATCCTATGATCCTGAATTTCAAGGATAACCAGATTTATGATCTGAGCAATCCGGAAACCTCGGATCAGTTACAGATTGTAGATATTATGAAGACAATGGACAACCGTATCGCCATCGACAGCGATACGCTTAAGCAGTTTGTTGCAGATCCATATATTAAGGCGACCGCTGACCGCTTCCGTGCGCAAAAAGAAAAAATAAACCAGCGCAGGAATGCAGCATCTGCCGTTCTGCCCACAAAACAGCCAGTTATGGACAAACCTGTCCAGCCTGCGTCACCAGTTTCAGCCGTATCCATTGCTGCCAGAAATGAGGTGACACCTCCTATAAAGAAACAGCGTCCGGCAAAGCGAAAAAAATTAATTTAATCTGCATAATAGAAAGAAAGCTGATACCTTCAGACGTTTCATCTTTTCCGTCTGAATGCATCAGCTTCTTTTTTACTGTGCACTTGTCAAATAACTCGATACACAATATAATGTCTGTCCATTATAGTCAACTCTTGACCATCCATAGTCTGTATTGATTCCGGTTCTCGTCACGGTCTCGCCATTTTTTAAAACCGCAACAACTGCTGCATCCGGGTTTGTGACACTCGGAAGTGTTCTTAAATTCACTTCGATCTTCGCTGTCACCACATCATTGCATGCAGTAAATTTTGTTTTCAATCCATCTCCTGAGCCTGAGCCGTCCGTTGTTGTTGTCTCTGCAGCCGTATTGGCTGCTGGTGCTGTATACCCAAGATCTGTCGTCAGATAGCTGGACACTGCATACAAAGTCTGTCCATTGTAGCTTACCCGCGACCATCCACTGCTGCTCACGCCGGTTCTTGTCGCTGTCTCACCATTCTGCAAGGTTGCCACAACTGTTGCATCAGAACCCTGACTTGGAATGTTTCTGAGATTTGTGGACTGTTTTGCTGTAACCGTCTCATTTACATCGGAGAAATTCATCAATGCTTCTGCGTCTGCACTGACTGTTTCCGGAGCTACATCACTCTGGGCATCCGCTGTTCCGGCATAACCAAAATAAGCGATATCTACGTCCACCGGTTTGCTGATGCCTGCTACAGTTCCCTGATTAGTGTACTGCCACATCGCATGTGTTCCGGTATAATCGGACTGTGCCGTCTGTGGATACGGTACTGTCGGGTATTGGGATACCCATATTTTATAGGTTTTCTCAATTCTTGAAGTATCCCATTTTGCATCGCCGGTCATCTCATTTTTTGCAGCATAAAACATTGGTGTGTAACCGCGATTATAAATCTCATTTAAAAATGCGATTGCCATATCGGTTCGCTCCGACTGCGTCATGTTGTACTGTCTGCTGTCTGCATTTTCAAATCCTTCACAGTTAAATGCAACCGGATAGGTAATCTGATACTGGGAAATATAATCTGCCACCCAGTCTGCCTCCTGCACCGCTTCATCCGTTGTGACGGCTGTTGAAAAGAAGTATGCCCCTATTTTTATCCCATTTGCCTGTGCTTCCTGCATGTTGTATTTTGCATTGGTATCCGCAACGATTTCGCCAGTCTTCTGCGTGCGATATCCGACACGTATCATGGCAAACTGTACCCCGGAAGCCGCCACCTGACTCCAGTCGATGGTTCCCTGATATCTGGCCACATCTATACCAAAGGTTGTCTCACCCGATTCCGTCACATTTCCTGCCGATAACAGTGCCGTCACATCAACGCTCGCTCCCGTGTCAGTTCCCATATTACCATTCTGTGGATCGTCTGCCTCCACTTCTTCAGTGCTCTCGGTTGTGGCAATATTCCCCATTACTTCGGTGGTCTGTGTTTCTGTCTCTGTTGTCTCACTCTGCTCTGTAGACATTAAGTCAGCACTTGTGTCTTTATTTTTACTATTTTTTCCTAACAAAACCAGTGCCACAATCACAATGACAAGCAAAACCGCCACAACGATAATTGGTAATATAAAGCGGGTATCCCGTGGTTCGTCATTCAATGATTCAAATTCAAGATCATCATCAAATTTCTTCATGCTTTTTCTCTCCTTTGTTGTTCTATCGTTTAACAGATATTTGTGAAACTCATCATAATCTACTTCACATTGTGAAAAATTAACAAAATTTTCGAAAACACTCTTCCGCTACGTGTCGCTGGTAACGGTACTAAGAAGCCAGTCACTACTTACGCCGCACCTGCCTTCTAAGTGCCAATCGAACTTGTTCGATTTCTGCTCCCCAGTGTTTTCTCAGGCTTTTGTCATTTTTTCACAATTCGATTTAGGTTTTCATGAGTTTCGCAATTACTTATCTATCGTTTCAATCTATATCC
>OKRT01001550.1_pt1 | contig 10443 bp, 1 predicted proteins | sample 1601111 | NCBI WGS metagenome assembly OKRT01 (sample SAMEA3541572, study PRJEB24748) | human gut metagenome | biome: human gut; feature: human-associated habitat; material: faeces | place: China | collected 2012 | reverse complement strand
CAGAATCATAAAAAATATCTGACAACTTTTCATTGGTTTGATAAGTCTTTTTGGCATAATATTTATGATTATGTAAAAAAAATACAACATACAATTATAGGCACAAATCAAAAAAAAGATTATTCTTTTATATTATATTTGAAATATTGCATAAAAAAATTCATACTGAATGCATTAGAATATGTCAATTATTTTTATAGTTGGATAAAGAAAAAACAAATGTTTTATTTACGAAGTATTATGATATCTTTAAGAGAGAAGCATTCAATAAAAAATACTTTTATCTGTATTTATAATTCTATCATACATATAAATCATTCAAGACTTTTAAAAGGTTCATTATCATGTCTATTAGTTTTGACAATGGTTGTTTCACAAATGAATTTAGTCAGCGCAACAAATCAAGCCAATATAAATGAAGAAACAACTCAAAAAGTGATTACTGGATTTAAAAATGTAGAAAAAGATAAAGCTTTATTAGAAAAAGAAGTTTATCAAGATACAGAAAATTTAGAACTACCAAAAGAAATAGAAGTCATATTATCTGATGAAACAACAGAGTCAATACAGATTAGTTGGGAAAGTGATAAAGATGCATTAAGTACACTAGGTATGCATGAATATCATTTGGTTTTACCTGATGGTTATCAATTAAAAGATGATTCTATACAATTACCATTTATTCATATCAATGTTATTGAAAAAGCAGAAATACCTTATATTACAGGATTTAAAGATTATGATGGGAAAAGTGTTTATCAAACAATTCATATTGATAAAGGAATATTAGAAAAAGATATACCATTACCAAAAACAATCATTGCAGTCTTTAGCAATAGTGAGACAAAAGAAATAGAAGTGACTTGGAAAACAGAAAAATATGATTCAGAAAATTCACAAGAAAAATATCAATATTATCTTGTCTTGCCTGAGATATATCAAGTTAGAGAAAATATATGTTTACCTTGGATAGAAGTCGATACAACTCAAGATATCCCAAATGTGTTATCAGATGATACAAGAACATTAAATGTTGTTGATGGTATAGCAAAAGTCAATACAGCTGATGAATTTATTGCCGCAGTGAAAGATAAAAGTGTATCAGAAATACAATTAAAAAATACGGATTATAAACAATACCTACAAATTGAACAATTAACAGAAACACTTATTATTGATAGACCACTTACTATTACCGGATCAGAAGAAAATTCGAGTCTCTATCTTACTTATAAGGATGAACATGATTTTATGAAAGTGACGAGTAATGGTCAATTGACACTAAAAAATTTCTTGCTTATTTCATTTGAAGATTATAAATCAGATGCTGATAGCAGTGTGAAACAAGCTATTTTGAAAAACTGGAAAATGTTGGATATTGAACAGGGTGGGAAAGTGACTTTTGATCAACGATTTAGGTTTAGTCATAGTGCTGCCAAAGAACAAGAGACTGGAGTTATAGATGTTAAAGGAAACCTTGTCATTAATGACTTTGGAGAAGAAGACAGAGGTTCAATTGATAATAAAGGTATAGATAGACAATGTGGTCAAAACTTAAAGGGTTATATCTATGTTGATAGCACAGGAACATTAACTATTAATAATGGGAGATTTAGTTTGTATGGAAATGATGATAATTCAGAACCCACTCTGAGATCAAAGGCAAGTGTAATCTATAATCTTGGAAGCATTGTTGTGAATGGAGGAAGATTTTTCCACAATTATGCGAGCCAATATACTACATCTAAAGGTAATGTCTTTTTTAATAAAGGTAAATTAATCATTAATGATGGAATATTTGAAGAATGTGGGAAAAGCACTAATACTTATGGTGGGGTTGTTTTTAATGATGCTGATGCAACTCTTAATATAAAGGGTGGTCAATTTAAAGATAATAGGGCAGCTCGTGGGAGTATTCTTTATTGCGAAAGAAGATCTCATACAATTATTTCTGGTGGTTATTTTGACTACTCAACAACTACGAGTGCTTTAGGTACTTTTGCATTTCTTTCTAACGAAGGTACTAGCAATGATGTAAAGCTAACTGGGGAGTTTGTGATTGAAGGAAAACCGCATATAATGGGGACTATTTCTACAACTGGATTCTCTAATGGTGTGGATGATTGTTTTTATGAAAAGATATACGATAATCCAAATGTTGCAGCTTATTTTGGATTAGGTGTTTCTATAAAGAATGCTCTTGCCCATCCTATTATCATTGATCCAAGGGTAACATATAGACATGACGATAATTTAAATGATTATAATAGATATGCCTATGTAAAGGGAATTGATGGATATGTGGCTGGGGCTACAGATAGAAATCGTGTACAATTTCTTCCATACAATAAAGAACAATATTATCCAACATTAAGAGGTGATGCAATCAAACAAGCACCAGCAACTTATGAACAATTGCGTAAAGATACTGTTTATGTAAATCCTATTACTGGAACAAATGGAAATAGTGGTGTTAAATATGATGAAGCAGTCAAAACTGTAGAAGCAGCTATGCAAAGAGTAAATGAAAACGGTAATGGAAAGGTATATATTAAAAATCCAAATTCAACACCTGTAGAATATATTGTCACTGATGATGAAGTATGGGAGCCATCAGCAAATGTCGTCATTCAAGGAATAGATAATGGTGGAATTCCTAATGAGAATAAAATTAATCTTATTATCAATAAAAATGTAACTTTGAAAATTGGAAATAATGTTGATATTAGTCATTTAAATATTATAAATAATGGAAAAATTATTTTGAATACCTATAAATATCTTGAAGATGGTTATTTTATACAACAACCGACTCCTAGTGCAATTTGTTTTGTTCCTAATGATACAAGAAAAGTTGATATTACAGCTAAACATAGTTTTACGGGAGCATATTGGGCTTATAAAGGTAAAGATGGTTCTTTTTATCAATATGGAAGTAATAGAAATACAGATGACACAATAACAATAGGGTCAGATGCTAGTTTTATAAACAATGCAATTGGTAATTATTATTTGGCAAAAAAGACAGTTGATCAATATAATCAACCAAAAAATATATCTAATCAAGTTCGTATTTCAGTTAGAAATTCATGGGATATTTCTAAAGCAGGATTAGTGGGTACAAATGAAACAGTAAAAGGTGTTCATGATGGAAAAATCACAGCAAATGATAGTGAATTAGAATTGATGGAATATAAATTATCAAGTTCTGATACATATCAAGAAGTAGGCTTTGGTTCAACAGAAATAAGTGGACTGGCATCTGGAACATATGATATTCGTTATGCAGGTCGTGAAGAAGACAGTGCTCATACACAAATAACAATTGACCATGGAGAGGATTTAAACGTTGATGTTGGGCTTCAATATTCTGAGTTAAAAACGGTCATTAACTCAACTAACTATAAAACTCAACCATTAAAAATCGTCAATAAGAGTAATGCTCCAATTCGATTGCTCTCTGTAAGTATGGATTCAAGTAGCGATATAGGGTTAAATAGTGGAACAACTGATGGAATCGCCAATGCTCCAGTTACTGCATTTTTGCCTGTTGATATTGCTGCTGGAAATACACAAGGATTCGGTTTGGATGATGTTGTTGTAAATATTAAACAATTAAAAAAATACTCGACTTCTGGAGTATATACAGCAAATATTTATTTAACAATAGAAGTGGGAGGAAAGACGCAAACAATAACATGTCCTGTGACTTTAAAAGTGACAAAGACTGAAATAAAGATTGTCAAAAGAACACAAGAATATGGATATAAAAAAATTGACTTTAATAAAGTTTATGATGGAACAGATAATGGTAATAAATCATACAATTCAAAGACTGATCCTTTAACAAATGTGTTTATGGTTGAAGGACATTCAGATACAGAAAGTGAATATTATGATTATTATATGTATATAAAAACAACTGTCACATATGATGATAAAAATGTTGGAAACTCGAAAAATATCGTACTTCATTTTGAAATTGATAAGGCCGCTGCTTATAGAGTTGATTTTGATATTGCCGAAGAAAGTAAGACTTTAACTTTAGAAAAATGTGGAACAATTACCCCTAAAATATTAACCGCAAGTGATTTAATACCTAAATCTAATCATATTGTGACTAAAGAATATGATACAGAGAAATATGTAACTCTATCTTCTGGAGTGGATTTTGATTTTCAATCAGGCAGTGTTGTTGCAGATGATAATCTTTCACTTCAATTAAAATCTTGTCAGTACGATGGTGCTTGGTCAGGTACAAACAAGACAATTAATTGTACTGATGCAAAACCTCAATTAAGTGGAGATGATGCAGCAAACTATCAAGTTGATACGAGTGGTTTTAAAAATCTCACTTTTAAGGGTGAAATTACAAAGAAGGAAGCAATACTTGTTTTAAAAGAGGGGAAAACTTTTGATAAGGTTTATGATGGAAAATCTGAAATAAAAAATATAAAATTAGATGATTATTTTACTATTGAAGGTTTGCCAGAAATGCCAGAAGGGACAATCACAATCCTTTATACAAATGATCAAGGTGAAGCAGATAAGAATGCTGGTCAAAAGACACTTGCATTTGGTGATATAAAACTTAGTAATCCTAGCTATCAGCCAGAAAGTATTAAGAAATATTTTGAGTATGGGGGTAATTATGCGACTTATCCAAATTTGTCTATTTCATTAAAGCAGAATACTGCAACCATCACTAAGAGAAAGTTGACAGTTGAAAGAACAACATATACGTTTTACAACGACAACATATAATGAACCTTTTATAAAAGAATATGATGGAACAAATAAGGCTATTAATAGTAAAATATCTTTAACTAAATATTTTAAACTATCAGGATATATTGAAAAAGAATATCCTTATGCAGTGTATTCTGGTACATATCAAAGTAAGGATGCTAGTGATAATAATCCAATTACTTTGGATATTAATGATTTAGAAAATGCAGATAAAGTGAATTATTCTATTGATAAAATCACTTTTGAGATTCCAGGAAAAATAGAGAAAAAAATTGTTGGTATTATATTGAATGATGGAAAAACGATTACAAAATATTATGATGGAACTACAGATGTTTTAGGCGCAGATAAAGAAGAATTTGTAAAACTGTATGATGTTGTAGATGGTGAAACTTTAATACCAAAAATCAATAGTATTGCATATGCTTCACCAAATGTAGGTTCTGTAAAGATTAATTATGATATTACGCTTTTAGCTGGAGATAATACAAATATAACAAATTATAATTATTATGGAAAATCTTCTATAACTGGAAAAATTATAAAACCTGAATTTAATATTCAATTAGATGCTGATAAGTTACTTGAAAAAGTGTATGATGGTACGACAGATTGTCAATTCAATCCTGATGATTATACAGTTACAATTGCAAATTCTAATGAAACTTATAAAATTACAAGTGCAGATTTAGCATATGATAAGGTTGGAGTCAATGCTTCAAGAGTGACAATGAGTAACATTGTTATTGAAGGAGCAGATCTTGATTTACAAACTGTTCCTGAAACAGTAGAATTTGAAGGGAAAATAACCCCAAAACCATTGACTATCAATCAGATATTACCTGCTATAGTTACCAAAGAATATAATGGAACAACTACAGCAACTATTGAAAAAGGAGTCCATTATCAAATAGAAGGAATTATTGGAAATGATGATGTTTCTTTAGATGAAAAAGCTTCATATAACAGTAAAGATGTTAATGATGCAAATCAAGTTACTGTCACTATTAATGGATTATCAGGCTGGTCAAAAGATAACTATACAATAGAGAACAAAGATTCTTTAACATATAGTGGAAAAATTACTCCTAAATCAATTACTTTAACGAATCAAAAAACAATTACAAAGTATTATGATAGAAAGAAAACTGTAACTATTGATGCTGATAAATATACAGTGTATGGAGCTATATCTGGTGAAAATATAACTGTTAAATTTGATGCAGCTTTTGAAGATGAAAAAATTGGTGAAAATAAACCAATTCATTGTTCTCAAATTCAGTTGATTGCAGGTGATAACACAAATGCAAGTAACTATAAAGCAGATGAAAGTTCATTTGTTTTTACTGGAAATATTGTGGCTAAAAAACTTACATTAAAAACGGGTGATGTAGTTACAAAACAATATGATGGAACAACGGATGCTACAGTGACTAAGGATAATTATCAATTAACGGGAATTGCTGAAGGTGATGATGTTGATATTACATTTGATAATGCTCATTATATTAATAAGAATTCTAGTCAATCCAATATAAGTGTTTCTTTTGATAATCTTCGATTAACAGGAAAAGATGCTGATAAATATACTATTGATTCTGATTCTACGGTAAATGGAAAGATTGAAAGAAAGGTATTGACGATAAAATCTAAAGAAAACGCTCCTATTATTACAAAAGAATATGATGGAGATGATAGAGTAACAACTTCTATTAAAAAAGATACATATTATATTATTGAAGGTCTTGTTGCCGGGGAAGAAATGAGTTTCTTTAACTTTTCTACTCTAGCTTATGAAAATGCAGATGTCAGTGATCCAAATAATGTTATCATTACTTGGAGAGCTTGGGATAAAATTGGTGATAATTACAAAATAAATGCTGGTCAAATAACTCTTTTAGGTAAGATTACTCCTGCAAAATTAAACGTTCAATTAAACAGTAAATTTTCAAAACAGTATGATGGAAATGCAAATGCCAATATTAATGATAGTGATTTAAAACTGATGCGTGAAGATGGGACAGTAGTGAATTTAAATACGAAAGTGAAAAGTGCTACATTTGCTGATGCAGAAGTTGGTACAGACAAAGAATTAACATTGGTATTAGGTGAATTAACAGTACCAAATGGGTCTATTGAAAAACCAAGTAACTATACATTAGCTAGTGAATACAAGTTAAAAGGTAATATTACAGCCATTCCAGTTGCAATAAAACAAATCCAAGGTGCCCTTGTCATAAAAGACTATGATGGAACTGATACAACAAAATTTGATGGAACAAAATTTGAGTTAACTTCGATTTTAGATGCTGATAAGGATAAAGTTACTTTAAATGCAAAAGTCATCCAATATACTTCAGCTAATGCTTGTGCATTGTTGAATTTGACACTAATAGAGCCAACACTTGAAGGTGATGCGGCAAAACATTATGTAATTGAAAATCCAACAGAAAAATTTGTAGGAAAAATTAATCAAAAAGATGTCACTGTTACATCTTCAAATACAACTTTAAAAAAGACATATGATGGTACAGTTAATATAACTGTAAGTGAAGGAACAGATTATTTTGTCAATGGTATTATTGATAAGGATAAAGAAAAAGTTCAATTGGATTATAGTATTGCTCTTAATGATAAAAATGTGAAAAATGCTAATAAAGCAACAATGACAATTTCTGGATTAAAGGGAAACACCACACTTATTGAAAATTACAATTTAAAAACAGCATCATTAGAATTTGATGCACAAGTTTCAGCATTTCTAGTAACGTTTATTGCTAATAATGTGATTGAAAAAAATTATGATGGAGATACAACGGCTACAATTGATAATTCTGATTACACATTGTTGGCTGTTAATGGAGAAAGTTTAAAATTAAATTTAGAATCAGTAACTTATGATAACCCTAATGCTGGATCGCATATTGTTACAGCTAAGGTAAAGGAACTTCTAGCAGGAAATGCTCAAACAAATGTCAATAATTACTCATTTGCACAATCAATTGTAGAATTTACAGGACGAATTAAAGGAATTCAAGTGACAGTGACTCCAAAAAATACAATCACTAAGGTTTATGATGGTACGAATAATGCAACGATTTCACAAGCTGACTATACATTAATTGGAGTACCAGAAGATAAAACATTTACGATAAAGGCTGATGCAACTTATGATAAAAAAGATGTTACAGCATCAAAAGTGACTGCAACCAATATTCAATTAGTTGGTGATGGATCAGAAGGATATGAAGTTTATGGTAATGTAGAATTTACTGGAAGTATTACATCACGTCCTCTTAGCGCAAAATCAAATGAACAAGCTCATTTTACGAAAGTATATGATGGAAACAAGAATATTACTATAACTGAGGATGCTTATACACTTGAAAACATCATTAAAGATGATAATGTTTCTACAACTTGTCAAGCTAAGTTTGCTGATGAAAATGTGGGTAAAGATAAAGAGATAACTGCAATTTTAACCCTTACTGGAACAGATTCCCAAAATTATGCATTAACGAAGAACACAATAACTTTAAAAGGTGATATTGCAAAGAAAAATGTTGATGCTGTTTGGAAAGTTAAAGCTCAATATGTATATAATGGTGAAGATCAGTCTTCATCTGTGAAAGCATATTACATAGATATTAGTGGTAATAAACAATATGTTAATGTTCAATGCAAAGATGGTAAGAAATTTATTAATGCGGGTCAATATACTTTTGAAGTAGTGAATGATTTACAAAACTATAACTTACTAAGTAATGCAAATCAAGTAACAATGAGTCCAACAAGTATTGAGAGTCTTGCAATAACTGGTATTGATGAAAAAGGATATGCTCATACAGGAGCTAATATTGAAATTCCTACTATCGGTATTGAAGGATTAAAGCATACTGACTTTGATGTAACTTATAGTAACAACAAAAATTTAGGAAAGAATGCAAAAGTTATTCTTACAGGTAAAGGAAACTATACTGGGACATTAGAAGGAACATTTACAATTTATGCAAGTGAATATTTAGGTGATGTTTTACCAACAGAAGGCCGCAATGAGAATGGGTATTATAAAGAAGACATTACAGTAACAATACCAGGCTATACTGTTGGAAAAGACGATGAACAAACACAAGAGTCTATTGTTTTGAGTACAGAAGGACAGCCAACAAAGGAAAGTATTTATATTGTGAATAAAGAGACAGGACAGATTTATCAAAAAGAAGTGGAATACTATTTAGATAAAACAGATCCAATTATTCATGATTTAGATGCTGATAAAGTTTATTATGTAGATACTCCATTTACAGTTACTGACGAAAACCAAGTTATTGTAACTATTGATGGAACAAAAGTCACAGATTATGTTATCAAAGGAAATATCAATCATAAGTATAGTGTTATTGCGACTGATGAAGCTGGAAATACAGCTTTGATCACTATAACAGTTAAACCAATTGCTAGTCTTGTTGATAAAACAATAACGAAAGACAATATCAAGAGTTGTGATAAAGATAAAATTCAAAGTCAAATTGATACATTAAAGGCTCTTGACAAGACTTATGCTACTCAAGCTCAAAAGGATGAGATTCAAAAATGGATTGATTATTGTGAAGATTTATTAAATGATATAGCAAAGTTACAACAAGATTTTAAAGATATCCAAGAAAAAGTAAATAGTTTTGACAAAGATAAGATTACATATGATAATTATGAGGATCTTAAAGGAATTCATGATAAACTTCAAGATATGATTCAGTCAGATCATTATACAGAAAGTGAAAAAGAAGAATTAAAAAAACTCTTAGATAAAGTTAATGAGATGATCAACATTCTTGATGATTTTGAACAACAAGTGAAAAACATCGAGGAAAAGGTTTGGGGATATACAAAAGATAAAGTTAAGGAAACTGATATTGGTCAGCTTGATGTTTATTTAGAAGAAATTACAAAACTATTAAAAGATTCACATCTAAGTAATAATCAAGAAAATCGCTTGAATGAATTAAAAGAATATATTCAAGGATTAAAAGATGTTATTGATGATTTAAAGGATAAGTTAGATCAATTAGATGAAGTGAAAGATTTAACACCTGATAATGTAAATATGGACATAATTGACAAAATGAAAGATGTTATAGCGGACATTGAAACAAATTATCCAAATAACATGACTAATAATCAGAAAAAGGAATTTGAAGAAATCAAAGAAAAGATTGATGATTTAAAGAAAGTTCTTGATGATCTTGAAAATAAGGTCAAAGAACTTGAAGATAAGGTTCATGCTTATACACCTGAAAATGTCAAAAATACAGATAGAGATACTTTAAATGATCTTAAGAATGAGATTAATGACTTATTAGAAAATATATATTTAACAGAAAATCAAAAAGATCGATTAAATGATTTAGTTGAATATATTGATAAATTAGTAGATATATTAGATAAATTAAATGAAAAGTTGGATAAACTAGATCCAATTCATGATTTGACAATTGAAACTGTGGGTGAGAAAGATCGAGAAGTTATTAATCAGGTAAAAGATGTGATTCAAGATATTCTAGAAAATTATTCTCAAAACATGACTCCTGAAGAAGTTGCCAAATCTCTCAAAGTAGGAATCGAATATGTCCGTCCGTCAACTTGTCCTCCTCTAATATAATCGCCGACTACTTCTGCCGTCGGAGTTCCCACTCC
>OKRT01001536.1_pt1 | contig 10475 bp, 9 predicted proteins | sample 1601111 | NCBI WGS metagenome assembly OKRT01 (sample SAMEA3541572, study PRJEB24748) | human gut metagenome | biome: human gut; feature: human-associated habitat; material: faeces | place: China | collected 2012 | reverse complement strand
AGACCAAGAAGATCAGAGGCATTTTCCCGTAAGCTATACAATAATAAATATGAGCCGTGTCGAAAGATGCGGCTCTTTTCATTTTGACAACAGTTTAAATAAAAATGTTGTAATCCGGAAGATTTTAGTGTATAATTTTCATGACAAAGAAAAAGCAGAATCGGGGGCTCTGGTCAAACGGTCACTCCCCCTCATATAAAACAGAAGGAGTTTATTCAATGGATAAGTATCTCATTATCAACGCAGACGATTTCGGAATGTGCAGAGCGGCAAACCTCGCCGTTATGGATCTGCTCAAGTCCGGCTCGATCACCTCTTCGACCATCATGGCTCCCTGTCCGTGGGCATATGAGGCATGCCGGTTCGCAAAGAAGAATCCGCAGTTCGCCATCGGCGTGCATCTGACCTTCACGAGCGAATGGGCTACATACCGCTGGTCGCCCGTCGGCACGAGCAACACCGACAGCCTGCGCGATGAGCTCGGCTTCATGCATCCCGAAAGCATCGACGTTGAGAAGAACGCCGACATAAAAGAAGTTGCGGCTGAGATCCACGCTCAGATAAACCGCCTCAAGGCTCTCGGTCTCACCCCCTCTCACCTTGACAACCACATGGGCTCGCTCTACGGCATCGAGACAGGCCGTTTCGAGCTGCTTCAGCTCGTGCTCAGCATCGCCGGCGAATACGGTCTTCCGTTCCGCTTCCCCGGCACCTTCACCGACGCTCAGATGAGCAACACCATGCTCGACATAAAAATCGACAAGGAGCAGATCATGGGTCTCGTCGGTCAGCTCAACGCCTATGCGCACAGCGTCGGCGTAGCGAACCCCGACTTCCTGCTTCCCGGCGAGTGGACCGGCCCGCAGAACGACAGCTACGACAACTACCGCGACTACATCTACGAGCTCTACAAGACCTTCCCCGAGGGCGTGACCGAGACTTATATCCATCCCGCGCTCGAGTGCGACGAGCTCAAGGGCATCACAAATTCCTGGCACCGCAGAGTCTGGGAATACAAGCTATTCTCCGACCCCAAGACGAAGCAGCACATCGACAGCCTGGGCATCAAGCTCATCAACTATCGCGATCTCGCCGAGATGAAGAAATAAAAAAATTCAGAGCAGTTCCTTTCGGGACTGCTCTTTTTATATGCACACGAAAAAACAGCACCGCCGACACGGTGCTGTAATTTTACTATTCACTTTTCTGCATTCAGACGATCGGGTTTTCTTTCTGACATTTATATTATTTCCGATCTATATAAAACGGTAAGCGTAAATCATCTGTTCTTCTGCTGCGCCGAACTACCGTTGATGCGACGCAATTCGGACATCTTACGGTTGTTATCGTTTTCGTCTGAAATGCCGCGGCCGTTGCCGCTCGATACACCCATCACCTTTCAGCGTTCAAGTCCGCCTGACGAAAAGCTCCGAGTACAGAAAAATTTCTGATATTCTGCTCTGCTGAGCTTTCAGATAAGCTGTGACGGGCGGTCGGAGTACTGATTTTCGCTTTCGCTGTACATCGGACTCGCCTCCAATCATTTTTTGAGTGTACCCCTCAGGTACAGCGCCGACCCGGCGCCGGGAGCCTTCTCCCTCTTTGCATCTTCATTATAGCTCATGTTTTGGATAAAGTCAACATATTTTTTCAACATTTCTAATATTTTATATTAAGTTAGCTTTACAGGCACAAGATGTAAGTCCCGCGTCACAACGCCCATCATCAAAGACGAAAATACCAAAAAGTTTTCGGGCAATTTGTTTTCGTCTTCCCTTTTTCTATTGACTATTGGGCGCAATACGGGTAAAATAAATACATAAAAATAAATTGTATCGGTCGGCGCGCATTATACGGTGCGCCGCCGTATGAGAGGTTATTATTATGGCAAAGGATTATAATCCCGACATCGTCAGCGTTGTTGACGAGGAAGGCAAGGAGCACATTTTTGAAGAGCTCGACCGCATCGAGACAGACCGCGGATGCTATGTCGCGCTGCTGCCCGTATATGACGACAGCGAAGAAGTTCTCGAAGGCGAGGACGAGGTTCTCCCCCTCAAGGTCATTGAGGAGGACGGCGAAACATATCTGACAATGATCGAGGACGACGATGAATTTGAAGAAGTCTATCAGGCTTTTGAAGAGCGTCTGAGCGATCTCTTCTTCGACGACGAGCGCACCGACTCGGAGAGCGAAGAGGACGGAGAATAAAATAAAGCCACCCTGCCCTGTGCGATAAATACGGTTCATATTAACCCAACACGTTTTAATCGGGAGCTTAGTCTCCGGCGGCGGATTGCAGACCTCCCGGCTTTTGCCGGAAGAAGGGAGCGCGAACCCGCCGGGCGGCACCCACCTGCTTTGGTATGCAGGTTACTATTGCCGTATCCGGCTCGGCGGGGCTTATTTTTTTGATTGTTTTTTATTATTTTATATAGCATATAAGCGGCCGCAAGCCGCATTTTTTGCGGGCTGAGAGCCGCCGGAAACGGAGGAAAAGCTGTTGCAGCGCATACTTAACGCCGACATTGTCGACATCACCCCTATCGACGGGGGTTTTATATATGCAGAAAAGAAGATGCTTGAAAACGGATCGTGCAGGGTCTCGTTCTATTCATACGACTGCGAGACAAGCATATCAACACCGATAACAAGGGGCGAATATGTCTCCTGCAAATTCGGTCAGAACGGCTCGCGCATAGCGGACGAGCTCGGTCAGAAGGGCGAATTTATCTTCGCTCAGCCGACAAGGTTCTTCAACAACTGCACTGTCACTCTCGACAGAGCCGGGACATTCTCGCTCTTCACGCCCGAGGGTTCATGCGTGAGGCGATATGAATTTACATATCAGGGCGCGCCGGCGTGCAACCCCGTTGCATATGAAAAATCGCTCTGGTGCGTTGTGCCGGAGCGCGACGCGATAATAAACTATTCGATAGACGAAGCCCGCGTTCTGCTCAGAATCGGCGGCGGAGCGCAGAGCGCGTTTTCGTATCCGACGAGCATAACTCTTATTCGCGGGAACATCTATGTCTGCAACCGCGACTCGCACAAGATACGCACGGTGCAGATCGGCAACAACACCTATGCCATCGACGACTACCGCACATTCAACGAGCCTGTATACAAATATTTCAGAGTCGGGAGCAGAGAATACGCTCTGCTCGACTCGGGAGTATACGAAATATAAAAAAGCCCCCTTGAGGCAATACAGGAGGTAAATATGGCAAACGTATTCAGAACGGTTATCAGGATAATCACCTGCATCGCACTGTTCATATGCCCGATGCCCACAGAGAAGAAATGCGAAGCCGAGTTCAACGGCACATTTATCCAGTCCTGGATGAGCTCATACTGGGACGACGAGCGCTGGCAGGATGAGATAGGCGCGATGAAGGAGGCCGGAATAAAATACCTCATCATTCAGGATGTGGCGCACAAGGCTTCCGACGGCACATGGACTGTCTACTACAACTCGAATCTCGACACATTCACCAATGCGACTTTCGGCGCTGCGGATGTTGTTGAAGCCGCGCTGAGAAACTGCGAGGGTTCGGGCATCAAGGTCATGGTCGGACTCGGGCTCTATGACGAGTGGTGGACTAAATCCGGCTTCGGCAAGGACTACAGCGAGCTGTGCAATGTCTCCGCCGACATGATTGAAGAGATATATAACAAATATGTTTCAAAATATCCCGACGCTTTCTACGGCTGGTACTTCACGCCCGAGATGAGCAACGGTCCGCTCGTCAAGCTGTCGTCACCGTTCATCGCGAAGGGCGTCAATGTGATAATCGATGCTATCGAGCGCACGGACGCGGACGCTCCCCTGCTTTTAAGCCCGTTCTTCTCTCAGTACGGCGCGAACCCCGGAATCGAGAGTGCAAAGCTCTTCTGGGCTTCGTTTATAAAATCAGTGAACTTCCGCGAGCACGATATCTTCTGTCCGCAGGACGCAGTCGGTGCAGGCTGGACGATTGAAGAGAATCTCGTCAATGTCTGGAGAATGTACTCAGACGCGGTGAAGCTCAGCGGAAAGAGCATACGCCTTTGGGCGAATGTCGAGAACTTCACAAGCGCTGTTGCAAAGAGCAATACTACCGGCATAACTACTCCGCTCGTGACAGAGAACACGCAGGATGTGACTGCGACGCTCGATAGGCTCGTCAAGCAGATGGACATAGCCTCGCGCTATGCTGAAAATATCATAACGTTCTCGTACAACCACTATTACAGCCCCGTGTATGTCGACCCGATGTTCCACAACACCTATGTTGACTACTTAAAGCACGGTCATGTGCTCGAGAGCGAAGCGCCGACTGCGCCGACTGATCTCGGCTTCTCGGTTGACGGAGACGGGAACACCGTGCTCAGCTGGCAGGCATCGACCGACAACTTCGGCGTGGCATATTACAGAATATGCGCCGACGGCAAGTTCCTCGTAAGATGCGAATACAACGAGGACACTGCGGCGGTTATCGAAAACGCGCAGAGCGGCACGGTATACAGCATCACCGCATATGACGCCGCAGGCAACGCCTCGCAGGCGGCGGAGATAGTGTATCAGTAAACGCCAATCTACGAAAAATCCGACGGACATTACAAAAACAGATTAATACACCTTTAATGTTGACGAAAGCTGAATGAAAAAAATGCCGTTGACCGGGTTCGGTTGACGGCATTTTTATATTCCGAATCGTTCAAGAACACAAGCTGAAAAGCTATTCAGCTGTCACGGCGGGTGTATATCCGGAAGTGATATATTTAATAGACAAACGAAGTTCACTATATGGTCGGCATAATAAGCTTTTAAGAAGATTTAGTGCCGCTTGCGCGGCATCGGTGCATCGAGTCACCGCACCCTACAAGTTGCTTGCCAATTAAATCGTGCAAACTTGGCGGGGTTGATGATATCCCCATATCGCGGACTTATTCACTATTCACTTTGCGGGCGGATGATATCCGCCCTGCTTACTTTGAGCGAAGCGAAACCAACCCCTCAGTCTCGGCTTACGCCGAGCCGACTCCCCTACAGGGGCGCCTGAATGGATTATGCGGCAAATTCAAATTTATCAAGCAATTACAACGGCTCAAATATTGCGTTATATAAAAACGGCAGGAACTGCAAAAAGTTCCTGCCGTTTTTGTTTATACATATTCTGCTGTCATCTGAACTGTTCCGGTGAAGCGGTCGAAATCTATCATTATATAATTGCCGCCGTTTTGGAAATTGAACGCGCGTTCGAATCTGCCGTCGGTGTCGGGCGTATATTCGAGCACTTTTCCGTTCATTCTCAGGCGTATTACTGCGCTGCCGGACTCGGTTTTGATATAAGCTTTCACTTTTATCAGCTTGTCGCGCGCCGACGCGCCGCCGAACACGGTATCGCGTCCGGTCTCGTTCTCGCACTGCGCGGTGTAGCTGCCGGTGAACCAATCCTTGCCGTTGTTCTCGCGCTTGCCGATAAGCCTGGTGCTGTTCGTGACATCGGACATTTTGAACGCGCCGCGCAGATCGTCAAAGTATCTGTCCGCGCGTTTGAGCTGCATACTGCCGCGGCTCATGCACGCCGTGAGCGAGAGCATTAGAGCAAGAGTCAGCAGAACAGCCGCTGCTCTTTTCATTATTCTCTCTCCTTTGCGCCGCTGACTATCTTATAATAGGCGTTGGAGGTGACGCGGTAAATAAGAGTATAGAACAGCGCGAACACGACGAAGCACGCAAGAGTTGTCACGGCGAAGAGGACGGGGTTGTTGAAATTAAAGGCGAGCAATATTCTGCGGATTATTATAGACGCGAATATCATATGCAGACCCGCTCCCGCAAGAGGCAGGAAGAATACCGTGAGCAGCTGAGAATTGATGCTCTTTCTTATCTCTTTCTTCGTCATGCCGACCTTCTGCATTATTTCAAAGCGCGACTGATCTTCGTAACCCTCAGAAACCTGCTTATAGTAGATTATCAGCACAGCCGCGAAGATGAACACGACCGAAAGCATGACTCCGAGATAGAACAGCGAGCCGAAGGCAGAATAATAATCATCCCTGCCGACATTGCGGCTGTCTATCGAGAATGTCATCATATTGCCGTAAGACGACATTGCCGGTTTTGTCGCGTCGATATAGTCATTGCAAAGCGCTCTCTCGCCGGCGGTATCGAGATCGGTATCGAAAAATCTGAAATACTTATAGTTGACGGTGCGCACCCCGTTGTGGTTTTCGGGCTTTGCAAAATCCGTGGCTGCACTTTTGAAGTCGGGCACGAAAATATATATCGAGGACGCGATATTTACGGCGGAGTCGCCGTCAATGAGGAAGCTGTCGGCTGTCTTTTTGACTTTGTAGGTCTTGCCGTCGCCGAGAGTCACGGTGTCATATTTATACTTCATTCTGTAGCCATAGACTATGACCTCATCGGGCGCGAGGGTTTCGTTCGTGCCCATGACGGCGTTGTAGTCCTCTATCGGCACGACATCGAAGCAGGTATACGCATTCGAGTTTGAACCGATTGCTACGCCCGTGCCGCCTGCGATCAGCTTGCCGCCGTCGGAAATCGTGCCGACAGTCACAACGGATCTGTAGGACGCAAAATTTGAGGCGTTCGCCTTATGCGAAGCGGCAAGGGAATCGACGCCTGCGGCGACTTTTTCGATATTGCCGTCATCGAGTCCGTCGATAGTATCAAAGCCTGTCGAGAGCACGATATCGCGCGGATAGCGGGTGTTGATGCTGTCCTCAGTGCCGAAGAGCAGGCAGGTGGTCGAGGATATCATGACGAGCACCATTGTTGCGAGCACGCAGACGGACGCGAGTCCCGCGCCGTTTCTCTTCATTCTGTAGGTCATTGAAGAGACGGAGATGAAATGATTCGGCTTATAATAATAGCTCTTGCGCTTTTGCAGGAAGCGGCAGAGAAGCACCGAACCGAATATCATCAGAAGATAAGTGCCGATGATGACCATTATGACCGCGATGAAAAACACAAGTATCGCGCTCAGGGGCTCTGTTATCACAACGGCGGTAATATATGCGCCGATGAGCAAAACTGCGCCGATGATGCCGAGAAGCGGGTTAGCTTTCGGCGGCTTCTCGCCGAGGTTTTCGCTCCTGATTAAAGTTACCGCACTCGCGCCCATTATCTGGCGCACAGAGTTGATAAAGAGGAGCAGGAAGATAACGGCGAAAACGCCGACGGTCAGCAATATTGCAGTCGGAGAGACATGGAAAACATAGCTGATATCAGTGCCGCCTATCGCCTTGACGAGTCCGAGTTCGGCAAGCTTTGAGAGCGCGACGCCGAGCACAAGACCGCAGAAGAGCGATATGGCAGAAGTTATCAGGCTCTCCCAAAAGAGCAGGATGCTGATATTCTTTTTGTCCATGCCGAGGATGTTATAGAGTCCGAACTCTTTCTTCCTGCGTCGGATAAGAAACGAATTTGTATAGAAAAGAAAGATGCAGGCAAATATAGCGATGACCCAGCCGCCGAGCATGAGCACGATGTTGACCGTACCCTCGCCGAATGTGCCCTTGAGCGACTCGCCGTAGCGCAGGAAGATGACGATATAATACATCATTATCATGCCTATCTGCGTCAAGATATACGGCAGATAGAGGCGCTTATTCTTCCTTATCCCGTCAAACGCGAGGCGCGGATAGAAAAACTTTTTCATTTGCGCTCACCGCCTGTCGCAAGCAGAGTCAGGGTCTCGGATATCTTCTGATAGAGCTGGCTGTCGGTATCGGCGCCGCGATAGATCTGATGGAACACCTCGCCGTCCTTTATGAAGAGCACGCGCTTTGCGGAGGAAGCCGCCTTGACGGAGTGCGTGACCATAAGAATGGTCTGTCCGAGGGCGTTGACCTCGGTGAACAGGCGCAGCAGTTCATCGGTGGACTTTGAATCGAGCGCGCCGGTCGGCTCATCGGCGAGAATTATGCGCGGCTCGGTTATCAGCGCGCGGGCGACAGCCGCCCTCTGCTTCTGGCCGCCGGATATCTCATAGGGATATTTCTTGAGCAGTTCCGTTATGCCGAGACGCTTTGCTATCGGTTCGAGGCGGGAATGCATCTCATCGTAGCTCTTGCCCGCGAGGACGAGCGGAAGATAGATATTATCTTCGACCGTGAAAGTATCGAGAAGATTGAAATCCTGGAACACGAAACCGAGGTTGTCTCTGCGGAAAGCGCAGACAGCGGAGTCCTTTATCTTTGAAAGATCCCTGCCGTCAATCATAACGCTGCCGGAAGTGGGTCTGTCAAGAGCCGCAAGAATATTGAGCAGAGTGGTCTTGCCGGAGCCGGACTCGCCCATTATAGCGACATACTCGCCCTCCGACACGCTGAAGTTAACATTTTTAAGAGCCTCGACCTTATTGCCGCCGAGACGGGTTGAATAGACTTTTTTGAGTCCGTTGACTTCCAAAATACTCACTGTAGTTGACCTCCTGTCATTTTGTGACTCTATTATAGCCGAAAAGGGAAATGCGCCTCCATAGAAAAGGCTTACATTTCCCCTTTCAAATCTTACGGTTTTGTAAGAAGTTATTCTTTCATCAGCCTGTACTGCCCGAGATCGAGGCGAACCGTTGTCCCCTCGCCTACTGTTGAAGAAATCGAGATATCAATACCGAGGTTTTGACATATGCGGCGGCAGAGATAAAGCCCGAGCCCGCTCGCACGACGGTCGGTTCTGCCGTTGCATCCGGTATAGCCTTTATCAAACACGCGCGGCAGATCCTCCGGCGCGATGCCTATTCCGGTGTCTTTGATACAAAGGACTTTTCCCTCGGAATAAATCTTTATGCTCCCCTCGCGGGTATATTTGAGCGCATTTGAGAGCAGCTGCTCGACGACGAACGCGAACCATTTTTCGTCCGTAACAGTTTGAATATCAACGCTGTCATATTCGAGGCGAATCCTGCGGTCTATAAATTCCGAGGCGAATTTTTTCACCGAGTTTCTGATTATTTCATCTATATCCTGCCGAGCAAAAACATAGTCGCTGTAATCCGAGCCGAGACGCACAAAGACAAGCACCATCTCGACATACTGCTCTATACGCGACAGTTCGGATGCGAGTCTGCGCGCTTCGGGCACATCCTCTTTCTGAAGAGTCAGACGCATCGCCGCTATCGGCGTTTTTATCTGGTGCGCCCAGACGGTGTAGTAATCGACGGTGTCGCGTATGCGGCTGTCCGTCTGCGCAGTTATCTCCGCTATTTTTTCCTTGAGCACGGATATCAGCTGCTGATAGTCGGAATCAACTATCCCCTCCGGCTCGGGCAAAGCAGATATAAGTTCAGTGTTCCTGCGGTGCAGCTCTTCGAAAAACTTGTGGCGGCGATACGCTTTTGTAATATCATAGGCGGCGAACACCGCGCCGAAAAGCAGGCACAGTGCGCACGGATACATCACGGCGCGCACGGGCAGACGGTAGAACCAAAACGAAACCGCGAATATGCAGACGAAAAGCAGAAGCAGAAAAAGCCGCTTCCACCGCTCCTTGAGATAACCCTTAAAAAAGCTCATAACCCCTCCGAAATCAAGCTATTATATACCCTACGCCGAACTTTGTGGCGATAAAATCCTTGAGCCCCGCCGCGTCAAGCTTTTTTCGCAGGCGGTTGACATTGACGGTCAGCGTGTTTTCATCGACAAACGAGTCCGTCTCCCAAAGGCGTTCCATCAGCTTTTCGCGGCTGACCACCTTGCCTTTATTTTCCATCAGGCAGAGCAGAATACGATATTCATTTTTGGTCAGCGTTATCTTTTCGTCGCCGAAAACGAGTGAATTTTCACCCGTATCGAGCAATGCGCCGCGATGCTCGAGCACAGGGACATTAGCGCCGAAATCGTAAGTACGGCGCAGAAGAGCCTGAATTTTCGCCATGAGGACGCTGCCGTCAAACGGCTTCGAGATAAAATCATCCGCTCCGAGGTTCATCGCCATGACGATATTCATATTATCCGACGCCGATGAGACGAAGATTATCGGCACCTTCGAGACGCGTCGAATTTCACTGCACCAATGATAGCCGTCAAAGAACGGCAGCATGATATCGAGCAGGACTATATGCGGCGAAAACTCGGCGAATTCGTGCATGACATTGCTGAAATCCCGCACGATATGCGTCTGAAGATTCCACGCCTGTGCCTGCGCCGCGACGGCGTTCGCTATCCCTGGATCGTCCTCAACGATAAAGAGCCTGTACATACCGCACCTCCGAAAACTGTTTCATAAAAATCAACGGACGAATCCGACCGAAAACTTCGGCTGTATATAAAATAATTATACGGCATCCGCCGCCGCGTTTCAAGAAAAACAGTATCGCAAATGAACTTCGGCGCATAGAATATACAGAAAAAACTTTGGAGGTGCCAAATGAACAACAATCAAAACCGCTGCGGCTGCGGCGGACAGCCGACAGTCATGGACATTGACCGCGAGACGAAAGAGAACACAAATTTCCGAA
>OKRT01001530.1_pt1 | contig 10499 bp, 12 predicted proteins | sample 1601111 | NCBI WGS metagenome assembly OKRT01 (sample SAMEA3541572, study PRJEB24748) | human gut metagenome | biome: human gut; feature: human-associated habitat; material: faeces | place: China | collected 2012 | reverse complement strand
TGTCAAAAAGCTAAAGAATTGAATATTCCTTTAGAGGTTAATGCTGGTGGAATGCGTAAAGGATTAAGAGATATTCAAGGTGAAGAATTATATCTTTATCCTAATGCTCATTTTTGGGATATTGCTAGTGAAATAGGGAATGATGTTATTTTAGGATTTGATGCACATAATCCTTCGGATTTTAATAATGCAATGTATGATCAGATGATTCGTTTTGCTAATGAACATCATTTGAAGTTAATTGATGAATTTGAATTTTTACAAGGAAATTTTGAAAAATTTCAAGGAGAATATGATATTCGCTAAGAAGAAAAGAAATTTTCTTCTTTTTTTGCAACTATTTGTAAGTTTAAATTGTATTATAGGTGAGGGGGAGAAATGATTATGCAAGATAGAGAAGGGCATTATAAATTTGAAGAAGCTTTTATAAAATATAGTGATATGGTCACACGAATTAGTATTTTAAACTTACGAAATAGTGCAGATGCAAAAGATTGTTTTCAAAATGTATTTATCAAACTTTATCAGTATCAGAATACATTTGAAAGTGAAGAACATTTAAAAGCTTGGTTAATAAGAGTTACTATTAATGAATGTAAAAACTTTCAAAAACTTTTCTATAAAAGAACAATGGATATCGATGATGTTATTGTTTGTCAACATCAAGAGCAATTGATTCTTTTACCAAGTGTTTTAAAACTTCCTCGTAAATATAAGAACGTTCTTTATTTACATTACTATGAAGGCTACAAAACCTTTGAAATAGCAGAAATGTTAAATATGAATGAGAATACTGTAAAATCACATGTAAAAAGAGGTAGGGAATTATTAAAAAAAGAAGTAGGTGACTGTTATGAATAAATTTAATGAATTTGATAATATTAAAACGCCTGATGATTGGAAAACTATTAATTTTAAACAAGCCTCTCTTAAAAATCACTATCCTATAGCATCGCACTTTGTCATGATTGGTATTTGTCTTGTGCTTATCTTTTCTTCTTTTGGAATTGTTTATGCTTATAATGAAGAATTTAGATCATGGTTACAAGAACAATTTCAAGGTGAAAAAATAGAATATATTCCACAAATGCAAGAAAATAAGATGTGGGAATTAGATGGTAAGTTTCTAGTTTATTATCATGAAAAAAATAATTTGAAAATTGTTGATGAAGTATATATATTCATAGATGGTAAATTTGTAAAAAAAGAAGTGATGCATAAGCAAGGAAAATATAAATTGCAAGATTATTCTTTTGATTATGTTCGTTATCAAGATCAAATCTTTACATTTAATGAAAAAGGTTTCTTTGCATATAGTTTACATTTAATGAAAGATGAACTTATTTATTTTGCTTCAACTGACAACAATTTATGTTCTCTTAACATGAAAACTGGAGAGGTGTTAGAAATAACAAGTGACCACGATTCAGTTAACTTTGCTATATCACCAAATCGGAAGTATATATTAATTAATAAGAATGATAAATATTGGACGGTTTATAATACTGATAAGCATACAGAGAAAAAAATAAATGAGATGAATCCATGTGCTCATAATGAAGAATATGATTTTTTTGGTGAACATAATTTAATTACTTATGATGATGGTGAAGAAACAGTTATTATTAATTTAGAAACATTAGAAGCTAAGAGTTTAAATGAAACTTGTTTGTACCCAGCACCTTCATCATTTACAGTAGACTTTTATGATCAACAAACGACACTGCATAATCATATCGATGGTAAAAAACTAAAAATAAATGAAAATTTAGAAAACTATCGCTATTCGATTTATCAAAATAGGTATATTATCTTTGACTCTTTTCTTGACAAAAAAATTGTATTTGTTGATTTTAAAGAACAAAAGTATAAGGTTTTAGAATATTTTGGTAAAGAAGAATATTTAGAGTATTTCATTATTGATAACCAATATCTGATTATCAATAATACTCAAGATTACTATATTATGTCTTTTCAAAATATATTTTCTTAATAAGTCCTAACAAGATCAAATTTATGTTGACAAAATCAGCGATATTGCTATAATAGAAAGTGCCTTATTTTAACGTTTGTAGCCCCGGAAACTACAGGAGGATTAAAAATGAGACAAACAACTATGGCTAAAGAAGCCACAATTGAACGTAAATGGTACGTAGTTGATGCTGAAGGTTTAACTTTAGGTCGTTTAGCATCAGAAGTAGCAACTGTATTAAGAGGAAAACATAAACCAACTTATACACCACATGTAGATACTGGTGATTATGTCATTATCATTAATGCAGAAAAAGTAGTGATGACTGGTAAAAAATTAGATACTGTAAAATACTATCATCACACTGGATGGTTAGGTGGTTTAAAAACTAAAACTGCTCGCCAATTCCAAGAGTCAAATCCTACAGGATTTGTAGAAGCAGCTGTTAAAGGTATGTTACCTCATAACACACTTGGAAGAAAACAAGGGATGAAATTATTTGTTTACACTGGTAGTGAACATCCACACGCAGCACAAAAACCAGTTGAGTTAAAAATTAAGGGATAGGAGGACGAGAGATAAATGGCTAATGTACAATACAGAGGGACTGGACGTAGAAAGTCTTCAGTAGCACGTGTTATTTTAACACCAGGTGCAGGAAAAATCGTCATCAATGGTAGAGAAGCAAAAGAATATTTACCATCTGATGTATTATTAATGATCGTCAACCAACCACTAGAATTAACTGGAACAGCTGGTAAGTTTGATGTGACTGTAAATGTTTATGGTGGTGGATACACTGGACAAGCTGGTGCTATCCGTCATGGTATTTCAAGAGCTTTAGTAGAAGCTGGTTCTGATTATAGACCAGTATTAAAAGCTGCAGGATTATTAACTCGTGATGCACGTGTTAAAGAACGTAAGAAATACGGTCTTAAAGCTGCACGTAGAGCACCACAATTCTCTAAGAGATAATTATTATTGTTTCTTAAGAGAACGAAAGAAAACTACAAAAACGAGAAAAAGCCTTTATTTAAGGGCTTTTTTTCATATTCAGTGATTTTATGAATTTTCATAAAAAGTGGGAGAAGTGCTATAAAATTTGGAAAAAGTGGCTCAGTTGGTGGAAAATAAGCAGCAAATAAGCAACAATTTGGCGTAAAATCCGGCGTAATTTTTGGCGTAAAGTTGGCGTAAAATTTCAATCCCTCGCTGACATTGTTTTATCCATGCGATAGAATGATTGTGTAGAAAGCGTAAAGGAGTGAAATTTATGGAAACTATTAGTTTAGCAGCAGAAGTCATAGGCAGAAGATTATCGGAAATACGCAATGAAAGAAATCTGACAATTCAAAGAATGGCTGTCAATGCGGATATCGATCCTAAACATCTGAAAAAAATGGAAAACGGAATATCAGAACCTTCAGTGCTTGTACTTAATAAAATCATGAAAAGCATAGGTGGAAATCTAACTGACTTCTTTGATCACCACTTTGATGAGATATATTTTTTAGTCATTGAAGAAAGAGGCGATTGCTTTGAGAAAGAGTAGTGTCTTAAGTGATGATGAAAGTATTGAACTTCAGGCCCTGGGGAGACGTTTAAGAGAGATAAGAGAAGAGCAGGGAATAACAGTGGCAGAACTGGCAAAACTTGCAGGAGTGGATCGCGACAGCTATTCAAGGGTAGAAAAAGGAGAAAGAAATGCTTCACTAGGAATCATATTCAAGATAACCGAAGGATTGGAGATATTGCCTTCTGAAATATTCAATAAGGATTATCTTGAACTGCATAATGAATTGAATAAAGAAAGAGAAATTGATTCCATACTGACTGAAGATTTTTGTAGGCTTGTCAATAAACGCAAGGTTATATCACTTATAAAACGATATAGAAAATCGAAGCATATCAGCCAGTATAATCTGTCATTAAGAATGGGAATATCACGAAATGTCATTAACAATCTGGAATATGGCAGAGGAAAAATCAATGTTGTGCTGTTAAAGGCAATGATGAATGTGATGGATATGACGATAGACCAGCTGCTTAATGAAATAGGAATGTGCTAATTAGAATGTTTGGTGTTCAAATATGAACACCTTTTTTAAACCTTGTATTCTGATTCATAAGATGTCATAATAGAATTAGAATTTATGAGATAAGAGGATGCTAACAGGATATTATTGTACAAATATCTTTTCTGGACAAGCAAAAGAATTGATTGCTTTTTATAGAGATACATTAGAAATACCTTTCATCAAGACAGACGTAGATTTGACCAGTGGAGTTTATTTTGGTTTTTTGGAAAACGCACCAACACTTTATATATGGGATTGTAAAGTGTTCAATGCAGAGCCTACGGGACATCAATCATTTGTTTTTCAAACAGATGATTTAGATTTAACGAAGGAATGTTTGAAGAAGAAAAGGGGTGCTATATCAGAAGCGGTTAGATATGATTGGGGAACTTGCGAAGTTCACTTAAATGATATTGATAGAAACGAAATTGTAATAATAGAGTTTGTGTAAATTATAAATACTGGTTCATTGAGTTCATACATGAGAATACAATAACGGTATTATAAAAAATAATGTGAAAAATAAATTTGAAGTCATAAAGGAGAAACAGTATACTGGATATAATACCTAGTGCAGAGGGAATGGTTACTTTAGTAGGACAATCATTATATGATGTATGGAATGAATTATGCAGTTTAATTGATGAAAAATATGAAATGGAATGCTTATGGAACAAATGAGGTAAAGCGTGGACTTACGAATATAAGTACTGTCGTTGTTTCAATAGAGAAATAATCAATTGTTAGTGCTATTATGAATTATTACTAAGAGAAAAATAAGAATTTTGGAGGAAGCTATGGAAAAGAAAATAGTTGCATGGGAACCGTATTTTTTTATATTTTTCGGTTTATTTCATTTACATAGAATATGGGGGCTGTTTGATAGAACTGCGTATGCTCGATTTTGGATTGGTATATCAGAAAATAAAGGATTATTTTATTTTATATTGATGGGTACATTGGCTTTCCTTTGCGTTTTAGGGGTTGTTACATTTTGCAGGAACATACATAATAACTATTGGTGGAGATGGATATATTTATTTGGTGGTATTTATGTGTTATTTGATTTATATGCGATTGCCGTTGGCTTGGAATTCTGGAATAAATTTTTATTGTGGATGTATGATGTGAATTCACCTTATTGGAATCTTATATGGTTTTCTTTTGTGTTGCTTGGTGGTTTTGTATTTGTATTAGGCATAAAACTACTTATACAAAGGAAAAAATAAATTCCAGTTTAGCGGACTGGACAAATTTCAGTTTATGTGATTATAGGTGTTCAAATATGAACACCGTTTTTTAAATTTTGTATTCTAGATTAGAAGATGTCATAATAGATTTAATGAAAGACAAACCATAATTTGTGTAGAGGGGAATTTATATGAATGAGTATATTGTTGATTTAGAACAAGAATTTTCTTTGATAGAAAATGGCTTTAAAGTGGAAGAAAGCAGAGCTTTAAGTGATTATAAATCTCATGATAATGAATTTATTAAAAAGTTGGCATTTTTAGCATACAAATCTATGGTATATCAAGTAAGAATGTATGCCGTATTTCTTTTTGGATATCTATCAGAAGATGAAAATATTTTAGTTTTCATGAGAGATACAGTTTCTAATGATGATAACTGGAGAGTTCAAGAAATATTAGCAAAATCATTTGATGAGTTCTGTAAGAAAAAAGGATACGAAAATGCTATTCCAATAATTGATGAATGGTTGAAAAATAGCAACCCTAATACTCGAAGGGCAGTTACAGAAGGTTTAAGAATTTGGACGAGCAGACCTTATTTCAAGGAAAACCCCATGGAAGCGATTGAACGATTAGCTGATTTGAGAGAGGACTCCAGCGAATATGTTAGAAAGTCGGTAGGCAACGCTTTAAGGGATATAAGTAAAAAATATCCAGAGCTAATTAAAACCGAACTGGATAGTTGGAAGTTGGAAAGCAAAGAAATCAATCAAGTATATAAATTGGCAAATAAGTTTGTTAAGTAACAAATTCCAGTTTGCTTGATTTTAGGTGTTCAAATATGAACACCATTTTTTTTGATTGAAAGTGAGATATAAATGTGACATAAATTAAATTGACGAAGGTTGATTTGTTTAATATAAAGGATGAAATAATAATTGTGATTGTTTTATTTTATAATTGTTAATAGTATTGAATGATTAAGAAAAACGAGTTTTACAAAGTATGTAGGATAACACATTAATATTGTATGATACTATGTAGATTATGAGAGTTATAATTACAAGTAAAACTATCATGGTCATTACTTTAATCTTACTAATTGAACTTTTTCAAAATAAAATAATGGATAATATTATTGTTCATATAGATGGTATATTGGGATTTTATCCACAATTTTTAAGATTAGTGTATAAAAAATTTGTTTTGTAACATAACATAAAATGTAGTCTGTTTCTAAAGAATTTTAATGAAACAGGTTTTTAAAAATGTATTTACTTTCATATCATAAATATGGTATATTATTTATGTAGTAAGAATTATAACTTGACTTTCGAAGCAGATATATTGAATAAATGAGTACTATAAAAGGGAAAAACCTTGATTATATAAGGTGTTTTCCCTTTTTTGATATGCATAATAAAAGCTGAAACAGCTACATTTTATTGTAGTGTAATTTCTAGTATTTTAACAATTTTTTGATTTTTTCTCTTTTTTCGTATTTTTTATCAAGATTGATATTAAATGCTTTTGAAATGTCTTCTATGATTCTATCCTTATAGATAAACTGATATATATTCCTGTCTATATTTATGCAATTGTATTTTTTGGCTGATGTAATAATTTGATCAGCTGTATATTTGTAGCCCAGTTTTCTTTCAAGCAGCCTCATAATAACCAATGCAATAAAGCATGTGAAGAAATGTCCTTCGATATGTTCTTTTGTCCACACATATGTGGGTCTTGCTCCAAAATTTGTTTTTGATACTTTAAAGGTATCTTCTATTTTAGATAACCCTCTATATATCTTTCTTATTTCATAATCATCAAGTTCTATTTCGCTTGTCACGATTGAATAATATCCATCATATTTTTCTTCTTCAGCGATTTTTTCTTGATCTATGAAAAGTGCTTTTCCGTTTTTGATTTCTCCAGTTGCTGCATCAAATTCCAGATTTCCAACATATCCAGCTGCCCCATACGTAGTCGCTCGGGTATAGGCGGCTGGATTGCTGATCATTTCCTGAGCTTTTTTGATCATTTTATTTCTGTCATTTCTTTGCTTCATCAGATATTTGAATGAAAAGTAAACCATCTGCTTTTGACATACATTAACCTTCACTTTTCTCTTTCCATCTCTTAGAATCTTTATCTCCTTTGCGCATACTCTCGATTTATGAATGAATATGATATCTTCTCCATCTTCTTTGACAGCTTCAACCTTATAATCTTTTTCATTGAGAACCCATTCCTTGAACTCCTTATCTGCTCCTCTTACTGATTGACCGTAAACATATCCATCCATACTGTTGGATTCCTTATCATTTCTTCCTGCAAGGTAGTAGATGTTGTCGGATGTATTGAGCCCACGATCTGCAACGACAATCGTTCGCTGAATTTCAAAATCTGCTTTTGTTTTCTTGAGAAGGGGTCTGAGTGAAAGCTTCTCAGACTCATTTCCAGGAAAAAGGTCATAGGCAAGCGGAATGCCAGAAGCGTCCATAAGCAATCCCATTTCAACAATCGGGTCTGGTCTATGATTTTTTTCAGGACCTCTTTTTCTTAATCCCTTTTCAATGACTTCTCCATTTTCGTCAATGATATCATCATCGTTGTATTCTATCTCGAAATAATAGTTGGTACAGTCATAATAGCTTTTTGATATATCTCTGCTATATGTATCTTTAGTGTTTTTCCAGATAAGCGCCTGAATTTCCTCCTTGTACCGATAAAAATAATCAAGAGATTTATAGATGGAGTCTTTCGTGATGCCATCATTAAACGGAGCGAAGAATCTATTTCTGTTTTCATAGGTTGATTTCTTAGAGGCAGGAAACAAAATTCTAGAAAAGACAAGAAGCTGAAGATTTCTACTCAATGAAAAGTCGATATTGAGATTTCTCTGTTTGTTTATAAAGAAATCATTAATTCCAAGTTCATTATAGATATACTTGAAAGGAAGATAACCAACATTGAAAAGGTTATATCCATCATCTATGGTTGCATTCATATCAATGGCTAAGGAAATGTTGGAATCATTCTTCGCCTCGTCAGTCATATTTTTAGCGACATCAGTGAAATGAGCAATAGGATCATCATATTTATCAGTGAAATCATCAAGATAACCAATTTTTTGAATAAGACGTTGCTTTGGCTTACCGTTCTCATCTCGATAAGCTTCAACGATTGAGAGAAAAGTTCTGCCGTTTTTATATTTAGATTTTTTAAGGAACATAGTATCACATCCAATCTAATACTATTATACCATAAAATATTACATTATACTACAATAAAGTGAATAAATATTGACAATAAAAAAAGTATCTCAGATAACTAAAATACTAGATATAATCAATAGATTGAGGAGATGGTCTAATTGGTTTTGCAAAATTATGCTTCGAAACTCGGGCGAGTGGAAAAAGAACCAACTGTACCACCTACTGAAATGGGTGAATTCTTTACACCAATCATGGTTGATGTTTTAGTTGGTGGAGCAACAGTTTTTGTTGTTGATGTTGATCGCTTTGAAAAAATTTAGAAAACAGCTTCGGCTGTTTTTTGTTTTGTTTTGATGTATAGCATTAATATTGATGTTGAATAGGGATTGTGCTATGATATGAAAATAAAACAAGGTCAATAATAATTGGTTTGATTCTTGATGAAGGAGTACATATGGAAGTTAGAATTTTAAGAGGACATGAAGTTCATGAAGCAAATTGTTTAATAATGAAAATGTTTGATAAATATATAGCAGTTGATTGTTTAAAAGAAAGTCAACAAGCATTAAATGATGAAAATGTTTTAGCTTTAATGAAAGCTGGAATTTTAATAATGATAGGGGCTTTCATCAATGAACAAATGGTAGGGGTTATTGGAATAAAGAATCTAGAAGATATTCAAATTCTATTTGTAGATGAAAAATATCAAGGACAATCCATTGGAACAACACTGATGAATCAAGCTAAGAAATTAATGTATGGAACTATTCATGTTCAAGCAAATATTCAAGCAGTTGCCTTTTTTCAACAAAATGGTTTTGTTATAAAGGAACCAGAACAAATTGTCAATGGATTAAAAACTGTAACAATGAGCTATAAAAGTCATGATGAGAAAAAGTTTCATACATATGATGAAGTCCATGATTTTATAGCTAGTCAAAAAGATCGTGTTTATGCATTAGATAATTTTAAACGTTTTATGAAAGACATGGGTGATCCACAGAAGCTATTAAAAACAATTCATATTGGTGGAACAAATGGGAAAGGCTCAACAACAAATTATGTCCGTTCAGTCTTGCAAAGAGAAGGCTATAAGGTGGCAACCTTTACTTCACCAGTATTAGTTACGCGATTAGAAGTTATGCGGATTAATAATGAACATATCCGTGAAGATGAAATTATTCGTTATGCAAATCGTTATATGTCTGAATGGTTGGCTTATGAACTTTCAATGTTTGAAATAGAAGTTTTTATTGCTATTATGTTTTTTATTAAGCATCGTGTTGATTTTGCAGTTTTTGAAGTTGGTCTAGGTGGTGAATTAGATGCAACGAATATTGTTTCACCAATTATTGCGGCAAATACAAATATCGGTTTAGATCATACAGAATATTTAGGAAATACATATGAACAGATTGCTCGAACAAAAGGTGGCATCATTAAAGATTATGCTCCTTTTGTGACTGGTGAAAAAAAACAAGAGTGTATTGAAGTTTTTCAGGAGATTTGTCAACAGCATCATAGTCCACTATTATTTGTTCAACCTTTACATAATGTTTGTGATGATCAAGGAAAAGTGACTTATGATTATCGTCAATATCATATTGAATTAAATACTGCAGCTAAATATCAAAGTGAAAATAGTGCTTTAGCAATTGAAATCTTGTTGTATTTAAAAGAAAATGGTTATATTGAATTAAAAGAAGATGATTTGCTGTTAGGTTTAAAGGAAGCAATTTGGCAAGGACGCTTTGAAACAGTTTGTCAAAAACCTTTGATGATTATTGATGGAGCCCACAATAAAGAGGGCATGATGGCTTTTTATGAATCAGCTAAGAAATATCATAATATCAAAATTATATTCAGTGCTTTAAGAGATAAAGATACGCATGCAATGTTAGAATTATTATTAAAATTAAGTGATGATGTTACAGTTTGTGAATTTGATTTCTATCGTGCTCAAAGTGCTATCAAGTTAGCTGAAGATTTCCCAGTAAAGATTGAAAAAGATTGGCATAAGGCGATTGATGATGCTTTT
>OKRT01001523.1_pt1 | contig 10544 bp, 9 predicted proteins | sample 1601111 | NCBI WGS metagenome assembly OKRT01 (sample SAMEA3541572, study PRJEB24748) | human gut metagenome | biome: human gut; feature: human-associated habitat; material: faeces | place: China | collected 2012 | reverse complement strand
CAAAGCGTAGGATATAAGAATGTTGGGAGTTTTTCCACGCAATTTAAGCGTTACGCAGGGATTCTTCCATCTGAATATCGAGCGACAAAGGTCAGGTAAACGGAATACCGAAAAGAATTGCGCTTGATTCACTTTGCCGGACTGTAGATAGTGCTGGCCACGTCCTTGCCATTCCATAGCGTTATACGGGAGGTGATTAGCTTGAATTGTAACCATCAAAGATACGACTTCAAACCTTTCGGGCAGGCCATCAAATCCACAAGGGAAAAGAAAGGTTTAACGCGAAAAGAACTTGCGGCGCAGATACGCATTTCTCCCCGCTACATAGCCTCTATTCAAAACAGCGGGCAAACCCCCAGCCTGCAAGTTTTCTATCGTCTTATCACTTGTTTAGATATGTCCGTCGATCAATTCTTTTTCCCGGAGAAGGTCATCGCAAAGACCACCCAGCGGCGGCAACTCGACGCGCTCCTTGACAACATCAGCGAAAACGGCCTGCGGATCATCACCGCCGTTGCTAAAGAAATCGCAGATACCGAACAGAAAAACTCCTTGAAATAAGCAATTTTGTTCTCCGTTCTTTTGGCAAATTCAACTTTCCGTTGTAGTAAGGGATAGAGGATAAAACTTTCATAGCAAGCATAGGAAGCGGGTACCCACTTCCGTATTTTCGCCCTCCCGCGCTGCGGCGCGTCGGTTGAAAATTGCTTGTACCCTCACAGGCTATCGCCTGTTGGGGCAGACCCTTGGGAAGTGTCCCAAACCCTCTATGAACGGAAAGGAGCGTTATAGCATGGACGGACGGAAAAGAACGGTGCAGCTAAAGTTTCGCGTGACGGAAGCCGAGCGCGATTTGATCCTTGAAAAAATGAAGCTGATACCAACACGGAACATGGCGGCGTATCTGCGGAAAATCGCAATCGACGGATATATCATTCAGATAGACCATAGCGACATAAAGGCAATGACCGCCGAGATACAGAAGATCGGGGTCAACGTCAATCAGATAGCGCGGCGCGTGAACAGTACGGGCAGCGTCTACCAAGAGGACATAGACGAGATAAAGGGGGTGCTGAATAAGATATGGCGGTTACAAAGATTAAGCCTATTAAAAGCACGTTGAGCAAAGCCTTCGCCTATATCCAAAACCCCGCCAAGACAGATGAAAAACTGCTTGTGTCCTCGTTCGGCTGCTCGTTTGAAACGGCAGATATAGAGTTTGGCTTTACCCTGTCGCAAGCGTTGGAGAAAGGCAACAATTTAGCCCACCACCTCATGCAATCCTTTGAGCCGGGGGAAGTGGATTATCAGACCGCCCATGAAATCGGGCGGCAGCTTGCCGACGCTGTAACCAAAGGGCAGCATGAATACGTTTTGACGACGCACATTGACAAGGGGCATATCCATAACCATGTGATTTTTTGTGCGGTCAACTTTGTAGACCACCACAAGTACAATTCCAACAAGCGGAGCTATTACGGCATACGCAACATCAGCGACAGGCTGTGCCGGGAAAACGGCTTGTCCGTCGTTGTCCCCGGCAGGGGCAGCAAGGGAAAGAGCTATGCGGAGTACCAAGCGGAAAAGACGGGTACAAGCTGGAAAGGCAAGCTGAAAGTTGCCGTTGACGCACTTATCCCGCAAGCGTCAGACTTTGCCGATTTTCTGCGGCTGCTGCAAGCTGCGGGCTATGAGATAAAGCCCGGTAAATACATATCTTGCCGCGCACCAGGGCAGGAACGCTTTACCCGTCTGAAAACCCTCGGCGCGGATTATACAGAGGAAGCCATAACGGAGCGTATCAAGGGCAGGCGCACCCGCGCCGCCAAAGCCCCGAAGCAGGAGCGCGGCGGTATCTCCCTTGTTATCGACATTCAGAACAGCATCAAGGCACAGGAAAGCCGGGGCTATGAGCATTGGGCGAAAATCCATAATCTCAAACAGGCGGCAAGGACGCTGAACTTCCTCACGGAAAACAGGATTGGCAGCTATGCAGAGCTTTCCGCAAAAATCGCGGAGGTGAACGCCGCAAGCGAACAGGTGGCAGACGCATTAAAGGGCGTCGAACGGCGGCTTGCGGATATGGCGGTCTTAATCAAGAATGTTACAACGTATCAAAAGACAAAGCCCGTGTATGACGCATACCGCAGAGCAAAGGATAAGGCGGCATACCGCGCTGCCCATGAGAGCAGTATCATATTGTTTGAAGCCACCGCAAAAGCGGTCAAGCCCGCATTGGTCGGCGGCAAGCTCCCCAATGTCGCCGCGCTGCAAGCGGAGTATGAAAAGCTCCAAGAACAGAAAGAAACGCTGTACGCCGACTATGGCAGGCTGAAAAAGCAGGTCAAGGAGTACGACGTTATCAAGCGGAACATCGACAGTATTTTGCGGCGTGACATTGAGCCGGAGCGGGGTAAGGAAAATGTGCGCGGATAAATGCGGTTTGTGTGGAAATCTCCGAAAAAGCATGGTATGATGAAACTATCCAAATGTAGGACTGTTGAACGCTATCCAAATTTTTACGAAACAGAGGTGAGGTTATGACGCGAGGTGAGATTTGGAAAGACTTTTTTAAGAAAACGGTTTTGACCGTTTTGATTGCCGGGGTGCTGTTTTATTGGGCTGCGCTGGTATTCACAAAGGACGGGGTAACGAACTACTTTTATGTGTGGCTGTGCTGCGGCATCCCCTTTGGCATACGCCGTATGTTCGTGTGGCTTATCCCCCGCGGCTTCGACCTTTCCGGCACGGTGGGCGTCATTGCGCTCAACTTCATTGTGGGCGGCTTGATCGGCGGCGTCATTCTGATATGGCGGCTTGCGGTCGCAGCATGGTATATCCCTCTGACGATATATCGGCTTCTAAACGTCGGCAGGGTCGGCGTAGCAGAAATCGGCGAGGAATAAGCAAAAAAAGAGAACGGGGCGCGGCAGCCGATGATGGCCACCGCGCCCCGTCTGTTCGTGGAATGCTGCTTTAAGTGTCTGTTACGCAGTAGAACACTGTTTTTGCGGGTTTAGGTATAATTCCCCTGTCATGCTCAAATCGCGTCTGAAAAGTGGCATGGCATAAGGGCTTTTTCGCGTCTACTGCGTAACGCGGGCGCGTCGTTTCCGCATCCGCTCGGCGGCTTGCCTGCGGGTGATCCGCTTGCGGCAGTCCGGGCAGTATTTGACGCTGTTTGAGGTGGACGCAAACGCCGCGCCGCACTCGGCGCACCGCCGCCTGTCCTCGGCTTGGTAAATCTCCGCGTAAAGCAGCTTGTCGGCGGGAAGTACGGCGTTTTGAAACCATCTGCAAAGAAGCGAATAGGAAATGAGCTGCGGACAAACGCACTCGTCCCCATCGTCCAGCAAAATGCAGTTCCCGCCCATACAGTTGCAGCAGGTTTTCTTGATAAGGGCGTTCGCTTTGCGGCTCTGCTGCGGCGTCAGCCGTTTCAGCCCGCTCATACTTCGTCGGCGGCAGATACGGCGAGAGCGGCAAAGTCGGCGTCGCTCATGGCGCGGAGCTTTGCAAGGGTACGCAAGGCAAGCTCGCGCATTTCGCCGTCCATATAGGGCAGCGCACCCGTCATTTCCCCGATAAGCTCCCTGCGCGTATCGGCGATGTAGATGCTGATAAGATTTGTTTCCTCAACGGTAAATCGGTTCATGCTCATACCTCCATTTCGTGATGTTTTGTTTTTGCCGCCCACTTCGGAGCGGCTTTCTTTTTGTCGGCGGCAAGCTGCGCCCGGATAGAGGGGCGGGGCTTGCGAATATCCCGGTCGCGGTTTTCGTTCTTGTCGATCAGCGCATAGATGCCGTGCCTGCCCTCGATTTTGGAAAAGGTCAGCGTCTTGTAGGGAAGCAGCGAGAAAAGGCGGTCAACGTCCCGGTTCGACGCAAGCATCATAAACGCCGGGGCAAGCTCTGTCATGTAGTGGGTTTTGTTCGGGCTGTTGGGGCTGTACTGACGTTTCATTTCGGCAACGATGCGCCGCGCTTCGGCTTCAATCAGCCCGTCGCGCAGGGCGGCGATATGCGCCTTGAAGTCCCCCGGTGAAAGCTGCTCACGGCTGCGCCGTTCCTCTTGCAAAAGATCGCGCAAGGCTTCGGGGGCGTTTGGCTGCACCTCAAAGCGTTCAAACTTGCCGTACTGCGGGTGGTCGTTGCCGTTAAACCATTGCTTTACGGGCTGCTCGACGCGCCCGTATTCATAGATAAGGGCGTTTGTGTCGGCGGGAAGCGCCTTTGCCTTGACGCGCTCATAATGCTGCGGATAGTCCAGCTCGTAAAGGTTGCCCTTGATTTTTCCGTTCTCAATCCCGGTCAGCTCCACGGCATAGGCAAGAATACGGTCGCGGGTCTGCTCCCCGTGGAACTTCCATGTGTTGTATGGGCGAGTGTCTTTGAGAAAAACGTCGCGCTCCCGGAAGCAATGCGTCCCGGACGGGCGGGAAAGCCACAAAAGCGTCCTGTCCTCACGGTCGTGGCTTGCAGCAGCCTTGTGAATGATCTCCTTGTCAATCTCAAAATCGCTTTGGTAAAAGCCGGTGTTTTGTTTCATCACCGCATCAAGGCAAGCCAGTATATCCACATTTTCAAACTTCTGCATACGATCAGATCCTTTCCAAATCCTGCGTTTTGCTCCTTTGCGCCTTTCTCTGGGCGGTCTGCTCCTTTGCCGCCCGAAGCTGCGCACGGATCGAGGGCTTTTCCTCTTTGCCGCGCTCCTTATCGGCATGGATGGCGTTCGCAAGGTCGATCAGGGAAATCGGCTCACCCGCCTTTGCTTTCTGCTCCAATTCCCCGACGGTGGGCGTCTGCGGCGTGTTGTTGATGATACCGTCAAAATTGTTGTCGTTCTGCTCAACAATATCCTCAACGTGCTTTAGATAATTCTGCGGCTGCAAAAACTCCGGCGTCTGTCGATAGCCGATGCTGTCAACGTAATGCGCCGTGTCCTGCCCGTTCTGATGCAGCACCACCACATCGGAAACGGAAAGGCTGTGTCCCTTAAAGTCTTTCGGGTGGTCGATATTAAAGCGGGTGAAAATAGCTTCAAGGCTTGTACCCGGTGCAAGGGGCGCGGAATAGATCAGGTCATAGTTCGCAGGATCAACCGCGTGTCCCGCTGCGGTCAGACGGTCGTAAGGCTCAAAGCGCAAATCCCGCGTTTCGTCGCCGCGTTTGAGCTGGTAAATGGAAAAGCTGTCCCTGTCCGGCTCCTGCGCCTTTGCATAAAGTGCCTTGACCTCGCCCTGCGTCAGCTCCCCGGCGTTCAAGCTCTGTAGCAGCTCCCGGCATTTCTCCGGCGTCCCGACAAACAACACGTCGCCCGGTATGGCTTTCCCGTCCGGCTGCTGTTCATAGGCTTGCAGGAAAGAGCGGTCGGCAAGGCTTTCGCTGCGTGGATTGGTGTGCATGGTATATATCACGTCTTTTTCTGTACGCTGCGCCGCCTGCGCCTGTGTGCGCTCCGCAAGCATCTTTTCGGCACGTTGCAAAACGGCATCGCTGACGGGTAGCGCATACAGCCCGGAAGTAGAGGAAAAGCCGACGTTGTTGAAAACATAGTCCACTTCACTATCCTTCAACGCGCCCGCCGCAAAATACTTCTCTCGCGTGGGTTCTGCACTCACCTTGCCATCCGCGATGTCGTAATTCAGCCCAGTTTCGATATGGGAGCAGATGTTTCCGTCCACCGCCAGTGTTACATAGTACCAGCCCATATATCCGCTGCTTTGACCGTCCGCACCGTCGTTGAACTCGACGTTGAGCAGGGTGTAGGGCTTCAAGCCCTTCTGCGCGGCAATGGCATTGTCCTTTGCTTCGCGCTCCATGAGGGAAGCGAGAGCGGCTTCCTTTGTTGCGCTGACGATCTCCGGGTTGTACCGCAGCAGGGTATCGTTGACAAGCTCCCGCTGTACCGCTGCGGTCTTTGCTTTTGGCGTAAGGCGGTTGCCGAGAAACAGGGACGCGCCGTTATCAAAACGGATGGATATATCGCTTGTGCCGCGCCATTTCCCCGTGCAGGGCGACGTTTCAATCCTTCCCGCAGTACCGCCGAACGCCTGCGCAATCACTCCGATTTTTTCCTGTGTGGAAATCGCCTCGTATTTCTCTGCGATTGCGGCGGCTTTTTTCTGCAAGTCCGTAAGGGGTTTTTCGGTCTGCTGCTCCTGCGCGGCGGCAAGATCGGGCGCGGCTTTCTCGGCTTCGTGCTGCTTTTGCAGCTCTGCGATATGTCCGTCAATGCTGTTGATGATGTCTGCGGCGGCAGAGCGGATCGTTTCAAGGGAGCTTTTCAGCTCCGCAAGCTCCCGCCCGCTGCTCCACCCGGCTACATAGCCGAAAGAGTAGTCCGACGTATCAAGCCCGTAATGCTGGCAAACGGTGTAGGCGACGCTTTCCGCTTCCACCTCGCGGGTGCGGCGGTCTACGCGGGGCTGCTGCTCGTCTTTGGGAGCGTTCAGGTCAATATCGTGCAGCTTTGCGTGGGCGATTTCGTGAATGGCGGTTTTGAGCGTTTGCAGCTCACTCATGCCCTCGTCAAGCGCGATGCGTTTGTCCTCCAAGTGATAATAGCCGTGTGCGCCGCCCTCGATTTTCTCAAAGCCGATGGGGACGGGAGAGGTCTTTTCAAGGGCTGCGAAAAAATCACTGTACTGCTCCACATCGCCTGTCAGCGCGTCCACGGCAATATCCGGCAATTCCTTTCCCTCGGTTTGGGACACGTCAAAGACGGACACCACCTTGTAGGCGGGTATAGTGATCTCCTTTTCCTCGGTGACGGGCTTTCCGTCCCTGCCGATCACGGGCTTTTGGGTCTGCGGGTCGATTTTCTCCGTTTCCTGCTTGATTTTGAACGGCGACGGGGCGATAATTTTTATCCCTTTTTCGCCTTTTTTGACATTGCGTTGAAACTGGTTTTTCCAAGCGGTAAAGCCCGCGATCAGGGAAGCATCGGGCTTCTGCATGGCAATCAAGAGTGTGTTGTTGAAGCTGTAATTATGAAACTTCGACATAACGCGCAAATACTCTTTGTAGCGTTCGCTGTCGAACAGCTCCGTAATGCCTTGCTCCAAGCGGTCGGTAATCTCCTTGAGCTTTTCGGCGGGCTTCTCTGCGGTAAGGTTGATAGGGATAACGGACTGCGGCTGCGGCGGCTCGACGGTAAGGGGCGCTGCCTGCATCGCGGCGGCATCCATTTCCACCTTTTCCGGGTCAAGGCGCGTCGGCTGTGCTGCCTGCTGGGGCGCGGTGTGCTGCGGCTGCTCGCCCTCAATGACATAACCCGGAAGCAGCAGCCCATTCACCTTGAACGGCTCCGCGTATTCTTTCGGAACGGGCGGCACAGTCTCGGTAAACAGGCGGTCGTATGCCTTGATGCGTCCGGCAAGGTATTTTTCCATTGCCGCCTTGTCTGAAAAGGTCTTGCGCTCCTGTCCGGCGATTTTTACGTTTTGCTCATGGATCGGTCCGTTGGTGTAGACACTCCATGTCAGGCTCCATGAATACGGCACGGATTTTTGCGCCTGTCTGTCATAGCGGGTATTTTCATAGACATGATAGCGCATCTGATAGACTGCATTGCTGCGGAGCTGCCATTCATAATCTGTTTTCTCCCATTTGTTGGATGTGTGCTTGACGGGCGGCGTCTGCACATACTCGATGGCTTTTTCAAGAAAGCGGGTGTTGCCTGCCTGCTGCTCCCATGCGGCTACCTCCGTTTTCAGCCTGTCAAATACAGCCTGCTCCGCCGCCGCGCTCTCCTGCCGCAGCCGTGTCAGCTCCGCAAGAGAAAGCCCGGTCAGCGCGGAAATATCCGCTTTCTCACTTTCAAAATAGATGCTTCGCTCAATTACCAGCTTTTTTGCTACTTCCAGCCTGTCAAAATCATAGCTGGAATAGTTCTTTTCCTGTTCGCTCACGGTTTTGCTCCTTTCTTTTGTTGGTGTGATGATGTCTTTTAGCGGCTGCTCCCACTTGCGCCCAAAGCCGCGCACGACGGTATCTCCCGCCGCGCCGTTTTCGCTGAACATTTGCAGGGTGGAAAACGCATTGTCAAAGGCGGGGATATTGTCTGTGCCAATATTCGGGGCGAAGTGGATAACACCGTCCGGGTAGTCCCTGCCTGTGCCGATCCAGCCCCGGATAAAGCTGTCGAAAGGGGCTTTCGCCCCGCTGTCAAAGTGTTCCTCGGCATGGCTTTTGTATAGCTGCCCGCCCCTATACTGTCTGCCTAAAATCAGCTCTCCCGCCTGCGGGGAGAACATAAAGCGGCGGTTGTCGATTTCCCGCATATCAAAGGACATACTGCGGGTATCAAGAAGCATCAGGGCGGCGTTCAGCTCTGCTTTCGGCTTGTTCTGCATGGCTTACGCCTCCTTTCATCGTTACAGAGGGTTTGGGAAACTTCCCAACAAGCAAAATCCCCATTCTGCGCGTAGCGTCAGAACGGGGATTTTACGGAAAGGGTACCCCTTTCCTATGCTTGCTGCGTAAGTTCTTTGTCCCTCGCAAGCTCGATACGGTAGTTGACATATTTCCCGCCCGTATCGGCTAATACAATGCTTCCGTCATAGGTTTTACCCGTTTTCGGGGAATACAGCTTTTTGACCTTCGCCCTGCCGCCCGCAAGCAGCGCGGCGGCGATTTTCGGGCTAAAGGCGGTTTTGCGTTCCTCAAAAAAGCGGTCGTTTTTCCACATGACAAAGGCGCAGCCCTTCTTTTCGCAGTAGTAGTTTTTCCTGCCCTCGCAGACGTTCCCGCCGCAGCGGGGGCATTTGCCGATCACCGTCCGTTCCTCTTTGAACAGGTCTTTCTGATTTTCGGAAAGAAACGGATAGGCTTTCACCAGCTCCCGCGCCATTTCTTCAATGCCCCGCATAAAGTCCTCCGGCTCGGCTGCGCCCCTTGCAATCTGCGTCAGCGCGTTTTCCCATTCGGCGGTAAGCTGCGGAGAGGTCAGCGTATCGGGCAGAACGCAAACGAGGTTGTTGCCGTTTTTGGTTGGGATAAGCTGTTTGCCCTTGCGCTGCACAAAGCCGGATTTGACCAGCTTTTCAATCACAGCGGCGCGGGTAGCGGGAGTGCCAAGCCCCCGGCGTTCTGCGTCCGGGTCGGTGTCCGCGCCTCCGGCGCGTTCCATAGCTGAAAGCAGGCTTGCTTCCGTGTGCGGCTTCGGGGGCTGCGTGTCGTGCGCCGTAACTCTTGCGGCTGGGCTGTCAAAGCTCTGTCCCTCGGCATAGGTCGGCACATCTAAAATAAGCTCGTTTTCCTCGCCGCCCTCGGCGTCGGGCTTTCCTTTCAGCGTTGCCCGGTAGCGTCGTTCCAGCTCTTTCCACCCGTCGCAAAGAACCGTCTTTCCCTTTGCCGTAAACTCGGTATCGGCACAGGAAAACACCGCCGTTACCGCATCAAAAATGTGCGGCTCGGCGGCGGCGAACAGCAGACGCGCCCCGGCAAGGGTGAGGATATTTCTTTCGCTTTCCGGCAGCGCGGCGAGGTCTGCTTTCGCAAGCTCCATTGTCGGAATGATGGCGTGGTGGTCGGACACCTTTTTGCTGTCAAGCGTCCGGGCTATGTCCGGCGTAAACGCCGCGCCTTTCATAAAGGGCAGCTTGCCGACAAGCAGCGCGGCGATATGCACCGCTGTATCGCCCATGTCGTCGGTCAGATAATTGCTGTCCGTTCGCGGGTAGGTAAGCAGCCGCTTTTCGTAAAGGGCTTGTGCAAGGTCAAGGGTCTGCTTTGCGGTGTAACCGTAAATGCGGTTAGCTTCCCGCTGCAAGCCCGTAAGGTCAAACAAGCGGGTCGGCTGCTCGGTTTTCCTCTCACGCCTCACCGAAATGCAAACGGCCTGCGACGCTTCGCAAGCCGTTTTTACCTCTTCTGCTTTTGCGGCGTCGGAGATCCTTGCGCTTGCCGCTTCCGCGCCGCCCACATCAAGACGGACGATATGGTAGGTTTCTTTCTTGAAAGAGGTGATCGCCGTGTCCCGGTCTGCAAGCATTTTTAAGGTCGGCGTCTGAACGCGCCCCACGTTTAGGGTTTTGCCGTGAAGGACGGAGAAAAGGCGGGTGGCGTTGATGCCGATGATCCAGTCCGCTTTTGCGCGGCACAGCGCCGACGCATAGAGCGCGTCATACGCTTTGCCGGGTTTCAGTTCCGCAAAGCCCTTTTTGATTGCGCTTTTCTCCATAGAGGAAATCCAAAGGCGGGAAAAGGGCTTATCGCACCCCGCCGCATGGTAGACAAGGCGGAAAATCAGCTCGCCCTCGCGCCCTGCGTCGCAGGCGTTGACAACCTCGGAAACGTCGCTGCGGCGCATGAGGTCTTTTAGGATTTTGAACTGCTTTTGTCTGTCTTTGAATACGGTATATTGCCACGGCTGCGGCAGGATCGGCAGGCTGTCATAGCTCCACTTTTTGTACTGCTCCCCATAGGCGGCGGCTTCCGCAAGCTCCACCAAATGCCCCACGCACCATGAAATGAGGTAGGTCCTGCAGGGGCTATCCGTCCGATAACCAAAGCTGATAAATCATCCGTTCAGAT
>OKRT01001521.1_pt1 | contig 10555 bp, 10 predicted proteins | sample 1601111 | NCBI WGS metagenome assembly OKRT01 (sample SAMEA3541572, study PRJEB24748) | human gut metagenome | biome: human gut; feature: human-associated habitat; material: faeces | place: China | collected 2012 | reverse complement strand
TGATAAGGAGATATTTACAGTAGATGCATTTAAGGAAAAACCGGACAAAGAAACGCTCCACATACAACACTTTATCATCGTTTTCATCAAGTTGATGATTATTTAATACCAGGAACGCTTAATGTTGGAAATGCTATTCCAACAATTATTCAAGCTTTAATTTTTATACAATTAGTGAAAGTCGATACATTAACACTTGTTACAATGTTATTGTCATCTGTAATTGGTTCTTATTTAGGCGCTTCTATTGTAGCAAAAATGGATGAACGTAAGATTCGTTTAAGTATGGGAATTGCTTTATTGATAACTGCTTTGTTTATGTTTTTAAGTGCCATTGGAGTGATGGATATTGGTGGCAATGCCATGGGATTAACAGGTATAAAGCTTTTTGTAGCTATTGTGATTAATTTTATCTTAGGAGCCTTAATGACAGTTGGGGTAGGACTTTATTCACCATGTATGGCATTGGTTTCTTTATTAGGAATGTCACCAACGATTGCTTTTCCAATAATGATGGGTTCATGTGCTTTTTTGATGCCTGTCTGTGGTGTGAAATTTATTCAAAGTGGGATGTATAATCGTAAAGCAGCTTTGTCATCTACAATTGCCGGATCAGTTGGGGTATTGTTAGCAGCTTTTATTGTGAAGTCATTACCTTTACAGGTTCTTCGATGGGGAGTTGTTGTTGTGGTTATTTATACAGCTTGTTCAATGTTAAAAGCAGGTTTAAAGAAAAGTAATGAATAGGGCAGATGCCCTTTTTTGATTAGAGGGTAGTTTTATTGCTTTTTTGTCTTGAATTTTATATAATGGAGACGACAAATAGGAATGATTGATTTTGAGAAATATGGGGATTGTTTTTGGATAGGGAATATGAAAGAGGACAGATTATGGCAAATTATACACAACGAGCAATTATCCAAACATTTCAAGATATGCTTAAAGAAATGCCATTTGATAAAATAACTGTATCAGCTATTGTTGCTAGATGTGATATTAGTTCTAATACGTTTTATTATCATTATCATGACATTTATGATTTGTTAGATACATGGCTACATATTAGAGAAATTAAATATTTTGAAGAAAAAGATTTGAATCTTTATTGGAAAGATGCTTTAAAGATGATTTTTCATGATGTTCAAGATAATCCTGATATTGTTAATCATATATTTAATTCGATTTCTAGAGATCGTATAGAAAAGTATGTTTTTGATACTTTAGATGTTATTGCTTTTCATTTGGTTCAAAAAAAAGATGTGGATAAAGTATTAAGTGAAGATAATCAACATATGATTGCGAGTGCATGTTGTTATATGTTATTAGGTTTCTTGATTAAGTTTATTTGGAATGGCATGAAGGATGATGTTGATGAATCAATTGAAGAATTAAATGATATTTTTGAAGGAACAATTGAACATATTATTAATAAAGAAAAAAAGAAAATAGATAAATAAGGGGTTTTGTCTAAATTTTGATGAATTTAAATGATTTCTACTAAAATAGTAGAAATCATTTTTTTTCACAGTGGTAAGTGTTTTGTTTATCTTCTATACTTGAATTATGAAAAAAACGTAGATATCAAATATTTTTAGATAGATGAACCTACATAAAATTCATAAACAAACAAGGAGGGTTTATTATGGATATTTCAAAAACACTAAAAAAATTTGGACTTGAACAGGCATTTCATTACCTTTATAAAGATCCAGATACAAACATGTTAAAACTTATGGATTGGGCGGATAAATTTGCAGGAGATGAATTTATACCACAACGTAAACTTGTAAGAGAGGCAATGACAGATCCAAATCATCCTTACTATCCTTTTATTCATCGTATTATTAATGATATTGATCCACATGTTATGCAAACAACAGCCGTTAATTTCTTTATTAATGCGGCTTTAGCAGGTTGGCCAAAACAAGAAGCTAATCGTGAAAAATATCAATGCAATATACCTTGGACTATTTTATTAGATCCAACATCAGCTTGTAATTTACATTGTACAGGATGTTGGGCTGCTGAATATGGAAATAAACTTAATTTAACTTATGATGAAATTGATAATATTATTTCACAAGGAAAAGAATTAGGAATTTATATGTATATATATACTGGTGGAGAACCACTTGTACGTAAAGATGATTTAATTCGTCTATGTAAGAAGCATTCTGATTGTGTCTTTTTATGTTTTACGAATGCAACATTGATTGATGAAGCTTTTGCTGATCAGATGTTAGAAGTTGGAAACTTTGTTCCAGCTATTTCACTAGAAGGTTTTGAAGATGCAACTGATGGTCGTCGTGGTGAAGGGGTTTATCAAAAAGTTATTCATGCGATTGAATTGCTGCATCGTAAAAAATTGATTTATGGGATTTCTGCTTGTTATACAAGTGCGAATTTTGATTCAATTACTTCTGAAGAATTTTATGATAAATTAATTGAAATGGGAGTTTATTTTATTTGGTATTTTCATTATATGCCAGTTGGAAATGATGCTGTTCCAGCATTAATGCCAACTCCTAGACAACGTGAAGAAATATATCATAGAATCAGAAAATATCGTGTGGAAAAACCATTATTTGCGATTGATTTTCAAAATGATGGTGAATATGTTGGTGGCTGTGTTGCTGGTGGTCGACGTTATTTACATATTAATGCAAATGGTGATGTTGATCCATGTGTCTTTATTCACTATTCAGATTCAAACATTAGAGAAAAGACTTTGTTAGAAATCTTACAATCACCAATTATGATGGCTTATCATAATGCGCAGCCTTTTAATGAAAATATGTTAAGGCCATGTCCAATGTTAGAAAATCCTGAATTTTTACGTGCGATAGTTAAAGAATCAGGAGCCCATTCAACAGATTTACAATCTCCAGAATCAAGTGAGCATTTATGTTCAAAATGTGATCAATATGCTCAAAACTGGAAACCTGTAGCTGATGAATTATGGCAAAAGAGTCAAAATGATAAAGACAGTGATGATTAATCATCTCAAATCACCACCACTGAATAAAGGTTGTGGTGATTTTTTAATAAAGAGGAAGTGAAATCATGCAAACCGCGATTGTAACTGATAGTAATAGTGGAATCTTTGAAAAAGAAGCAAGTGAGAAAAATGTTTTTGTTGTGGCAATGCCAATTATTATTGAAGGAAAGACTTATTATGAAGGTGTGAATCTTGATCATATTCAGTTTTTTCAGGTTTTAGCAAATCATCGCAAGGTTTCAACATCTCAGCCGTCACCTTTTGAAGTTGAAAATCTATGGAATCATATTTTTGAACTTGGTTATGATGAAATTGTATATATACCTATGTCCAGTGGTTTAAGTGGCTCATGTGAAACAGCCCTTGCTTTAGCTCAGGATTATCATGGTCGTGTTGAAGTTGTTAACAATCATCGTATTTCAATAACTTTAAAGCATTCTGTTGAAGATGCTATTGGATTAAGAAAATTAGGATATAATGCTCATCAAATTAAAAAGAGGTTGGAGGAAACTGCATATAATTCAATTGTTTATGTTGGTGTGAGTACATTAGAATATTTAAAAGCGAGTGGGAGAGTGACACCTGCTGGGGCAGCGATTGGAACGATTTTAAGTATCAAACCATTATTAATCATTAAAGGTGAACGATTAGATGCTTATGCAAAGGTAAGAGGGACATTGAATTGTCAAAGAAAACTTATTGAGGCTATGCACTTGGCTGTTCAAGAACTATCAAAAGATGGTACACATTTAAGAATAAGTGTGACAGGTAGTTATGAAAATCAAGAAGATACAGACAAATGGGTTGATTTAGTGAGAAAATCATTTGATCAATATGATGTAGAATATAATCCACTCACAATGAGTGTGAGTGCTCATGTTGGTCCATGTGCATTTGGTATGGGAATCAGTCAAGCAATAGAAAAATAATAAACCTTAAAGGAGGTCAAATATGAAAAAGTATTTTACATCTGAATCAGTGACTTGTGGTCATCCAGATAAAGTGTGTGATCAAATTGCTGATAAAATACTGGATGAAATTTTACTTCAAGATCCAAATGCAAGAGTAGCCTGTGAAGTAACATGTACAACCAATCAAGTTCATATTTTTGGAGAAGTCACAACAACTGCAAAAGTAGATTATGTTGAGGTTACAAAAGAAGTCATTAATGAAATTGGTTATACCGCAATGCATAGAGGTTTTGATGCAACGAATTGCCAGATTATTGTTGATTTAGATGAACAATCTCCAGATATTGCTTTAGGAGTCAATCGTTGTTATTCATCAGAAGAATTGGATAATGGAGCAGGTGATCAAGGAATGATGTTTGGCTATGCTTGCTGTCAGACACAACATTATATGCCTTTACCAATTGAACTTGCTCATGCGCTTGCTAAACGTCTGGAACTCGTTAGAAAGACGGGTGAACTTGCTTATCTTTTGCCAGATGGAAAAACTCAGGTCACAGTTGAATATGAAAATAATCAGCCATTACGTATTTCCACAGTTGTTGTTTCTAGTCAGCATCGAGAAGATGTAGATATTGCGACTTTACGTGAAGATATTACCAGTCATGTGATTTTACCTACCTTACCACAAGATATGCTTGATCATCAAACCCAGATTTTTATCAATCCTACAGGACGATTCGTCGTTGGTGGACCAGCTGGGGATTCGGGATTAACGGGAAGAAAGTTAATTGTTGATAGTTATGGTGGATATGCACGTCATGGTGGTGGAGCTTTTTCTGGTAAAGATGCAACGAAAGTTGATCGAAGTGGGGCTTATATGGCTAGATATATTGCTAAAAATATTGTGGCAAGTGGATTGGCTGATGAATGTGAAGTTCAACTAAGTTATGCGATTGGATTAGCTCAACCTGTTTCACTTTATATTGATACATATCAAAGTGAAAAGGTTCCTCAATCTGAAATTTATCAAACAATTTTAAATCTTGTAGATTTACGACCTGCAGCTATTATTAAACGTTTTCAATTAAATAAACCAATTTACTCTAGAGTCGCTTGTTATGGTCACTTTGGCAACAATGCATCGACTATGCCTTGGGAACAAACGGATTTAGTGAAACCATTACAAAAACTATTAGATAAAAGGTGAGGGAAAGATGAAAGAATTTTATAAACATATGCGAATATGCTCAATCATTGTGAGTCTTTGTACATTAATATTAGGAATAATTATGATCATCAAACCAGATGTTTCAGCACTTTTGATTTGTTATGTTTTAGCTTTTTTGATGTTAGTGAGTGGTATTTATGAAATTGTTCGTTATTTTAAATTGGGTGTTATGGGTTTGTTTTTTCGATTTGATTTAGGCTTAGGTCTATGTAATTTATTAATTGGTCTCTTATTATTGATTCATCCTCATGGTGTATTGATTTTTCTACCTATTGCTATTGCTTTATCAATGTTAATTGAAAGTGTTTTTGATATACAATTAGCAGTAGAAATGAAGGATTATCAAATGCGAGATTGGTGGTTATCATTGATTTTAGGATTGATTGGGATCATTGTTGCAATTTTATTATTGATGAATCCAATGAAAGGATCAATAGCTTTAATTATCTTATTAGGGATTTCTTTAATGATTCATAGTATTCAAAGTTTATATTTTATCTTTTGTATTTCACGCTTTGTAAAAGATGATGATGAAGATCATATCATTGAAGCAAAGTGGAAAACTATTGATAAATAGAAGGCAACCGAGAGGTTGTTTTTTCTTTTTCTAATGATTTATAAAAAAATATGGAACCGATATCATGTTTTTAATAAAATCTATTGACAATTATATTGTAAAGCGCTATACTACAATCAAGGAACCGGTACCACAATGAAGATGGAGGAGAAAACATATGGATTATAGTCAAGATGCGAAACAAATTGTTAAAGCAGTCGGTGGTAAAGAAAACATTCAGTCAGTTGCGCACTGTGCAACACGTTTACGTTTTGTCTTAAATGATGAAGCGAAGGTAGATGAAAAAGCAATTGATGCGATTGAAGTTGCAAAAGGAACTTTTTCAACAAATGGTCAATATCAAATTATTATTGGAGCAGGAACAGTCAATATGGTTTGTGATGAAATCTTAAAGATTTTGGGGAATCAAGTGAATGAATCTAGTGACAATCAACCACAAAAACAAGAAGGTCATTATGTTCAAAGAGCCGTTAAATTATTAAGTGATATTTTTGTTCCAATTATTCCAGCTATCGTTGCTGGTGGGTTATTGATGGGGTTATATAATGTCTTAAGTGCACCATTCTTTGGTGATGGTCAATCTATTATGACAATGTATCCACAATTAAGTGGTATTGCCTCAATGTTAAATACATTTTCTAATGCACCATTTACTTTTTTACCAGTTTTAATTGGTTTTAGTGCAACGAAGAAATTTGGTGGAAATCCTTTCTTAGGGGCAGCAATGGGGATGATTATGGTTCACCCTGATTTATTAAATGCTTATTCTTTAGGAACTGGGGCTGAGATTCCTGCTTGGAATTTATTTGGTTTAGCTATTCCAGCAGTTGGATATCAAGGAACAGTTTTACCAATCTTACTTGTTTCATTTATTCTTGCAACAATTGAAAAGAAATTGCATAAAGTGACACCAAGCTGGTTAGATAACTTAACAACACCATTACTTTCTATTATGGTTACAGCATTTTTAACATTCTTATTCGTTGGTCCAGCAATGCGTACTTTAGGTGATTGGATGTCAATGGGAATTTCATGGATCTATAACACTTTAGGATTTGTTGGTGGAGCAATCTTTGGTGGATTCTATGCACCAATTGTTATTACTGGTATGCATCATAGCTTTATTGCGATTGAAACACAATTAATTGCTGATGCTGCAACAACAGGTGGAAGTTTTATCTTTGTCACTGCTTCAATGAGTAACGTGGCACAAGGAGCTGCGGTCTTAGCTGTATTATTATTAACTCAAAATGAAAAAATCAAATCATTATGTAGTGCTTCAGGAATTTCAGCATTACTTGGAATTACTGAACCAGCAATGTTTGGTGTGAACTTAAAATTACGTTATCCATTTATTGCAGCATGTATTGGTAGTGCATGTGGATCAGCTTGGATTGCATTTACAAAAACATTAGCTCAATCTTTAGGAGCAGCAGGGATTCCTGGATTTATCTCAGTATTACCAAGTCATTATTTAGATTTTGTGATTGGATTAGTAATCTCAATGGTTGTAGCTTTTGCCTTTACAATTATTTTAGGAAAACGTCAATTAGCTAAAGAAGCTGTTGAAACAACTCAAGACAATCAAGAAGTTATTGAAATTGCTGAAAATATTGAAAATGATGCAACTGTTGCTTTACCATTAAGTGGTGAAGTTAAAGAAATTAGTGAAAGTAGTGATGGTGTCTTTGCTGCAAAAACAATGGGGGACGGAATCCTTGTTATTCCTAGTGATGGAAAAGTATATGCTCCTGATGATTGTCGTATTGAATTTGTATTTCCAACAAAACATGCGATTGGATTAACAACTACACAAGGAATCGCAATGCTTATTCACTGTGGAATTGATACAGTTCAATTAGAAGGAAAACCATTTGTTACACATGTTGAACAAGGGGATATGGTTAAAAAAGGAACATTAATGTTAGAGTTTGATATTGATGAAATTAAAAAATCTGGTTATTCAATTGAAACACCAGTGCTTGTAACAAATTTACCAGCAGATAAGAAATTAGAAATGCTTGTGAAAGGTGATAATCAATATGGATGTGAAGCAATTAAAATTACTGAATAAAGAATTATCAATGAATCAAGAAGAATATCAAAAAAAATATCAAGAATATGCTTCTCAAAGAGAAAAAGTGAAACAAGATCCATGGCGTTTACATTACCATCTCATGCCAGAAACAGGTTGGGTGAATGATCCAAATGGCTTATGTCAATTTAAAGGAACCTACCATATCTATTACCAATATTCACCTTTCGATGTTGAAGGCCAAACAAAGTTATGGGGACATATGACAAGTTCAGATTTGATTCATTTTAAGCAAGGCGAACCAGTCTTGTTCCCTGATTCTCGAGTTGATGAAAGAGGAGTTTATTCAGGCTCAGCTTTTATCAAAGATGATACAATTCATTATTTCTATACAGGTAATGTGAAATTAATTGATAAAGAATATGATTATATTTATGCTGGACGTGAACAGAACTTAGTTCATGTAGAAAGTCAGGATGGTTATCATTTTTCTGATAAAGAATGGTTATTAAATCAAAGTGATTATCCTCAAGAAATGAGCTGTCATATTCGTGATCCTAAGATTTATGAAAAAGATAATCGTTATTATATGGTTTTAGGGGCAAGATCAATGGATGATCAAGGTTGTGTCTTAATCTATGAAGGAACTGATTTAAAAGATTGGCAATATAAAATGTGCATCACAACAAATGAACCATTTGGTTATATGTGGGAATGTCCAGATTTATTTGATTTAGATCACCAACAATTCTTACTCACTTGTCCTCAAGGTTTACCACATGTTGGTTATCGTTATGAAAATGTTTATCAATCAGGATATTTTCCTATTGAAATAGATTTTAAAAATCAAACATATACATTAAAAGATTTCAAAGAATTAGATTATGGATTTGATTTCTATGCTCCACAAACATTTGAAGATGAACAAGGACGTCGTATTTTAATTGGTTGGATGGGACTACCAGATATTGATTATACAAATCCAACTTGTGAAAGAGGATGGCAACATGCATTTACAATGCCACGTGTATTGACTCAACAAAATGGAATAATTCATCAAAGTCCAGTTGAGGAAATGAAAGCCTTACGTCAATCACATATTCAAACAACTGTTTCAAACTTCAATGATTGTCACTTGAATGGTTATGTCTTTGAAATGCGTATAGCAATTCAAAAATCAGATGATTTTATCTTACAATTAAGAAAAGGGGCATATTTAAAATATGACCAATCATCAAAATTATTAACTTTAGCATTTGAAGAATGTGGATATGGTCGAGATGAACGTCATATTGAATTAGAAACAATAAACAATATTTGGATTTATTCTGATACTTCAGCATTAGAAATATATATTAATGATGGAAGTTATGTTTTAACAAGTCGTGTCTATTCACTTGAAAATGAAGATAATATTCAATTTATAAAAAGTCATATGGAAGCAACTATAGATTTCTATAAACTTTCTTCTATCATTGTTAAATAAGCTATTATCAATGACAATAGATATCGTAATTATGATATTTATTGTCATTTTCCTTTTGATATATCATGACAATTATAAAAGCTTTAGATATAATGAAAACATGGAAGGAATGATGACTTTGGAATTTCAAGTTGAAACATATACTGGAAAATATATTCAAAAAACAAATAATCATCTTTATATTGCACCAAGTGAAGCTTTGAAAGATATTGTTGCTCATTATACAATTACCTTTCAAAATCCAAATCATTCGATTGGTGAAAATCAAGTGCTTCATCTTATTCCTGATGTAAGTGGTTGTTTTGTTTTTAAATTCTATGATCCTTTAAGTATCATGGTTTGGGGTCCTACGACTAAAATCGTAACAGTTAAAAATGATTTAAATACGTTTCCATGTCGTTTCTTTGTTGAATTTTTACCAGGAGGATTATATCGGGTTTTAGGTCAATCTATTGATTCACTTTTGGATAAAAAGATTGAACTTTCAATCATGAACTCAAAGCTTTATCAAACCATAACAAAAGCCATTGAACAAATGAATACATTTGATGAAATGGTTGACTTTATTGATATGTTGTTATGTCGTGAAGTTGCCAAAAATAACATTCCTGAAATTATTTTAGAATCTTTAAAATTGATTGAAACTCATCATGGACAACTTTCTATTTTAGAATTAACCAATCAATTACATAAAAGTGAACGTCAATTAAATCGTTATTTTCATCAATATATTGGCATGGGAATAAAGAAATATTCAAGAATAGTTAATGTAAATCATCTGATTCAAGAAATCAATCAAAAGAATTTATTAGATTTAACATATGAATATGATTATTTTGATCAATCGCATTTTAATCATGTTTTTAAACAGATTTGTGAAACAACACCAACTCATTATCTTCAAAACATGTCCGATTTTTACAATGAATTATATAAATTTTCATTAAAATAGAAGATAAGGAGGAAAGCTATATGATTGAATCAAGATGTGGTATAAAATGTAGTGAATGTGAATACAAAGAATCAATGGGATGTCAAGGATGTTTAAATATTGTGAAGCCTTTTTGGGGTGAAGCTTGTCCGATTAAAGATTCTTGTGAAAGTCAGGGTTATCAACACTGTGGTGAATGTGACAACTTTCCTTGTGAAACATTAAAAGCTTTTGCTTATGATGAAAAACAAGGAGACAATGGATTAAGAATTCAACAATGTGAGATATGGAGGAATGAATAAAATGAAATATTCAGGAAGTATGTTTGTGGTTGATAATCGTGAAAGAACAATTCAATTTTATAAAGAGATTTTAGGCTTAAGAGTAAC
>OKRT01001520.1_pt1 | contig 10558 bp, 7 predicted proteins | sample 1601111 | NCBI WGS metagenome assembly OKRT01 (sample SAMEA3541572, study PRJEB24748) | human gut metagenome | biome: human gut; feature: human-associated habitat; material: faeces | place: China | collected 2012 | reverse complement strand
TAAAAGGCACTCGCATAAACGGAATTATCATTTTTAAGTCCATTTTGCGAAAGGAACTCGGAATAGCGTTCATTTGAAATAATGAATATATAAAACGGAGCTTTATATAATTCGGAGCTTTCTTTAAGTGTAGCCCAATCCGAGCCTCGGTAGCTGTCAGTTATCCATTCCGAATCAAGTAAAACACTATGGAAATGTGAGGGACTTTCCGCAAACCAACCGACTTCATCAATGCCGTCCTGCGATTTTACAAAGCTGTATAGCTCATCAAATTCTTTCGTGCCAAACTCCATAGAATAGTTCATACGCAGATCGTAGCCTATGTTCTTCCGTTCTGCTTCTACAAATGAGAGCATATACAGGCTGAACGCATTTGCAGACACAAAAAGAAAGATACTGATTGCAAGCGAAAATGTTATTGCACGAAACGCTTTCTTTTCTCGTTTTATAGTACGCTTTGCAAGCAAATTTTCAGCAGAAGAAGTAAAGTTACTGCACTTTACTTTCATCACGCCTTTTTCACCTTTCAGATTGCCTATTATCGAAATTTTAGAAGCAGCGCGAGCAGGAACACCGGCGGATAGTAACACCAACAGATAACCGAAAATTGCTGTCATCATAAGCAGCCATCCGTTTATATGCAGCCGCATACCAATGTTCACATAGAGTACTTTCCCCATATATGCTCCGAAAATATCAAGCAACGCCCAAGAAGTCAAAAGACCGAGGACTATACCGATCGGTATCGCAACCGTCCCAAGTAAAAGAGCTTCGGAATATACAATCGTGCGAATATCTTTTTGGGTTGCACCAATCGAGGATAAAAGTCCGAGTTCTTTCGTCCTTTCGGAAACGGATATAGCAAAGGCATTGTATATCAAAGAAATTGCACCCACAGCGATGATAAGAAGCAAAGCGGCGGCAATCCCCATTATTAGGCTCTTAATACTCTCGCTTTGTGAAATCCCGAGATAGGAAAGCAATTCCGTGTGATACGAATATTCTGTTGTTTCACTTAAATATCGGCTTGCAAATTCGTACACCTCGTCTGGATTTTTAAGTGTAATGCGGAATACATCATTTTCGTCAATGGAGATCATTTGGGTGGATAAAACGCCCTCTGCCGCTTCAAGGTCTGCTATTTGTTCTGCGGTGGTGTTATACACGGCAATATGCCAATTTCCGTCCTTTTCGATAATGGAATCTATCGCAGAATCGAGCATAGAATTTAACAGCGTAAAAATCGTACACACCATGAGGACGGACAATACAATTCCCATAAGTGTTATCAGCGTTCGCCCTTTATTTTTCCGCAAGCTCCTTGTTGCAAGTTTAATACAAACACCCATAGTTATCCCTCCGAGAGCTTACCGTCCTTGATGATAAGCATACGGTCTGCCAACTTTGCAAGCTCCAAATTGTGCGTAATCATAATGAGCGTTTGACCGTATTGTTTATTTGCACTCCCCAGAAGCTCCATTACCTCTGCTGCACTTTTGCTGTCAAGATTTCCTGTCGGTTCGTCGGCAAGCATAAGCGCAGGATTTGTAAATAAAACTCTGCCTATGGCACAGCGTTGTTGCTGACCGCCTGAAAGCTGGCTCGGCAGATGACTTCTTCGCTCTTTCATTCCAAGCGTATCCAGCAATCGGTCAAGCGTTTCTTTGTCGGTTTTCTTTTTATCAAGGCGGCAAGGGAGCGTTATGTTTTCCTCAACCGTCAAAGTGGGAACGAGATTATAAAACTGATAGATTAAGCCCGCCTTTCGTCTGCGATAATAGGCAAGCTCCTTTTCGCTCTTGGCATATATATCCTCACCATCTACATACACCTTGCCGGAGGTGGGGCGGTCAATACCGGCAAGGATATGTAACAAGGTCGATTTTCCCGATCCCGACGGACCGATGATAGAAACAAATTCGCCTTTTTCTACGGTAAAAGATACATTGTCAAGTGCTTTAACCTCTGCCTCTCCCGCTTGATATGTTTTGCATAGATTACAAACATTCAGTATCGGCATATAAATCATTCCTTTGTAAGGCTTTCTTGTATTTTAGCTTCTGCTTCATCAAGATTGGCAAAGCTGGTAATTGCACCGTCAAACAGATCAGCATTGAAACGAATCGCTCCGTCGGACAAGATAACAGCAAAATGATCTTCTCCGAACATAGAATATTCGCAAATATCGTCATAGTAAAAAGTTTTTCCGTTGATTTCCGCACAGCTCTGTTCTGTTACTTCTTTCAAAAGGAAAATGCCCTCTGTTCCATTCTCCAAATGCGAGATTACAACAGACGAGTCATTTGCAGAAGCGTTATCCACACATTTCGGCAGCAAAACCGTTACCGTGCTGTCTGCTTTTGCATTTCCCGAAATAACCTTTGTGATTTTTATGGTAGCAAGTGCTTTTTGAGCAATTTCACCTTTGCCGTAGTCGATTTGAATATTGCGTACTGTTTCTATTGTACCTCGTACAATCGTATCGCTGTAACTGTTAAAGATTTCTTCCGAGGTCAATGGGGCGGGCAAGATTGTTGTTTTTTCAAATTCGTCAATGTAGGTAACCTTAATTCCTTTGGATCGCTCCAATTCAAAATCACCTTTGGAAGAACAGCCTGTAAAAATAAGGGTAGCTGCGATCAGCAAGAGCGAAAGTGTAAAAATGGTCTTTTTCATAAGTTTTGCATCCTTTCATAATTTGTTTTAGGCTTTCATGCCTTACTTATATAAACACAAAAGGCGAAATATCGGATGCAAAAAAGCAGGCATTTTTCAAAAGAAAACTGCCTGCTTTGCGGTGCTGATTTTATATTGTTAATCAGTTACTATTTTTTCAAAATAGTAAAATTGCCCATCGCCCTGCAAAATGATAACCTCGTCACTATATGGATATATCTTGGCTCCGATGATACTGTCTTTGTCGATCACGCTATCTGTCTGTATAATGTCCGTTTCGGTTAAAATTCCCGTAAATAAATCCGGGTTCTGTTTTAAGTCCGAAATATTGTTAAGTCCGTATTTGTCAATAACCAAGCGATTTGAAAAATAACCGTATTGCTCATTTTCGTATGAAATAGTGATTGAATAAATCACTTCTTGAACTATATGTTCCGGTTCTTTATTGAGAACAAATACAGCAGTAATGCTTAAACTGATAATCAAAACAAAAGTGGCAGCTAACGCGCTTATCTTTCTAAAAGACCATACAGCAGCCGTTTTGTGTTTATTTTGATTTGTGCCGAGCGTTGCATAAACCTTTTCGTCAAGAGAAGTAAGGTCGTGCTTTTCTTCTGATTCAGACGAAATATTATCAGCCTGTGTTTCGATATACTGTTTCATTGCTTCTTTGATTTTTTTATCGTTCATATCCATCCTCCTTTAATCGAGCTTTCAGCAGCTTTTTTCCACGAGTGAGTTGTGATTTTACGGTGCCGTGCTTTCTGTTCAGAAAATCCGAAATCTGCGATGTGGATAATTCGTAATACAAATGGAGGATTAGCACATCCCGATATTCGGCAGGCATACTTTTTATATTCTGATAGATGATTTTACAGCTTTCGTCTATAATAACACTTTCAGCAATGCTTTCATCACTTGCAAATTCATACTCAATGTCTGACAAGGAGACCGTTTGAATATGTCTGTCCCGTATCATATTAAACGACATATGTTTTACCGCCATTGTCACATAATATATACAATCTTTGCTGTCAACATCTTTTATCGCATCTAAATTTCGCATAATCGGGGGGATTGTATTATGTACTGCGTCCTCTGCGTCCTGCGGATTTTTTAATATTTTCAATGCGACTGCATACATTGTGTTTTTATGCTTTTCATAAATGGCGGTCATTTTTTCAATTTCTTTACTCATACGACCTCCTAAATTATAAGACACTCTCTCAATAATCTATAACACGAAAAAAAGAATTTCGGATGCATTTTAGATAGTAGATTGAAAATTTATTTTTTCACTGTTTTTAATTCCTCAATAGCGTTCCTTTACTGCCGTATCGTATATTTTAACACATAAAAGTTAAGAAATATAGTCTGCGTTTTGTTTCCTGATAATTATGTACCAACCGCCCCAAAAAAGGCGGTTGATTTTTTAATACGCAGGCACTCCGTAACCGAGGAATTCATAATGCCCTACGGCATAATGATTTTCCCGGCAGGAATCCCCGGAATTGCCCTCTATGGTATAAATAATTCCGTCCTCAACTCGTTCGACAATTCCTACATGGTCGGATAGCCCGTCCTGCGGACCGGACGAACCCTTGTTGTTCCAATCGAAAAAGATAATCATACCCGGCGACGGCGTGGCGCTGTTGTCAATCCATTGACCTCTATCCTTAAACCATACAGCAGCCGTTTTGTGCTTGTTTTGATTTGTGCCGAGCATTGCATAAACCTTTTCGTCAAGAGAAGTAAGGTCGTGCTTTTCTTCTGATTCAGACGAAATATTATCAGCCTGTGTTTCGATATACTGTTTCATTGCTTCTTTGATTTTTTTATCGTTCATATCCATCCTCCTTTAATCGAGCTTTCAGCAGCTTTTTTCCACGAGTGAGTTGTGATTTTACGGTGCCGTGCTTTCTGTTCAGAAAATCCGAAATCTGCGATGTGGATAATTCGTAATACAAATGGAGGATTAGCACATCCCGATATTCGGCAGGCATACTTTTTATATTCTGATAGATGATTTTACAGCTTTCGTCTATAATAACACTTTCAGCAATGCTTTCATCACTTGCAAATTCATACTCAATGTCTGACAAGGAGACCGTTTGAATATGTCTGTCCCGTATCATATTAAACGACATATGTTTTACCGCCATTGTCACATAATATATACAATCTTTGCTGTCAACATCTTTTATCGCATCTAAATTTCGCATAATCGGGGGGATTGTATTATGTACTGCGTCCTCTGCGTCCTGCGGATTTTTTAATATTTTCAATGCGACTGCATACATTGTGTTTTTATGCTTTTCATAAATGGCGGTCATTTTTTCAATTTCTTTACTCATACGACCTCCTAAATTATAAGACACTCTCTCAATAATCTATAACACGAAAAAAAGAATTTCGGATGCATTTTAGATAGTAGATTGAAAATTTATTTTTTCACTGTTTTTAATTCCTCAATAGCGTTCCTTTACTGCCGTATCGTATATTTTAACACATAAAAGTTAAGAAATATAGTCTGCGTTTTGTTTCCTGATAATTATGTACCAACCGCCCCAAAAAAGGCGGTTGATTTTTTAATACGCAGGCACTCCGTAACCGAGGAATTCATAATGCCCTACGGCATAATGATTTTCCCGGCAGGAATCCCCGGAATTGCCCTCTATGGTATAAATAATTCCGTCCTCAACTCGTTCGACAATTCCTACATGGTCGGATAGCCCGTCCTGCGGACCGGACGAACCCTTGTTGTTCCAATCGAAAAAGATAATCATACCCGGCGACGGCGTGGCGCTGTTGTCAATCCATTGACCTCTATCCTTAAACCATTGCACGCCGTTTGTGCAGCCTGCAAATTTCGGGATAATACCACTATCAATATACCCGCACTCATTCGCCGCCCACGAAACAAAACAGGCGCACCATTCCACACGGCTGTCAAAGCCATACCAACTCCAATACGGCTGACCGCCCACATTGCCAATCTGCGAGAGAGCAACGGAAACAATTTGTCCGTCCTCGGTGTAAATGCCATAAAGAACCGCGCTCCACATACTGCGGTTTTCTTCGGCAAGAAGTTCCGCAAGCTGCTTGCGCTGATCTGCATTGAATCCGAATTTATCTGCCATTTCTCCGGCGGTCTTATGAGCCACCGATATATACAGATAAGTCCGTGTGACCGTCGTTTTCGTTTCAACAATATTGCCGTGACCGTCATCCGTTTCGGTGATAATTTCCTCGGTCTTTGTTTCGGTTCGTGAGGATATGGTATTCATCTGCCAGAATATATCTTTTAGAATCGCTTTTTTTGAAGCGTCCATAGTGGCGACATCCTGCGGATTATTCGGATCGGTAGTAGTCTTAACCGCATAAACAGCCAAAACCTCCGGCCAGACGGCACGGGAGCCGGACATTTCCAAAACATCATAGGAGATATTCGTTTTGGTGGTGTCAAGCTGCGTTTGGTAATCGGTGTTGATTTCCTGTACCACGCTTTGCATTGTCATACTGCTTCCCGAATCCTCGCCCGAAAAAAAGATACCGAAACACGAGCCGACAATCAAGGCAATCAGGCATACCACAATGATAATCACAACGGCAACCCAACCGCCGGCGGCGATAGCGGAAATCAAGGCCTTTGTTCCGGCTATAATCGCCTTGACCGCCGCAACCGTGGCTTTGGCTGCCGCCTTTATCGTGGCAACGGTCGCTTTGGCGGTGGCTTTCGCCGCCTGTGCTGCCGTCCTTGCCGCTTTAGCCGAAGCCTGTGCGGTTTTTTGAGCGACTTTCGCTGCCTGTTCACTCGTTTTAATCGCAGTTCGGGCGGTCTGTTCGGCAGTCTTAACCGTTTTCTGTGCGGTCTTAACTGAACCCTTTGCCGTTTTAATTGTAGATTTACCCGTGGATTTTGCCGTCTGCTTGATCGTTTTTTCGCCACGCTCCAGCGTCTTAATGGATTTTTGAGCCTGCCGCTGCCGAAAATGCTCTTTTGCTTTGGAGATATTGTTTTTGGTAGATTGAACCCCACGGCGGCCTTGTTTGTCAAACTGCCGAACAGCCTCACGGGTGACGGTATCAGCACAGCCGGAAATACGGTCTGCGGCATATTCTTCGGCTGAACCCTCTGCAGAATAAACGCCGTGCTCCGCTTTGTCCTTTGTGCGGATATAGGCATCTTTCATCCGCTCTGCGGCAACCGCCGATTTATCAATCGTTTTTACTGTTCCTTTGACAACATTTTTTGTTTTGATGTCCGGCATAGCGTCACCTCCGATCCGAGCCGGGATAATTCTTTCCGTAAAGCAGCGTGAAACGCTCTGCTTCTGATATTGCCGCCTGCGACCTGCCATTCAGCCTCAAAGTCAAACCGGGCGGCAAGCTGACAGACAGAATAATTTTTGATAAAAGTCCTACAAGTGGTTTTGTCCCATTCTTCAAGCTGCCGCCATAAATCCGGGAAATTCCGATACAGCTTCCGCAGTTCTTCTAAACTTTGGAGCGGACAGCACCAACAGAAAACACGGCTGAAAATACGATATAAACCGCCCCAATCAAAACCTCTTGCATAGCAATAATCAAGGCAATCCTTTTCGGACATACCCCATTCCACAAGAGGATAGCAGGCAGTTTTTATGCGTTGGGTTTCGTCTGCGGCAATACCCACATACTCCATAATTTCATACTGTTCTTTCAGATCACGGAGATAAGCGTCAATGACACGGGTTTTGAGAATACCCGTACACCAGCGGTTGCGGGGGCCTGCCCAACTCATTCCCCGGTATTTTGAAAGAGCAGGATTTTTTCTTTTTGGGGTGTAATCGTAAAAGTAGTATTCAAAATCGTGTTCTGCTTTCAGACGGATAATCGGTCTGCCGATATATGCCTCCAAACGGTTCAGGTGTTCATACATCTGCGGGAATTCAAGCCCGGTATCACAGAAGATAATCAGATCAACCGGGCGCTGTTCTTCCAATAGCCGCAAAAGCATAGCCGTCGAATCCTTGCCGCCAGAAAGCGAAACAACATATTTTTTAGGTTTCATCGCCGTCCACCTCCACGGCGGGAGGAATAACCTGTTTTGCAACAACGACCATTCTGCCGTTTTGACGGCTGTATTCGCAGGTGGAAAGCGTAATCAGCTTATCGCCGTATTCGGCAGAAACGCCCGTATCGTATAAAGCAAGCTCCTTGCATTTGGCGATATAGGTGTTGAAATCCCCCGCGCTACCCGCATTGACAAAGTGGTAATACTTAAAACCTTGTTCAGAATAGGCGACGGTTTTGAAAGCTACGATAACCTCATATTCGCCAAAGCCGGACAGCGTATCAAAACGGATTGTTTTGTGTTCTCTGTAAAAATCCTCGTCCGTGTACTTGCAGAGATCGGCAAACATACTGCCGTTATTCATGTGATGGCCGTAAATTACGCAGTTGTCGGATAAACCGAGGTCGCAGTTTTCCTGCACATAGGGCACGCCGTAATCACTGTACTGCTTTTCAAAGCTGTGTTTCAGGTAGTAGTTCGGGTTGTCAATCGTCTGCATAACGGGATAGTCGATGTTTGTCCTCTCTATCGAAATCCAGCCCACAAAATCGCTGTTCTGTTCATACACCACAGCGTACTTTTCAAAAGCGGTTTGTTCAGGCTGCGGAGGTTCAGATTCCTGCGGCTCGTCGGCGGACGGCGTTTCGGCCTCCACAAGCGCGGCGATCTTGTCAAAGGCTTCGGCGCTCTGCTTTTCGTCTGCATACTGCCGCCAGAGCATAACGCCGGAGAAAAGGAAAAGGGCGGGAAAAAATGCCGCCCCGATCATCAGATATTTGCTTTTCATATTCGATTGTCCTCCTGTCAGTTTGATGTGTTCCCGCCGAAAACACCCTCGCCGGGTTTCGTCGTCATAAGCTGATATAATTTTGTATCTCTTGGAAAGCGGTTGATAAAGGGTACAAGCGCCGAGCCGTATTTGATAAGTCCGCAGCCTGCGTCGGCATTGGTAACATAGCTCATCTGCTCGTCGGAGATATTGAGCAGCTTCGAGAGCTTGGCACGGTCGGAATACGCCTGATTGAGCATAACCACAAATTCCGAGTTGGAAAGCATGGTGCTCGCCTGTACGGAATCGAGCAGATATTCCACATTCTGCGTAATGGCCGTGGGATAACCGTTTCTCTTTCTGAACTGCCTCCATGCGGAGTTAAAGAAAATACCGCTTTGCTCGTTCTCAAAGACCACATGAAATTCGTCGATAAAAATATGGGTGCGCTTGCCCTTTTTCCAGTTGATGGTAACGCGATTCAGAATGGTATCGGTAATAACCAAAAGTCCCGTGGGCTTTAACTGCGCACCCAAGCTGTGAATATCAAAGACAACAATGCGGTTGTCGAGATCGACGGTACTTTCATGTCCGAAAATATCCAGCGAACCCGTGGTGAACAGTTCCAGCGACAGGGCGATTTCCTTTGCTTTTTCTTCGGGCTGTTCCAACAGTTTGTTTCGCAGGTTGCAGAGAGTAGCGGTCGTGCCGTTTGCCTCGGCCTCCTGATACACAAGGGCGGTGCAGCGGTCGATAATGGATTTCTGCTGCGGGCCAACGCCTGTTTTATCAATCTGCTCTACAAGGGACATGATAAACTGCGATTTCTCCACAATGGGATTGTTCTCGCCGTAGCCGTCTACCATATACATTGCGTTCAAGCGATCCTTGCCGCCTGCCGCCATATGAATAACGGTTGCCGTTTCCTCGCCCAAAGCCGCCGCCAGTGCGCCGAACTCGTTTTCAGGGTCGCAGATCAGCACATCGTCCTCGGTGTTGAGAATCAGAAAAGCGATAAGCTCTTTTGCGGAAAAGGATTTGCCCGAACCGGGAACGCCCAGCAGGAAAGCAGACTGATTGAGAAGATTTGCTTTGTTGCACATAATGAGATTGTGAGAGATGGCGTTTTCTCCGAAATAAATACCGCCCTTGTCCTGCACCTCCTGTACCTTGAACGGCATAAACACCGCAAGGCTTTCGGTAGTGAGAGTACGAAACGCATTGATTTTTCTTGTACCGATAGGGAGAACCGTATTCAAGCCGTCGAACTGCTGGAACTTCAAAACGGCAAGCTGGCACATATGCTTTCTTGCAACGGACAGCACCGTTTCGGTGTCGCTGTCAAGCTGTTTCTTATCGTCTGCGGTAATTACCATCGTAATCACCGCAAACATCATGCGCTGATCCCTCGTTGTCAGGTCGTCCAAAAATTCCTTTGTTTCTTTTCTTTGCAATTCCATATCATAAGGCACGACCGCAGAAAAATTATTGTTGGCGTTCTGCCTGCGCTGCCAGTTGGTGATGTTCGTGTCAACGCCGAGCAGACGGTTTTCCACCTCCCGCACCGCCTCGTCGGTGGGAACGGGGACAACATCAATCGACAGCATCATATTGCGGTTAAAGTCGGTGAGCTCCGTTACCATGCTGTCCTTGATATAGCTGGCGTAGTCTTTCAGAAAAAGAACCCGGCAATATTTCTCGCCGAGCTTCAGATAATCGCTATTCTTTTCAATGGAATCGGGGCAGATATAATCTTTGAAATCGTGCCCCTTTTTCATCATATCCTGCGGGTCGAAATGAAACGCCGCTTCCTCTCCCTGACGGTAGAAGTCGTGGAGGACGCGCAGCTTTTCCCCGGCGTCCAGTTCGCTGCATTTTGAGCCGAGGGCGGCAAAGTGGGAGATCAGATCAGCGCCAACACGGGAAAAGTAAGTGCGGGCTTCCTCAATATCTTTTTTGGCAACGGAGATCGTAATATATTTCTCCTGCATAATGCCGTTTGCGCCCGTGACCTTGTCAAGCAGCATTTGATTGTATTCCCTGCGGTACACATCGCG
>OKRT01001519.1_pt1 | contig 10563 bp, 12 predicted proteins | sample 1601111 | NCBI WGS metagenome assembly OKRT01 (sample SAMEA3541572, study PRJEB24748) | human gut metagenome | biome: human gut; feature: human-associated habitat; material: faeces | place: China | collected 2012 | reverse complement strand
TATACATCCGGGCAGAATATCCTCTGGCTATCGAACGGCTTCGTATCGCGATCGAACAAGCTGAAAAATACGGGCTGCTGGGAGAAAATATTCTCGGTACCGATTTTTCTTTCCATATAGAAATCCGTTATGGTGCAGGTGCTTTTGTCTGTGGAGAAGAGACCGCTTTGATCCACTCGATGGAAGGACACATGTTCACCGCACCCTCGTCCAGTTGGGACAGACGGATGATATCTTCCACCAGGGCAATGAGACGCTGGGCCTCCTGGTAGATGTCGCTGGCAAAGCCCTGCACGTCCTCCGCCTTTACCATGCCGCTCTGCATGATCTCCGCAATACCGGAGATGGAGGTCAGCGGGGTCTTCAGCTCATGGGAGACGTTGGCGGTAAACTCCCGCCGCAGGTCCTCCCGCTGCTCCTGCTCGGTGACATCCAACAGGACCATCACCGCGCCCATCTGCTCCTCACCCTGCATGACCGGGTTGGCCAGCAGCTGGCAGCAGCGGCCGTTCAGACGCAGCATCTGCTGGCTGCGGTGGCCGGAAAGCACCTCATCCACCGCTTGGCGAAAGCTTTCGCTGCGGTTGAGCACCAGGGCATTCACCTCTCCCTGCGGTGCCTGAGCACCCAGCTGGTTCAGCGCGCCCTTATTATAGGAGAGCACATGGCCATGCCGGTCCATCAGCAGAAAACCTTCGGACATATTTTCTGTCAAAGCGGCAAACTCCTGCTGCTTCTGCTGCAGCTGCAGCAGCTGCTGCTGGATGGTATCGTTCTGGTGCTTGATGCGGGAGAGCAGGGGGGTCAGCTCCTCATAGGTATCGCAGTCCTCCGGGTGCTCCAGGTCCAGATTGACAATGGGGCGAATGATTCGCTTGGCCATTCGGGAGGCCAGCACGGCCGAAATCAGCAGCGACAGAGCCAGAATGATCAAAATCGGCTGTACCATGGACAGCAGCAGGGTCACCACCGTCTGCTGCGCGCTGGCCACACGGATCACGGTGCCGTCATTGAGCCGTCGGGCGGCATACAGGGTCTGCTGGGCCAGGGTGGAGGAGTAGCGCCGGGCGGTACCGGACTGACCGGTCATCGCCTGCTGGATCTCCTCCCGGTCACCATGGTTTTCCATAGTAGCTGCGTCGGCCTGGCTGTCATAGAGCACAGTACCGTCTGTATCCACCCAGGTCACCCGGTTTTCCGTGTTGAGCCCGGTAAGATAGTCCATTCCGTTGAACTCCACGCCCTGGGCTACCAGCCAGGTCTCCGTCTCCAGCTCGGTCATCAGCTGGTTGCTGAAGTACTGGTACAGCATCCCCAAAAACAGGGCAATGGACAGCACCATCACAGAAACGGCTACTGCTGTGGAATTTCGAAATAATTTGGCGGTCATATTTTTCAACTTCTATCCCTCCGCCGGTCAGTCGGCACTGATCTTGTAGCCGATGCCCCGCACCGTCTCAATGCAGTCGCCGGATTTGCCCAGCTTCTGACGCAGGGTACGGATATGTACGTCCACAGTCCGGCTGGCGCCGTCAAACTCATAGCCCCAGATGGTGTTGAGCAGCTGGTCCCGGGTAAATACGGTACCGGCCCGCTCCAACAGCAGGCACAAAACCTGAAACTCCTTCAGCGTCAGGGTGACATCCCGATCCCCGTCCCGGACGATGTGCCGCTCGGGGTCCACAAAGAGACTGCCCAGGGAGTAGGTCTTTTCCTTGGGCTGGTTCTGCCCCGCGTGGCGCAGGGCGGTGCGTACACGGGCCATCAGTTCCATCATGCCGAAGGGCTTGGCCACATAGTCGTCCGCCCCCTCATCCAGTCCCAGCACCTTGTCATACTCCGTGCTCTTGGCCGTGAGCATAATAACAGGCAGGGTCTTGGTGGCGGGCATAGAGCGCAGGCGTTTGAGCACCTGCAGGCCATCCTCCTCAGGCAGCATGATATCCAGCAGCACCAGCTCAGGACTGCCCTTCTCCATGGCCTCCCAAAACTGGGAGGGGCGGTCAAAGCCCTGGGCCTCCATGCCCTGGCTTTGTAAGGTATAGACCACCAGCTTACGGATGCTGGCGTCATCCTCTAAAATATAGATCACGTGCGTTTACCTCTCCTCCGCTCCCCTTCCGGGAAGCTCACATATCGCCGTGCTGTCCGGTGAGGGAGTACTCCACCCACTCAGCAATGTTGCAGGCGTGGTCGCCGATGCGCTCAAAGTATTTGGCGATCATCAGCAGGTCCATACAGGTCTCCCCACTGTCTCCCTGGCCGATGCGGCGAATGAGCTCGTCCTTGACTTCCAGGAACATGCGGTCGATCTCGTCATCCTTGCGAATGACCTCCTGAGCCAGGCCCAAGTTCTTGCGCACAAAGGAGTCGATGCTGTCGGTGACCATGCCGATGGTGCTGCGGGCCATCTCAGCGATGGGTACATGGGAAATCACAGGGCTATCCTCAATGTCCCGGGTAATCTCGGCAATGTCGCTGGCCTGGTCGCCGATGCGCTCCATGTCGGAGATCATCTTCAGCGCTGCGGAGATGGTGCGCAGGTCCCGGGCCACCGGCTGCTGCTGGAGCAGCAGCTTCATGCAAAGGCTCTCAATATCCCGCTCCTTCTGGTCGATCTCCCGCTCGGCAGCGGCAGCAGTCTCCCGCAGGGCGGCGTCTCCTTCCAGCAGAGCCTTGGCGGCGGCGGAAATGGCCTCCTCGCACAAGGCTCCCATTTTGATCAGCTCTACATTCAGCTGTTCCAGCTGTTCGTTGAATCTGTCCCGCATTATCCGAACCTCCCGGTGATGTAATCTTCCGTCTTCTTGTTCTGAGGCATGGAGAACATCTGCTCCGTGTCGCCGTACTCGATGAGCTCACCCAGCAGGAAGAAGGCGGTCTTGTCGGAGATACGGGCGGCCTGCTGCATATTGTGGGTGACCATGATGATAGTGTAATCCTTTTTCAGCTCGGTGGCAAGGTCCTCGATTTTGGAGGTGGAAATGGGGTCCAGAGCGGAGGTGGACTCGTCCATGAGCAGCACGTCGGGCTTGACTGCCAGCGCGCGGGCGATGCACAGACGCTGCTGCTGGCCGCCGGAGAGGCCCAGGGCGGGCTTTTTCAGCCGGTCCTTTACCTCATCCCAGATGGCCGCACCCTTCAAAGACTCCTCCACGATCTCGTCCAGCTTTACCTTGCTGCGGATGCCGTGGGTGCGAGGCCCGTAGGCCACGTTGTCGTAGATGGACATGGGGAAGGGATTGGCCTTCTGGAAGACCATGCCTATGCGCTTGCGCAGGTCGGTGACATCCTGACCGGGAGCATAGATGTCTTCTCCCCGATACAGCAGGGAACCGGTGATCTTCACGTTGGGAATGAGGTCGTTCATCCGGTTGAGACAGCGCAGGAAGGTGGACTTGCCGCAGCCGGAGGGGCCGATGAGAGCGGTGATCTGGTGCTCAGGGATTTCAATGTTGATTCCCTTCAGGGCCTTATTTTCCCCATAATACAGGTCCAGGTTTTCCGCCTTAACGATGGTATTTCCGTTCATATCGTAAAACTCCTTATTTCTTGAGACGCTTGCCCGCCAGCTTGGCGGCCAGATTGATGACCAGAGTAATGACCAGCAGCACCAGAGCCACAGAGAAGGCCAGATCGAAACGGGCATTCTCCTTGGCGTAGCCGTACAGGGCCACGGTGAGGGTAGCGCCGGAGCTGTGGGTGAGTCCACCCTTGCTGAAAAAGTCCTGAAGGCCAGTGCTCATACCGGCAGTGAACATCAGCACGGCAGACTCGCCTACGATGCGGCCGATGGACAGGATACAGCCGGTGACGATACCGTCGATAGAGTCGGGCAGGACGATGGTGCGGATCATGTGCCACTTACCTGCGCCCAGGCCAAGCGCGCCCTCCCGGTAGCCCTGTGGGACCGTCTTCAGAGACTCTTGGGTGGTTCGGATGATGGTGGGCAGGGTCATAATCACCAAGGTGAGCGAGCCGGCCAGCAGAGTGGTGCCCAGCTTCATCAGCTGGCAGAACACCAGCATACCCACCAGGGCGTACAGGATCGAAGGGATGCCGGCCAAGGTCTCGGTGGCAAACTCAATGGCGGTCACCAGCTTGCGGTTGGTGGCATATTCGGTGAGGTAGATAGCAGCGCCCACGCCAAGAGGCAAGGCAAACAGCAGGGTAACTACTACCACATACACGGTATTCTGAATGGCGGGCAGAATACCTACGGTATCGTTGAGCACACTCTCCTCCGTAGTAAGGAACTCCCAGGTCAGGTTGGGCATGCCCTCTACAAAAATATAGCCGATCAAAAACAGCAGCAGCAGGCAGGTGGCCCCGGCAGACACATACAGCAGGGTGCGCATCCCAATTTCGTATGCCTTGCGGCGGGGGGAGAGCTTGCTTTTGGCCTTACCGGCCGTCTGAATTGCAGAAGTCGTTGTCATAGCATTCGTCATCCTTTACGCCTCCTTGTCCCGTTTCAGGAACACATTGAGGACCACATTGATCAGCATAATAAACAGGAACAGCACCAGACCGATGGAGTACAGGGCATTGCGCTGCAGGCTACCCACAGCGGCGTAGCTCATCTCGCTGGCGATGGCCGTAGTGAGGAATTTGACGCTGGAGAGCATGGAGGGCATGTTGGCCACATTGCCGGCCACCATCAGGATAGCCATGGCCTCGCCAATGGCACGGCCCACGCCCAGCACCACCGCCGCGGCGATGCCGCTCTTGGCAGCGGGCGCGGTAACCCGGAAGTAAGTCTCCAGCTCGGTGGCTCCCAGGGCCAGGCTGGCCTCCTCATACTCTTTGGGCACCGCCTTCAGAGCGGTCTCAGATACCGAGATGATGGAGGGCAGGATCATAACGGCCAGCACAATGATGGCGGCCAGCAGGCTGTCACCGGCAGGGATATTGAAAAACTCTCGAATGGCGGGCAGCAGCACCATCATACCCACCAGGCCGTACACCACCGAGGGAATACCAGCCAGCAGATCCACCGCCGGGCGGATCACCGCCGCCACCTTGGGGGGAGCTACCTTGGCCAGAAACACAGCCGTGAGAAAGCCAATGGGCACGCCGATGATGATGGCTCCAGCAGTGCCGTAGATGGAAGTCAGGATAAAGGGCAGGATGCCGTAGGCCGGATTGGTCTTGTCAGTGGATGCCCAGCGGGTTCCAAACAGGAAGTCGATGAGGCCCACCTCTTTAATGGCGGGCAGACCGGAAATAATCAGATAGATGGTAATGAGCACCACGAAGGCGATAGCAATAAAACCACACAGCAGAAATACCAGGTTCATGCCCTGCTCCACCGCGTTTTTGGCCCGCAGGGAGGGCTTTGCTTGTTTGTTCATATGTAACCAACCTTTGTCGCAGATTCTGAATCCTCAGCTGACAGAGAGCCCGGAACAATCGGTGACAAGGGGGTCCGGCCCCTTTGTCAACTGAGGATAATTTTTTTGAAAACAGGCCCCCGTGGCCGGGGGCCTGTTTTATCTGTTGGGATTCAGTCTTTCTTAGCCCTTGGGGGACACGGCACCGGCGGCAGCGATGTAGTCAGCAGCCTCCGCGCTCATGGCAAAGTCCAGGAAGGCCTGGGCAGCCTCGGAGAGCTCAGCACCCTCCTTGGTGACCATGACGAAGGGGCGCTGGATCTCGTAGGTACCGTCCTTCACGGTAGCCTCAGAGGGGGCCACATCGTTAACCTTCACAGCCTTCACGGTATCGTCCACGGCGGACAGGGAAGCGTAGCCGATGGCATTGGGGTTGGAGGCCACGTTACCGATCACGTCGCCGGTGGAGGAGTACTCGTTGGTGTACTTGCAGCCGTCAACCACGCCCACGATCTCCTCGAAGGCGCCGCGGGTGCCGGAACCAGCCTCACGGCCGAACACAGCGATCTCGCCGTCAGCGCCGCCTACCTCAGACCAGTTGGTGATCTCACCGGTGAAGATCTTGGCGATCTGCTCCACAGTCAGGTTCTCCACACCGTTGGCGGGGTTCACCACGATAGCCACACCATCCAGAGCCACGATGTTCTCCACAGCGCCGCTCTCCTTCTCCTCATCCTTCAGAGCACGGGAGGAAAGGCCGATGTCGCAGGTACCGGAGGTAGCGCCCTCGATGCCGGCGCCGGAACCGGAACCGGTGTAGTTGATGGTCACGCCGGGGTTTTCCTTCTCAAACACTTCGGTGAGAACCGCCATCACGTCCTTCATGGAAGTGGAACCGGCAGTGTTTACGGTGCCGCTGAGCTCCACGGTGGAGGAGTCATTGGTGTTGCTCTGAGAACCAGAGCCGCTGCCCTGATCCTGATTGCTGCTACCGCAGCCGGTGAACAGACCCAGAGCCAGAGCAAGGGACAGGCCCAGGCAAGTAAGCTTCTTCATATTCATCATTCTCCTTTGGTTCGTTTTCGTTTAAGTACTGTGCAATCCGTTTCCCGTTTTGCGTGTCTCAGTATAAAAAAGCCATGTAAAATGAAAAAGCCCCTTTGTGTTAAATCCACGTAAAATCGCATATTCCCCAGGAATTTGGTCACTTTTCATCAAAAGAACCCCCTCCTATCTGGTTTCAATGTAAAATCAGCCCGTTTTTTCTTCTCTTCATACTCCCTCAGGCAAAAAAAGATCCAGGACGGTTTCCCTATGGGAACCGCCCCGGTTTTACATTTCCTTTTGTGATTTTACAAGCCGCCCCGCTCTACCAGCCGTTCCAGCCCCTTCCGGTCCCGGATACGCACACCGCCCCGAAACAGCTCCACCGTCTCCGCAGCGGACAGTTTCTTTAAGGTACGGGTCACCGCCTCCCGGGCACTGCCGATGGCCTGGGCCAGCTGCTCCTGGGTAACTTGAATGGTATCGGTCTCCAGCCGTTGTGACTCCTCCAGCAAATAGGAGGCCACCCGCTGCTCCAACGTATAAAAGAGCATCTGTTCCACGGCCCGGATGGCGTGGGAGAACCGCTGGGCCGCCGCCTTGTAGATGAAATTCTCTACATAGATATTCTCCCGCATCAAAACGGACAAATACTGAATGGGGATGACCAGCACCTCCACCGCTGTCTCCGCCTGGATCTGTACATCAAAGGTGATGGCATTGAGCATACAGGAGGCGGACAGCACACACACCTCCCCTTCCGTCATGCGGGAGATGGTGGCCTCCCGGCCGTCCTCTGAGAGCAGGTAGATGCGCACCACACCGCTCTGGATCAGGAGAGCTCCCAGGCAGTCAGTATCCGGGGAGCGGATGATCTGTCCAGGGGCATAGGACGCCCGCTGCACACAGCTCAGCAAGGTCTCCTGCTGCTGCCGGGTGAGGTGCGGCCAGAAGGACAGGGATTCAGGGGTCAGGGTATTCATAGTGGGCTCCTCTCTCCGGGGATCGTTTGTTTCTCCTTTATTATACTGTTTTTTCTTCCTGGGGCAAGAGGTTTGTGACCCTGTCACAGAGGGAACGATTTCACTGTGGTATGGTTACCCTATCCAAACCGATTTTTCTTGACAAACCCACAGGAGGTTTTTATCATGAAGCAAGTTCTTTCGTTCCTGCGCTCCAACGCCGCCGGCCTCATCTTTATCGCCCTTGGCCTGGCAGGGGGATACCTTTATTACCGTCTCACCCTGTGTGCCACCGGGACCTGCCCCCTCACCTCCACCCCCTATTACTCCATGCTGGTGGGAGGGCTGCTTGGCGCGCTGGCCGGAGACCTGCTGTCCGCCCTGCGGCAGCGCCTGACTTCCCGCTCTTCTCAATAATCAAACCGGAGGAATCCCATGGTCTATCTTGTCACCTTTCTGGAAGGTCTCATCACCTTCATCTCTCCCTGTCTGCTCCCCATGCTGCCCATCTACCTGTCCTATTTTGCCGGCGGACAGCCGGATGCCTCCCGGGGACGGGTGCTGAAAAACGCTCTGGGCTTTGTGCTGGGCTTTACGCTGCTGTTTGTAGCCATGGGCGCTTTTGCCGGCTCCATCGGCGCGCTGCTCACCCGGCACCAGCAGGCGGTAAATATCGTCAGCGGTCTGATTGTCATCTTCTTCGGCCTTAACTTCCTTGGTGTGTTCCGCCTGTCCCTGTTCCGGGGCTCCAAGGGCTATTCCGTGGGCCATGATATGGGCTTTTTCTCCGCTCTGGTATTCGGCGCGGTCTTTGCCGTGGGCTGGACTCCCTGCGTAGGGGCTTTCCTTGGTTCGGCCCTGGTACTGGCCTCCCAGCAGGGCTCTACCCTGCGGGGGATCCTCCTGCTGCTGTGCTACTCCGCCGGTCTGGGCATCCCGTTTTTGGCCAGCGCCTTGCTCATCCAGTCCCTGAAAACTGCCTTTGACTGGATCAAGCGCCACTATTCTATCATCAATGCCGTCTCGGGCGGACTGCTCATCGTAGTGGGTATCCTCATGGCCACCGGTACCATGGGCACGCTGCTCTCCCGCCTTGTCTAAGGAGGTACTTCATTATGGGTAAAAAATCTACTGTCATCTTAGGCATCGCCCTGGTGGTAATTCTGGCCGCCGCCGGATTTCTCTACACCCGCCTGGCTCCCGGCGTGCAGAACAGCCAGCTGGCCAATGAGCCCAGCCAGTCGGAGGGCTCCTCCTCTTCCTCCTCTTCCTCCTCTTCCTCCTCTTCCTCTTCCCAGCAGGCCAATCCCGCTCCCTCCTTCCCCATGGAGGATTCCCAGGGCAATACGGTACAGCTGTCCGACTTTTTAGGGGATAAACCTGTTTTTCTCAACTTCTGGGCCTCTACCTGTTCCCCCTGCAAGCAGGAGATGCCCGACATCCAAGCCCTGTACGAGCAGTATGGAGACCAGATCCACTTCGTGCTGGTCAATGTGGGCGCGGCCATGAACGACACCCGGGAAAAGGCGGAGAACTACCTGAAGGAGGCAGAATTCACCTTCCCGGTGTACTACGACGTAGACTACCAGGCCATCTCAACTTACGGCATCAACTCCTTCCCCTTCTCCATCTTTATTGACGCCCAGGGCAATCTGATCACCTACGGTCAGGGGAAGCTTTCGGCTGAACTGCTGCAAAAGGGCCTGAACCTGATGGCCCCCGATGTGGTCCCCGCCCCTTAGTTCTCCTTTTTGGCAAATCATTCACAAAAGCTCCCCTTTTTTCTACACGATTGGCTCTTGCGTCCCGAAAAAAAAGGAAGTATAATATGGTTGTTGCGTTATGAGCCGGATAAGGCAAATCCGTTTTTCGGTTGCGAATCCCGGTTCACGGAGGTAACATTATGGTAAAAGCGATCGTAGGCGCCAACTGGGGCGACGAGGGCAAGGGCAAGATCACCGACATGCTGGCGGAGACCTCTGATGTGGTCATCCGGTTCCAGGGCGGTGCCAATGCCGGCCACACCATCATCAATGATTATGGCCGTTTTGCTCTGCACATCCTCCCCTCCGGCACCTTCTACCCCCACATCACCAATATCATCGGCAACGGTGTGGCACTGGACATCCGCAAGCTGGTGGACGAGCTGAAATCCCTCACCGATCAGGGCGTGCCTGCGCCCAACCTGATCGTGTCGGAGCGCTGCCAGATTCTCATGCCCTACCACACCCTGCAGGACGCCTATGAAGAGGAGCGTCTGGCCGGCAAGGCCTTCGGCTCCACCAAGAGCGGCATCGCCCCCTTCTACTCCGACAAGTACGCCAAGATCGGCATCCAGGTGTGCGACCTGTTTGACGAGGCGCGGCTGAAGGAGCGTCTGACTGCCGCTGTTTCCCTGAAAAATGTACTCTTTGAGCACCTCTACCACAAGCCCGCGCTGAATGTGGACGAGCTGTTCCAGGAGCTGGTCACGCTGCGCGAGGAGATTCGTCCCTACGTGGGCGACGCGGTGGGCTTTGTCCACCAGGCCCTGAAGGAGGGCAAGACCATCCTGCTGGAGGGTCAGCTGGGCTCCATGAAGGACCCCGACCTGGGCATCTTCCCTATGACCACCTCCTCCCACACTTTAGCCGGCTTTGGCTGTGTGGGCGCTGCGGTGCCTCCCACTGCGGTGGAGGACGTCATCTGCGTCACCAAGGCTTACTCCTCCTCCGTGGGCTCCCACACCGAGCCCTTCGTCAGCGAGCTGCTGGGCGAGGAGGGCGACGAGCTGCGCCGCCGCGGCGGTGACAAGGGCGAGTTCGGCGCCACCACCGGCCGTCCCCGCCGTGTGGGCTGGTTTGATGCCGTAGCCACCAAGTACGGCTGCATGGTGCAGGGCGCCACCAAGGTGGCTCTCACCTGCCTGGACGTGCTGGGCTACCTGGACGAGATCAAGGTCTGCACCGGCTATGAGATCGACGGCAAGGTCACCGACGTTTTCCCTGTCACTCCCCTGCTGATGAAGGCCAAGCCCGTCTTCACCACTCTGCCCGGCTGGAAGTGCGACATCCGCGGCTGCAAGGACTACGAGTCCCTGCCCCAGCAGGCCAAGGACTATGTGGACTTTTTGGAGGCCCACATCGGCGCCCCCATCACCATGGTCTCCTCCGGCCCCAAGCGTGATGAAATGACCTACCGCACCCCCAAAATCTAACCGATCCATCGCGCCGGATGCCACCCCC
>OKRT01001514.1_pt1 | contig 10567 bp, 13 predicted proteins | sample 1601111 | NCBI WGS metagenome assembly OKRT01 (sample SAMEA3541572, study PRJEB24748) | human gut metagenome | biome: human gut; feature: human-associated habitat; material: faeces | place: China | collected 2012 | reverse complement strand
GAATTGAAAAAAGGCGCACGACTGGCAGAAAACCCCAAAGCAACATAACTGACTTTTTCAATATCTTGATAAACAACTTCAGTCGTTCTCGATAAAGTTGCCTTGAAAACAACTGATTGATCTAAAAACTTAACATTGATATTCCCTATAAACATCATGATTCCTACTCCAATAGAAATCAATATACCTATTATTGCAAAATAAACTTGACCGTTTTTATACCAAGGGGTTTTAGCAATTTCTTTTTGATATTCCTCACGATAACAATGTCCACTCCCTACAAACATAACAACCAATGCTAGTGCGATTGTTATAAGCATAATAACGACTCCGATCATTTTAAAAAATGCTGTAGCAAGCAAACCAAAAGCTATAAGCATCATCCCTATTCCCATTACACGACATAATTTCTTTTCATCATAGCGTGCTTTTTCGCTTTCACTTGCAGTATTATAACCCGCGATTAAAAAACCACCTTTTCCCATTAATAAGAAAATAGCCATAATCCCAAAAATAAGACTTAACCCTATTATCATAATCGTTTTCCTCTCTATCTATAAATTCCATTTTATTTCTTCAATATTCTTAAAAATATTTTCATCAACAAATTGCGGCAATCTGGGATGACAACAGTGATATTGATTATCATTCTCCCCTATTGTAAAAATCACTCTTTGTTTAGCATTTTTTCCAAATAAAAGCCATTTCACGTTTTTATTTTTCTTATCAATATACTTCATAACATCATTCATAACTTCTTTCCATAATTGTGTATGAGAATCTGGTTGATCTGGTTCGACAGTTAATGTCGCATTTAAGAACAGCACACCACTTTGTTCTTGTTTATCAAACCATTCAGGAGGTTCACTCATTTGGAAATCACCATTATCAATATCATTACGCATTTCTGCTATTTTTTTCTTTTGACCTGTTTCATTAAAGACAATAGCTTTTAATATATTTATCAATGATGCTTGTTTAAATTTTTGTTGCCAGCTTTTTACATTTTTCACCTCAAAACTTCTTCCTGTAGCAACACCTTCAATTTTTCCATCTTCATTTATATACCATGAAGGATAGGGTTCCATGCCAAGAATAATACATTTGATATTTTGAAGATCAAGCGAAAGAAAACGCATAATCTTATCTTTTTTAGGAAAATACGCATAACCACAATCGTGTAATGGCATCCTATCCAATGTTTTTTCTATGACGTTTAATTTTTCTATAAAATCATCACTCAATAACTCTTTCCATGAATCATCAACATAATTAGGCAATAGTGTCATCTTACTTCATCCTCCATTTTACATAATACTTCCATTATAACGATATTGACCATAAATCAAGATGCCTATCCCTAAAACAATTCCTAAAAGAATCAAAATAGCAGAGAACTTGCCACTCAAGATATGAAGCAAAACAACAAGAAAATAATCAATCCCCATAACAAAAAGTCCTAATCCTTCAACTTGTACATAAGCTTTCTTTTGTGAATCATTTACTTTTTGATAATGATACTCATGCATTATCTTTATATTATACTTTACAATCAACTGATAAGCATAAAACAACATCAATAACCCTATTGCTAAAAATATAACATTTTCCATAGTTTCACCTTTTGTAGTCATTAATTTTTTTAAATAGCTTTCAAAACAACTTCTAATATTAAACAAAGCACAACGACACCAATCATCATTCCCATTAACATAGCTGATGAGAAGTGAAAATATGCATGAAACAATATAATTATTCCAATCAATGATGGACGCAGCGGTGTTTGGGCTGCAATCTGTGAAACGGCTGCGGTGGCCGTGCAGGAGGTGTTTTTTGACATCCTTAACTCCGTTATAATTTTTAATCAGAGGAATTTTTCCTTGAATAAAACAATAAAGTCCCAAAGCAATAGATAAAATCCCTAAAATTATTTCTACCATATATATCCCTCCTATTTCATATAAATACCAACTAATTCACCAGATTCATTAAAACTAATTGTATAAGTCACACTTCTTTTTTCATATAATGCAACAACCTCACTGACTACTAATAACTCGCCATTTTGCTTAGCTTCAGCAGATTGCTCACTTGTTACTTTTTCAAACTTACCAAGTTCTCCCAAATCGTTTTTAGCCTTTTCGATAACCTGATCATCTAATTGATTTTGCAAATCAGGGCTTGTCATTCGACGAAGTGAATCATACTCATTTTGATTAAGATAATCAATTGCCTCTACATTCCATTGATGTACTTCACTTTCTCGATATAGTCCTGATGTTCCTAATGGATTAATATCCGGTATTAGTGTTTGAATATATAAGATAACAGCGATAATAACAGCAACCACGCCAATAATAATACCTATAATCAATTTCTTATGTGACTTTTTATAAACAACTCCTAAATTATCATTAAATTCTTGTGCTAATTCTTCAGGTGTCCCCATTCTTTTCATAATATCTTCAAATGTTTCACCATTTTTCAATGCCATTTCAATATCATTATTCAAATCAACTTTGATTTTTTCTTTTTCTTTCTTTGTACATCCTAATTTTTTCATAACCAATTTAATATATTGTTCTTTATTCATCATCATTATCCCCCAATATTTGATTTACATTTTTTGAAAAATCATGCCATAAACTCCGCAATTCAATTAAAGTCTTGTGACCATCCTCAGTGATTCTATAATACTTTCTTGAAATTTCTTTATCCTTTTGTTCACTCCATTCACTCTTAACCAATCCATCATCTTCTAAACGATATAGAATTGGATAAAGCGTTCCTTCACGCATTTCAAACATTCCTTGACTTAATTCTTTCATAGTCATAATCAATTGATAACCATACATTTTTTCTTTTGATAAAAGCTGTAATACTATAATTTCTAAAACACCCTATTTTAATTGTCTTTCATATTTCACATTCATAGCATCATCTCTTTTCTATTTAGTATTACTAAATATATTCTAATACCAAATATAAAAATAGTCAATTATTACGAATAAAAGTTAATACTAAAGTCATAAAGAAAGTCAATACTATAAGCGGGTGATGAAAATGAGTCAAAAGAAATTTACTTTTAATGATGAAGATGAAGATACAAATGATATCTATCAATCACATATAGATAAATATGATAGTTATTATCAACAAACACCAAAAACAAAACAAATAAACCAACCACATAAAAAAGCAACTGTTCCTACAACAAAACAGCCCCTTCCGCAAAAGAAAAAAGTCCCTGAACATGATGATCCTCATGAATTAGAAAATCAAAAAGTAGTTCAGCATTATAAGAAACCGAAAACCAAAGTCAAAAAGAAAGTAAAGAAAAAGACAAAGAATAAAGTCAAAACAAAAGTTATAAAAGAAAAAAGAAAACGTTCTTGGTTTTCTACATTCTTTCTATTTTTATTAAGTTTATTAATCATTGCGGGTGTTTGTTTTGGCGGATATGTGGCTTATCACTATTATTTAAAGCAACAAAATCAAATTGAAGAATTACAACAACAATTACAGGAATCAAAACAAGATCAGCAACAAGATTCTTCAACTCAGCAAACTGATAATCAAGAATCAAATTCTACCGATCAAGAAGATAAACCTCTTGATGACAATAATCAAACAATACCTCAAGAATAAAAGAATCAAATGATTCTTTTTTTATTCCCAATTGAATTCATCATCATATGATAAATAAGAGGTGGTTATTTTGCATTTATTATCAGTTGTGTTTTTAGTTGTATCAGCTAATATTGATAGTCTATTAATTAGCTTATCTTATCGTCTAAGAAATATTCATATTTCTTTTCAAAATAATTTAATAATAACTTTTCTAACAACTTTAGGGACTTATTTATCAATGGTATTAGGAAGTTATTGTCAACATTTATTTTCTTTAAAAATAGCTAATGAAATAGGCGGATTTCTATTAATATTAATAGGTTTTATTATGATGATTCAACCTCATCATGAAGAACATGCTTATTTCATAGCAACCGATTTATCCTTAAAACAAGCATTATTTCTTGGTTTAACTTTATCTATTAATAATCTAGGATTGAGTTTTTCTGGTAGTTTAACAGGTTTGCCTTGTTTATTCACTTGTTTGATGACTTTTATTGTTTCTTGTTGTTTTATCTTTATTTCTCAAATGATTGGTCAGTTATCTTTATTTCACTGTCTTGACCATTATGCGCCTTTTTTAACAAGTTTACTGATTTTATTCATTGGACTCTATGAATTTTTCTTCTAAAAGAAAAAAACTGCTTATGCAGCTTTTTGACGAATATATGGGTTATGATAAAAAGAATAAGCCAATTGTAGACACATACAGCACCAAATAACCGGTTCACATATAATAACCCCAAAATATCCTAAAATAGGAATAAACAAAGCAACAAAGATCACTTTACCTAAACATTCAATAACACTAGATACAAGCGGAATAATCTTCATTCCTAATCCCTGTAAAGAATTTCTCAAATTCAATAAAATACCAAGTACAGCATAAAATGGTGCATTGATACGTAGATAAAGTGAAGCATTATCTATAACTGTTGGTTCAGTTGAACCAGAAATAAATTGTACCAATATTGGAGCTAGGAAGAATAATATAACCGTAATAATGATACCCCATCCACAAGCAATCAAATTTCCTAATTTAACCCCGTCTAAAATACGTTGTTTTTGATTTGCCCCTTTATTTTGAGAAACAAATGTTGATAAAGCAAGACCTACAGTCCCTGCTGGCATCATACAAAACGAATTCAATTTACGAGCTGTCCCATGTCCAGCAATAATCAAATAGCCAAATCCATTGATTGAACTTTGTAAAATAACCGTTCCTGCTGAAACAATAGACATCATAAATCCCATTGAAAATCCTTGTCCTAATAATTCCTTATAAAGTTCTTGATCAAAAGCAAAATGTTGTTTTTGAGGAATTAAGATAGGTGTTTTTTGGTAAATATAAATCATGCATAAGAAAACTGAAATACCTTGAGCAATAACAGTTGCGATAGCTGCACCTTGAACTCCCATTTGAAATTGCGTAATAAATAATAAATCTAAAATCACATTAATGATTGATGAGATAATTAAGAAAACAAGGGGCATAACACTATTACCTATAGCTCTTAATAATCCTGCACAAAGGTTATAAGCAAACATAACACCAACAAAAATTGTGACAACTGAAATATAAGAATAAGCTTCATCAATAATATTAGCTGGAGTATGTAATAAAGTCAGCAAAGGATATAAAAAGATAACGGAAATAAGCATGATAACGAGGGTTAAACCAATCCCAATAACAATTGAACCAGCTACTGATTTTTTAATCAATTGTTTATCATGTGCCCCATAACTTCTTGCTGTGACAATTGAGAGTCCATTACCAACTCCTAAAGCAAATCCTATCAACAATTCATAAACAGCCCCACATGCACTAATGGCAGCTAATGATGTATCTCCTAAAAAATTACCTACAATCATTGTATCCATTGTATTATAAAGTTGTTGAAAGATATTTGCGATTAATATTGGTAAAGCAAATATCAATAAAGCTTTTAAGATATTGTCTTTTAATAAATCAACTTTTAAGTGAAACATAACATCCTTCCTTTCTTTTGATATCTTACTCCAATTTCATATTTTTTCAATTTATTTTCAGATTTTGACAAATAAAAACGAGGATTCCCTCGTTTTAACGTTTTGATAGTTCTTCTTGTTTTTGAATTAAAGCTGCCAACGCTTCATTTAAATCAGTCATATCATAGACTGTCTTTTCCATTGGACACATACCATTATGCTCACGATTAACAATATAATCAGCTAATTTTTCATAATCATAATCAATCTTGTAAGCATCTAAGATTTCTCGTGCTTTACGACTTAATACATACGCATAAATATATTGAACTTGCGATAATGCAAGTAACATAGCTGCCGCCTTTCCTATAACACGATCAACGACAATTGCATCTTTAAAGAATAATTGATTTTCTTTCATAGGATTGATTAATGGTGCAATTCCTTTTAATTGAGATGTATAAATCGTATCTTGAATTTGTGCTACCAATGTTAAATCTTCATTGTTAAGCTTTTCTTGTAATGACTTCAGGTTCATTAAAATAACCTCCTCTATCAATAATCGTGACAATTGTCGGTACAAATAATAACTGAATCACAATTCCTGGCACGCCTGTCATAGTCGCCATTATAACTGCCTGGATTCCACCTAAAGGAATCTGGAAAAGATAAGTTCCAATCGAAATGACCAATCCATATACCAATCTTCCTGCTAACATAGAAATTACTAAAGCAGATAATGACCCCAATTTCTTTTTAGAAAAATGAAATTGATGAAATAATAACCCACTCATGACTCCATAAGTTGCAAGTTCGCTCATCATAAAAATAACTCTATCAGCCGAAGGCATTCCAGTGACTACGAAACTTGTTAATGGAGCAAAGATTCCTAAAAACAATCCATAAATAGGCCCTAACAACATTCCTCCAATAAAAACTGGGATATGCATTGGTAAAAAGACTGCTCCGGCTTGTTGCAAACCAATGAAATGAAAGACCTGTGGCAACAATAAAGATAGAGCTAAACACATCGCTCCAAATGTCATTTTTTTTGTTTTCATATAAAACCTCCTAATAACCAAATAGCTTTTGTGCCATTTTCATTTTTTCAATAATATTAACTTCAAAAGGACAACGTGGCATACACAGTTGACACTCTATGCATTCACTCGCATGATGTGATAACATAGCGTAATGTTCCCGAACTGTTTCAGGAACTTCCCCTTGATGACATAAATCAGTAAACTTATGAATATCGGCAATTGGAATTTGTTTGCTGCAAGGTGCACAATGTCCACAATAAACACAATGACCAATAAAACTATGTTTAGGGACATGACTCAACACTTCAGCAAAATCTTTTGCTTGAAAATCAGCTTTACAATAATCAATAGCTTCCTTCATTTCTTCTATACTATGACTTCCCGCCATGACAGAAACCACTCCTGGTCTTGTCAAACAATAATGAATACATTGTAATGGAGTCATCTTTACTCCAAATGGTGAGAGATTCTCATCTAATAAATCGCCACCACCAAAAGCTTTCATAACAGTTAAAGCAATATGATGACTTTCACAATATTCATATAAATGTTGACGTTCTGGTGCAATTTGAAATAAAGGTTTTTCATAGTTTTTATCATCCCATAAATCATCTACATTTTCACTTGGTGGTAACATATCATAACAAGGATTGATTGAAAACATAATCACATCAACCAAACCACTTTGCGCCGCTAACATTGCGATTAAAGGATTATGGGAACTGATTCCAATTGATCTAATAATTCCTTGAGCCTTTAATGCTTTAGCATATTCCATAATTTCTCCATGAAAAACTTCATCAAAATCTTTCTTTGCATCAATATAATGAATCATTCCAATATCAATATAATCCGTTCCAAGTCGTTTTAAAAGATCTTCAAAACCAGCTTTAACTTCATCCATCTTTCTTGTTCTTTCATATTGACCATTTTTCCATGTTGTACATAAATGACCTTGAATAATCCAATCCTCTCGATGATTTTGAATAGCTTTACCAAAAGCACTACGTCCTTGAGGATTTGATGAAAAGAAATCAACAAAATTAATTCCTTCTTGATGAGCATAATCAACCATTGCTTGAACATCCTCATCGCTTTTATTCATAAATCCTTCACACCCCAGTGCAACAACACTAACTTGTAAAGATGTTTTTCCTAATTGACGATATTCCATAAACTCTCCTTTATTTTAAAAACGTTTGATAATCTTCATAATTCTTCAATAAAAGTTCTGGTGTATTTAAACCGTATGGACAACGGCTGACACACTGATGACAATGAATACAACTTTCTATTTTTTTCATTTCTGCCTGCCATTTTTCTGATAACCATCCACTTGCAGGCGCACGTCTTAACATCAAAGACATACGAGCACATTGATTAATCACAATACCTTGAGGACAAGGCATACAATAGCCACAGCCACGACAGAATTGTCCAGATAACTCTTGACGATCATGTTCGATAATTGCTTGAATCTCCTTAGTTAAGGCTGGTGGACACTCTTGATAACTTAAAAATTCATCTAGCTCACTTTCCTTTTGGATTCCCCATATAGGTAAAGCATGTGGGAATTGATTAAGATAAGCATATGCAATATCACTACGCGTAATCAAGCCACCTGATAAAGCTTTCATACAAATAAAACCAACATCATGTTCTTGACATAAGCGCACGAGTTCTTCTTCAGCATCGCTAGCTAAATAACTAAACGGAAACTGCAAAGTATCATATAAGCCTGATTCAATAGCTTCCTTAGCAACTTTCCAACCATGATTTGTTAAACCAATAAAACGAATCTTTCCTTGTCTTTTAGCTTCTTCCATTGCTTCATAAAGACCTGTTCCATCATTTGGCTTAGGACAAAATGATGGATTATGAAATTGATAAATATCAATATAATCGGTCTTTAACATCTTTAAACTCATCTCTAAATCCTGCCAAAAATCTTCAACTGTTGTTGCCATTGTTTTTGTTGCTATAAAAATATTTTCTCTCACATCACTTAAGGCTAAACCAATCTTTTCTTCGCTATCACTATAAGCTCTCGCTGAATCAAAAAATTGGATGCCATTTTCATATGCTTTTTTTAAAATGACTTTTGCATCTTCTTTTGAAACACGTTGGACTGGTAAAGCCCCAAAACCATTTTTATTAACAACTATATCTGTTCTTCCTAATCTTACTTTTTCCATGATTTTATCCCCCTGATATTATCATAACACTTCAAGTTGACTCTAGGTCAAGCCTTTTTTCTTATTTTTATTGAATAACTTTTTCAATAATTGCTTCAAAATGACAGGTTGCAAAATCTAAAGCATCTATCATCTTGATTTTATCTCCATACTTTTGAAAATATGTATCAAACATATAAGCCATTTGTGGAGCTAATAAAATCAGATCATAATGATCAATCAAACGTTCAATCTCATGATAATTTCTAGCTTCAATAAAAACTCCTAATTTCTTTTGATCAACTAATAATTGTAATGCATTCGCAAAGTATTCAGTTGTTAAACCACTACCAGCTAATAAGATTTTACAAACATGTTTTTTATCTTGTTGAACAGGTTGTAGCAATTGAGGATGTTTTAAATAGTGAAAAAATTGATGAAATTGTTGAAGGGCTGTTTTTATATCATATAATTCAAAACATAAATCAAATAAATGATGATTGGTATTTTTATCTTTAATCATTAATTCTACCATTTTATTTTCATGAAAATAAATAACACCATAAATCGAATCATGTGTTAAACAAAGCTTACAAGAGTTTGTACAAACGTGAACACCTTTATGTAATTGAACCCAATAATACATTAACGGTGATAATAAATCCTGATAAAATTCATTCATATGACAACCTCCTTTACACTGTCATATCATACTCCATAGAGTGTACTTTAAGTCAAGTTTTTTCAAAACGTGAAAAAAGTAGATATTTGTCTATCTACTCAATATTCACCTGAATGATTTCATATAATGATAAATCTAATTGATCTTGAAAATATATTTTTAAGTTATCATGATTTTGAATGAGATTTTCTTTTTGTTTTTTACTTAATGTCTTTAAACGATATTCCATTTTTGATGCTATGGAGCGATTTTGACAAGCCATACAAAATTCTATGCTTTCAACAGCATGGGCTTTGGTATATTTTGCTCCTTTATTTGCTTTTGAAATGTGTTCATGAAAACGTCTTTTGATATCTGTGGTAATACCAATATAAAGGCTATTATCCTGACATCTTAATATATAGATGTAATACATATAGAAAATAACCTACCAAATGTAGGTTATTTCACTTGCATAATAAAGAAGTAGAACATATTCTTACCTCTAGGTATTTCATAATGTTCAATTAATGTCAGATAGCCTTCTTGTAATCTTAAATTCTTTCTTACTAAAGATATTTCACTTGTATAGATAAAAACATATCCTCCTGGTTTAACAAGCCGACGAATCCGTTCAAAGAAACGATCATAGATATCTTTTAATTGTTTTGCATCATTGACTTGTGAAAGTGTAGGCATATCAGTTATGATTTCATCAAACATTTCATTATTTACAAAACGCAAAGCATCTTTATGAACATAATAGATATTTTGTCCAGCCAATTTCGTATTTTTTCTAGCCGCCTCAATCCCTAGTCCATAAATATCAATACCCATCGCAAACTTAGATGGTAATGCAAAGTTTCTTTCAATCAAAAGTGTTCCACAGCCAACAAAAGGATCCAATACTTTTCCATTTTCTTTCATATATGGTTTAGCAAGTTCTACTAAAGTTGCTGCAACATAAGGCTGCAAAGAAGTAGCAATGACTTCCTTACGATAATTAAATCTTGGATTTTTAAGATGCGTCAATCTTAAATAAGCATTAACCTTACCTCTTTTGATTTCTCTTAATATAATTTCAATATCAT
>OKRT01001507.1_pt1 | contig 10590 bp, 5 predicted proteins | sample 1601111 | NCBI WGS metagenome assembly OKRT01 (sample SAMEA3541572, study PRJEB24748) | human gut metagenome | biome: human gut; feature: human-associated habitat; material: faeces | place: China | collected 2012 | reverse complement strand
CTGTGATGGACAACAGCTATCGCATTACCTCCAATCGCGAAGCTGGTGATGGACGATTTGATATTCAGATGCTTCCTTTGAATAAGCGGCTTCCTGGTATTCTGATTGAATTAAAGGCTGGAAAAGGCCGCTCTGAAGCACAGCTTGAAGACCTTGCTAATGTTGCCTTGCAACAGATGAATGACCCTACCTGATCTGAACAAAAAGATGTCAATGTTCAGAATAGGTAGGGTCATTTTATGCCAGAAACCATTGTGCCACAATGGTTTCTGGCGTTCCTATTATAGAGGGCACTATGTCACCAAACAAATGCAAACAGGGCGAAATCAAGACGCAAAACGCGCAATCGATGGAATCTGCCCCCCAGCTGTGTCACTGGGATACGGATTCATGATTTGTCACTCATGAACGCATCTTCAACCTGGCATGGCGTCAGATTTTTCAAGGTACGATGTGGGCGCTGGGTGCTGTAAAACTCGATATAGGAGGCAAGGCCACGCTTGAAAGCCGCCTCTGAGGTGTAATCCTTCCGATACAGATCTTCCTTCTTTAGGGTGGCGAAGAAAGACTCCGCAACAGCGTTGCCATGAGGTTTCCTCGAATTGGAGAAAGATTGCACCACTGCGCGCTCATGAAGCAGTTGTCGGAACCGATGTGAGGTATATTGAGCCCCACGGTCACTGTGAAAAATGAGGCCGGTATCGGGAGCTCTCTGCTCCCATGCGGTCTTAAATGTGGAGGTGATCAACTGGGTGCTATTCTTCCTGGACACTTTATAGGCAACAACCCTGCGTGAAAACAGGTCTAGAATTACGCAGGTATAGAGATAAAGCTCCCCCAGTTTAAAGCAGGTAACATCACTGACCCAGATTTGATTGAGCCTGTCCGCCTGGAACTGTTGACGCAGGACATTCCGTTTCTTTTCTGGCTCATGAAGTTTCATGTAATCCTGCTTCGCAGTACTGCGGATGCTGGTCAGCCCCATCTCCTTCATCAACTTTGCCACATATTCTGGGCTAACCTGATGACCTCGTTGAACAAGAATAGTGCGGATCTTTTCAGCACCCAGCACCTGACGATACTCATCAAATACTTCACGGATCAATCCGCAATATTCCTCTCTGCGTTTTTGGAACCAAGCATTGCTCCGCTTATTTCGGAGAATATGGTTATAGAAGGTTCCGCGGGAGACATTCATAGCTTCACAAAGAGTGTGTACGTCGTATTGGCCGTATAACAACTCCAGTTCTCCTAACCGCTCCTTCAATGGAGCATGGACCGTGCAGCCGACAGTTTGCAAAATAGCGACCATGTTTTCTAATTTGGCAACTCTGCGAAGAAGTGCATCATACTCTTTGACGGTATAGGTGCGTTTTTCGTCCGGAACCACTGGGCAGTATATCTTCGCCCAGCGGTAGATCGTCCGTGCGCAGACGCCGCATTCTGTACATAATTGCTGGATTGGCCTGCCCTGTCTGTACTGTGTGATGATAGCGGTTTTCTCTTGATCTGTGTAGGTCATGGTGTTTGCTCCTTTCATGTGATATGAATTAGCATATCACATGAAAGGAACTACCCTATTTTGGATTATGAATTGTACTACACCGCATATACCATTAACAGAAATCTGATTCATGTCTCTATGAGAGTAGCATTGTAAATCTACCACAATTATGCCATAATGAAATTGTAATAACGTTATATTCGGCACCGCAGGGAGGGCTATACATGACGAATATCCCCGTTGACTGGAAGGTTTTTGAGTCCAAGTTTTCTCAGAATCCCAGGGCTGCCTTTGAGGGCCTTGTCACCACGCTGTTCTGCCACGAGATGGGGCTTTCGCACGGTATTTTCCGGTACTTCAATCAACCATATATCGAAACACAGCCCGTGATGGCTCCGGATGGCCTTTTGACCGGATTTCAAGCGAAATACTATGATGCTTCCACTCGGATTTCATCTAAAGAAGTGGATTTCAAAAATGCTATTGCGGATGCAAAGCAGAAATATGCAGGAATCAGCCGGATTATTTTTTATATTAATAAGGAAATGTCTGTCAGCAAGCGCCCTCATACCCAGAAGCCCATATATCAAGAGAATATCGAAACACACGGCGAAAGCCTTGGCATCACTGTTGAATGGCGGGGGCCAAGCCATATCGAGCAGATACTTTTGGCACTACCCACAGTAAGAGATTTATATTTTAACCCTATGCCGGGTCTTTCCCAGTGGGTTGAGCAGATCCAAAACCGGAGTGACTCCATCCGTTCCAATATTCAGTCGGAGATTCCGTGCCAGGGTGAGCGGATCAAAATCTATTATGATATGCAGAAGCTCGATGTACTATGGGAGTCGGAAAAAGCTGTCTGTATCATATATGGTGACGCAGGGACGGGTAAATCTGGCGTAGTGAAGGATCTCATTTCTCGGCGGCAGGAGCAGGGCGATGAGTTTGCCTGCTTCTTGTTCTCTTCCACCGACTTGGATGTGGAGGAAGAAAGTCTGTTTTTACGCAAGTATGGAAACTACCAACTGGAAGACTTATTTACCCTCTACAGTCAAGAGAAGCGAAAGGTCTGTGTAATTGAATCCGCTGAGAAGTTCTCCGCACTTAATAGCCCACAGGTATTTGCTGCCCTTGTCCATAAATTCATTGACCACGGCTGGAAGATGATCTTCACCATCCGTACCGTATACAAGGACAGCTTTTGCAATATTCTCCTCAAAGACATCGCTTATGACGAGTTTCGGGTGGAGAGCATAGCTGATGAGGTGCTAGAAGCGATCTCAGAGCAGTATCACTTCCCACTTCCCCAAAACCAGAATCTTCGAAGCCTCCTGAAGGATTTCTTCTATTTAAAGCTGTACTTAAAGCTAGATCCGGCTGGCTTGGATTTGGTATCCTCTGAGGAGCTGTTTCTGCAGCAGGTCTGGAAGGAGGTCATCTGTGACAGCCACCGTCGCGCAGAAAACCTCCCCGTCCGACGAGAGGAGATGGTAACGCACATCGTGTTCTCTATGCTGCAACGGGGATCCACCATTTACATAAGCAGTGCCAACGATGACTATATGGCGCTGACCGCGCTGGAGGATAGCGGAATTATCGCCGTTTACGACAACTCTCCACGTCGGTGGATGATGAGTCACGATGTGTATGAGGAGCTGATTATAAAACACATTTTGACCCAGCGGTACCAGGAGGGAATAGAGGCCGAGAAGGTTCTAGAGGGGTTCGGCCTATCTCTACGAGCCAGGAAGCTGTATCGCATCTGGCTGGAATCCGTTTTTGCTAGCGGTGGAGGTCGCTATGCAGATTTTTTGATCTCTATGCTCCAAAGCGGACTGGATCAGGCTTGGAAGGATGAGACGCTGATCGCACTGATGCAGTCTGATCAGGTGGACTGTTTCCGGGCAATCGACCCCATTCTGAGTCAGGAACGATACTCTTTGTTCACCCGCATGGTCTTTCTACTGAACACCGCCTGCCGTGACATCGACCGGGAACTGTTAAAGAAACTGTCCACGCCAACAGGGAACAAGTATCGCTTCACCTGCCCTGTAGGACGGGCTTGGTTTACGGTCTTTCAATATATTTATAATAACCGTGGCCTGATTCCTTGGACAGCCCAAAATCTGGACATCGTCACTAATACATTGAAAACATGGACAGCGAAATATGAAACAGGAGAGACAACGGGACTGGCGGGGAGGATTGCCCTCTATTTGAAAAGTGAGATATGGAAAAGGGAGCGGTATCCCTATACCCTTCGGCGAGACTCGCGATTTATCACCCTTACCGATGTGATTTTGGCTGCCGCAATGGAACTGAAGCAGGAACTGACCGACATCTTCCAATCCTTTACAGATACACAGACGGATGATAGTTACAAGGAAAACTATTTACTCCTGCAAAAGAGCCTGTCCAATGTTTATGAATGCGGAAGAGTTTGCCAGGCAATTCCGGAGCAGGTACTCAGTCTTGCGGAGCGTTATTGGTGCGACTCTTCTCAACGAGAACATAATGACTATTCTCATGACAGCATGGAGTACTATTTCGGCCTGTCCCACAGCTTGGATATGAAATACAAGGCGGAAAGCGCCCTTCAAACTCCGCTGTTTTTCCTATTACAGGAGGCACCAATCCGGGCGTTGAACACGATCCTGCGGATCATGAACTACGCCACAAACTGCTACAGTTCTTCCAAATTGGCAACAGAGTATTCTGAATGTTCTCAGATTGAAATCCATTTCACTGACGGCACGGTACAGCGACAGGTGTGCAGCGACAGACTGTGGAAGATGTACCGAGGTACTCATGTAGCACCCAAGTTGTTGGAGAGCGTGTTGATGGCACTGGAAAAATGGCTACTGGATTTGGCCGAGTTTACCGAGGAGAAAACCATATGCCAGTTCTGTGAGTATCTGCTGAGGAAATCCGCAAGCGCAGCCATTACTGCCGTGGTACTGAGTGTGGTGATTGCCTATCCAGATAAGCTCTTTCCCATCAGCTGTATTCTGTTGAAGACCAAGGAGGTCTTTGTCTTCGACATCGCCCGACTGCAGGCGGAGCACAGTGCCGATTTTCTGAAAGGAACGCTGGCATCTCATCGCTGGTTCGACCATGAGCGGATGGAGACCAATGCACTACCCTTCCGAAAAAAGCAATTTGAACAAGTTTTGGTGGACTACCAGATTGAAAAAGGCATTCTGTCTGAGAATGAGCTGGAAGAGAGAAAGACACAGCTGTATGCCGCATTTGACGAGGCAACCCAGAGCATCGATTCCTGGGAGGAGGTATATCAGTTTGCGTACTATCGGAGCGACCTTCGAAGGCGTCAGATTAGTAGCCAGAAGGTGTCCCAGGACAGAGTGATGATCTCTGTGGTGCCAGATATGCCGGAAAATCTCACAGCCCTCAGCGAACAGGCCCAACGCAATTATGAGGACTTTATGCGGCATGTACCGCTAATGCTTTGGGCAGATGCAAAACTTCGAGGCAATCAGGAAGCTGCCCAACAGTACCCACAGTTTGAGGGCGGTATCGAGCCAGTGGTAAATGAGATCTATCAGATTCTGGAGGAGGGAGAAGCGGACTCCCACGACATTTCCAGTGCCGTAAATGCCTGTGCAGTCCTTTTACGGGAGCGACGGACGGCTATAAATGAGACAACGCTTGCCTTTTGCACCGAGGTACTTCTGGCGACCTGTCTGAACTTTTTGAATCGAGATTGCCATCTAGGTCCCTATGAGTTGAATGGAGTTATCTCCGCAGTGGCAAGTCTGGTTTCCAGTGACGACTTCATCGCCGATTGGTCTTCTCCACTTTTCATGCTGCTGGCCCTTGTGATGTATAACGGCAAACAGAATGAAGCGCTGAACAGTGTGGCCTCCATCCTTTGGCCCTCCGCCCCCAATGTGGCCCGAAAGCTAATGCATACCTATGCGGTGCTCGCACCCCGATATTTCTCCCAAGTCCTTTGCTACAACGGCATTTCTACAAGGACCTTTTTTGAGCAGCACAGTCAAGAAATCCAGGCGCTGTTTCAAGAGGAGGTCTCCGATTTAGAAGACATCCCTTTGAGCGGCCTTGAGGTTCACCAACTGATTGCCCTGCAGCGGATGATTCCGTCCGGTAATGTAGAAGGCTCCTTCGTTTTCGTATTAAAAATCGGGGACCGGGTCTGGGGTACATTGCTCGGACCTGAGGACACGGACAGAGACGGCTATCAGGACTACGAAGGAGAGTACGCATATACACAGTGGCTCGGCGACTATGTTCTGGGCCTATCTGCGGAGCAGCAGAGCATCTTTCTGGACCATTTGGTGAAGCACGTGAAATACGGCAAGGAATTCACCCGCTTTTTGCGGGATGTTATCCAGGCCGAAGATATTAAACCTAGGTATAGCGCCTTTTGGGGATTTTGGGATTTGCTGAAAAACTACATCTTCTCTGCCTTCGAACGGGCCCCCGAATTCGAGCAACAGATGGATGAGGATCGGGCCATCAGTTTTGGAATAGGAAATGTCCTGACGGAGTATCTTTTGGCAGGACCTGAATGGAGAGAAGGCATCACAACCTGGCACTCCCTCCGGGAGGACTGTGCGGTCTTTTATAAAACGGCAGTAAATAGGACGGGAGCACATCCGGCAATTTTGTACTCTGTCGGTCGGGTATTGAACAGCATCGGTTCCCAAGTGTTCTTTGAAGACGGCGTGGAATGGCTCAGCGACATTATATCCAACAACCCCCAGCTGCGTCAAACCGCTCTTCCCACAAACACTATCTACTATATGGAAGAGTATATGTACCGTTATGTTCAAAAGCGGCTGTACCTCTTCAAATCGGATGCCCTGCGTAAGCACAAGGTTTTAAATGTCTTGGACTTTCTTGTAAACAGAGGGTCTCCTCTCGGATTTTTGCTACGAGAAGACATTATATAGCATCCTTTCAGCTAGGCAGCTGTTGATTAAGCGATCTAGTTAAGATAAGAAAAGCTAGTGCAGATGAAAACAAATAGATGGGATATAGATTTTGTGGGCTACTACACTTCAATGATTTGAACGCCCCCCGCCTAATCTGAATAGTTTGTATGAGACTGACGGATTAGGTGGGGGTGTTTTATGGCTGAAAACCTTGACACAGCAAGGTTTTCAGCCATTTTCATATCTGCAATAGAAATGGGACATGAAAACACAAAAAACTTGAAATCGATTTACAAAACAGAAGATTTCCGAAATCTGAACCCCTATATGCCAACCTCTTAGGATTGGCACCACTACGTTTGGTAGTCTTCCTCCATCTGGCATGGAGTCCAATTTTTTAATGTGCGATAAGGCCATGTTGTATTGCGGAATTCAATATATGAGTCGATCCTGTTCTTGAACTCTGATTCAGAAGCATAGTCCCTCCGATTTTGAAGTACTTCGGACACAGATCAACCCCATCTCACGCATAGATATCAGCCACAAATCTTGTGTTGACCTTGTGCTCCCTCTGCATGAGAATCATGCGGATTTTCTCAGCGCCAAGCAGATCCTGTCTGCGGACATTGAATTTCCATCCGCGCTCCCCTCACGGTGAGCGACGATCACCTCACATCCAACGCTTCGTCCGGCTCGGATTTCAATCCACGCTCCCCGTAAGGGGAGCGACAAGAGCAGCAGGCCCATTGCTGGAAGCCGTTCAGGTGTTCGTCGATGGCGCCGATGCCGTCTTTCCAGAGCAGCTCTTTCCATTCGGGGGTGGGGAGGTCGTCTTTCAGTACGCGTTTGTAGCCGTAGAGGGTGACCATTTGGCAGGTCTTTTCGTCCAGCGTCATCTGTTGCAGCAGGTTTTCGATGCGTGCTTCGAGCGGGGCGGAGGGGTCTTCGTACACGTCTTTCACTCCGTTTTTGTTGAAGTCTATCCAACCTTTGCGGTACATTTCACTTTTCACCGGCTTGTAGGTTGCCGGTGTTTTGGCAGGCTTTTGTGCGCAGAGCAGTGTGCTTCCTCCAAGCAGCAGGGTTAGGGCAATAAGGTTCTTCATGATATGTTCTAAAAATCTCTTGGTTATTATTGTTTCTTTTGTTGACAAAAATACGGCTAATGTGTGAAATAAAGGGATAAAATAGTCCGAAGTATCGGCTTTTATTGTCCGAAGGGTCTTCCTCTTACTAAAAATATCCTCCAAGACGCTACCGGGGAATTCAAATCATTATTAGACGAAACATATCATTCACTTTTAAAAAGAAAGAGAGAACACTATAATAACCTGAAAAGTAGATGCAATCGCGGTGTATACAAGTATTACGGCTACATCTGTTAAACGAGGGTGTATTTATATAATAGGAATCTGTTGGCGGAATTGTTGCTTGTACGGAAGAACTTTCTTTTCAACCTTGGGATGTCTAAACCCAACCTTGGTTTAGACATCCCAAGGCTGGGTATGAAAAAACCAAAGTTTGGGATAGATTGCTTCCTTAATTCTTTCCGGTTTTTCAGTTAACTTCAGAGACTTTTTCCGTTAACTTCCCATCTCTTCTGTGCAAATATCCATTACAGAAGATAGAGATTCCCTCTTGCAGGGGTTAATTCCGTCAACGGATACTGGCTTTGGTAGCTGTTTGAACATTGATGACAATGGGGTGCACATATTGTATGTATGGAGGATTATTGTTTTTATCACGAAAAGTCAGTATTAGCTAATATTTGTAAATATATGGTGATTGCTAATAAAAGAATATGTATCTTTGTGCCAAAGAAAGCGGTAGAGGATGAAAAATAAAGTAGCATTTATCCCTTTTTCACCCTCCCTACTTAGCAATGAGTTACGCAATCTTTTAAATTTCAGACCGTTACAAAGTCATGGGGTTGACTGGATTTGACAGCGGGCAGAAATGGTAAGTAAGCATGCAGTGCGTCGTTGATTTGCACTTTAATCTCAGTCCTCAAAATTTTATCTGGCGAAACTCGTTACGCTCTCGCTGCTTAATCGAAGTATAGTAGATTGAAGCTTAATCCCGGCACCAGGTGCTGGGACGTGACATCACTCGGAAGCTGTTGCTCCGAAGCATTCCGATAAAGTGGTGCAGTCAAATCGGGGATAGTTCGTGTCAGCCTCGTGGCGCGGGTGAAAATTTAGAGGATAAGGCAACGGTTGATGGCTTTGGTTCTGCCGCTGCACGAAAATTTAGGCAAAGATAAGCATGTAGAAAGCTTATGATTTCCTCGTTTGGACGAGGGTTCGATTCCCTCCAGCTCCACGGAAATAGTAAAAAGAAGTTTGTAAGTCCTTGAATTCCAGTAATTCAGGGGCTTTTTCTTTTCTTCTACTCCCCCTACCTTTTATATTCATTTAGAAAATAGTTGTAGTAAATGTGCTACAATTCAAAATTAATATCTACTTTTGTCTGTTCAAAAATCAATAACTATTAGAAGTGGGGGCAACACTTTAAATTCTGCAACAGATTTATGAAAATTCACGAAGGAAAATGTACAGAGAAGATTTTGAAAGAACGTGAACGGATTGGTAGTCGGTTAGCCATTCTTCGCAAGAAGAGAAATATGACCCAAGAGGAATTGGCTAATCTTTGTGGTGTTAATCGTGTTAATATAGCCAAGATAGAGAAAGGGGCTTATAATGTGAGCATTGATATACTATCTAAGGTAACATCCGCTCTTGGTTTTGTGATAGATATAAAAGTGGATAGCTCTGTTTGTCCGACTCATTTCTCTCAACGTAAACCTGTAAAGCTGGTAATAGGGAAAGACTATTATGTCAGTTTTGGCAATAACGAAGCCCATAGATGTAAGCTGGTGGATATTCCGGAGATGTACCAAGGTCAAAGAATTAAAATCGAAACTCCGACCCCGAGAGGGTCTATCACCCACATATTATTTGCCGATGAAATAGGAACGACACCTGACGAGGCTGTAATGAACCAAGTAACGATGTAAAAACATTAAAAGGGAGGAAGTGCAAGTTCCTCTTTTATTGAAATCCCCCTCGCTACAACCATCTGCAGCGAGGGGGATTTTTTAGTTTATGAGGGTTTCTACACCCACTCTTTCATCAGAGCTATTCAAAAAATTAATGATTTCTTCTGAATATATAATCTTAAATTGATGGTTCGGAATCAATTCTAAAGCTGGGAAATCAGTAGTGATTAACAGTTTTAGTCCCTTTCTTTAATATGTAAAAGCAACTTGTACAAAAGAAGTTTCTTATGTACGGGATAGCAGCAATAACTCCGTTGAGCCTTCGTGGGGACAAGCCGAATTTGATTTTATAATGTGGGTTTATAAGGTACAGTCTCCGGTCAATGATTTGATAGTTGGCTTGCCGGGCGATACGATTGAACAGTTCTATGGTGCATCCGGTGCTCTTTATATCCAGTAGCTCCGTAATTGCGTGTTCCTGCTCGCCGCATAGTCTTAATATCCATTTGTATAAAGTGCGGGGAAGGAGGTGGAGAAAAGGGAAGTGTGAAACAATGCGGCTGTGTGCTATCTGCTGGTGGCCTCCGAATGGCATTTGCCAGGCGGGAAACCCTACAAATATAGCTCCATCGGCAGACAAATGTTTTTGTAGGCCGGAGAGGAACCGTTCTTTGTCTCTGATATGCTCTATCACATCGTGTAGAAGAATTAGGGGAAAATTCGTAGCCTTGTCCTTAAGCTGGAAAATGTCGGTGGCAATGAACTGTCCCTGCTGATGCCTTTGGGCGAAGAAGGTTCTGGCTTGTTCTATTCGCGTGGCATCAATGTCTACGCCCATCACCCGGCAACCGGCTTCGGCAAAGGGGAGCAGATTGCCTCCCTCTCCACAGCCCACTTCCAGCACTTTATCGGGGATGTGTCCGATGACTTCCTTTATGTAGGGGATATAATAGTTCTTGCTGGTCTGTGACTGTTCACCAAAGTAGCTTTCCCGGTCGGTATGTCGTTTCTGCATGTTCTTTGTTCCTTCTTGAGTTTGATTATCCATATAAATAGATAATCAGTCGGGTAAAAGACTGCGTGGCACATCGTTTTTTTACCAGGAAATGCGGAGGCCTACTAGGATAGCGAATATAGTCGGAATACTTCCTTACAAGTTCACGAATGGT
>OKRT01001502.1_pt1 | contig 10606 bp, 8 predicted proteins | sample 1601111 | NCBI WGS metagenome assembly OKRT01 (sample SAMEA3541572, study PRJEB24748) | human gut metagenome | biome: human gut; feature: human-associated habitat; material: faeces | place: China | collected 2012 | reverse complement strand
GCTATGCCGCGCCCCTTTTGAATGGGAAAGGGAGAAAATCAGCCCGCCGTAATGACTCGTACCTGCTTGCCTGTGGGATCGATATAGACGGTGAGCTTGCTGGAGAAGGCCTTGATGGCGTTGACGCGGTCGGTGAGCTTGGGCTGGCGGAACCAGCTGCCGGGGTCGGTGCGGTTGCCGGCCATGCCGCCGTAGCACTCCGCGTTGTCGGCTACCCGGTAATTCTGGCCGTTGACCGACACATACAGATCGCCCTGGCTCTCGAAGAAGTCCTTGGCGGTGACGCCGGTGAACTTCTCCAGCTGGACAATGGTGCGGATCATATCCTTGTCTTCCCGGTTCTTGTAGGTGACTACGCCCACAATGTCGCCGCTGCGGCCATTGTAGCCGGCCACGGGGCTGAATTCGATGGTGCCGCCCAGACCGCGGACCAGCGACCACTGGGTGCGGGTGGAGCCCTCGCTGATCAGCTCGCCGTTCTCGTCATAGACGGGATCGGTGGAGATATCCTTGCCCACCATCATGCCGTACTCATAGGCGTTTCCGGTGACGTCGTTGAGGATGATATAGTCCACCATGCCCGAGCTGTTGCGGTGGTATCCGGCGATGTTCTTGGCCTCGATGGAGCCGGACAGATCGCTGAGATCGATGGGGACCACGCCGCTGCTGCTGACCTTTTCAAAGATCCGTACGCCGGCCATGACGGTGTACTCGCCCAAGGTCATCTTATCCACGTTGAAGGGGCCGGGCGCCCGGTTCTCGGCTGCACTGCTGGTGGTAAAGCTGCTCTTGCCGGCGGAGAAGATGACCAGCTGGCCCTCGGCAGAAGCGTTGGACACCGTGCCTTCCAGCTCCATGGTGCCGCCGTTAGGCAGGAAGATGACAGCCTTGCCGTCGTTGACCATACCGATTGCAGTGGAGCGGGTCTGGGCGCTGGGCTTTGCCATACCGGCCACCTTGCCGTCGGCGGTGAGCAGCAGGGTGACGGTGGAACCCAGGTTAAAGTCCTTGGTGGTGTTCCAGGCGCTCTCCAGGACGGTAAATTCGTTGCCCAGGACGTTGATGGTCTTGGGAGTGGCCACCGTGGGCTGGGCGTCCTGATAGTAGCAGGTCATCCGCAGGTCGGAGACCACAAGGGTGTTGCTCAGGCTGTCATAGGTGACCACATCGTAGGGCTTGATGTCGGACAGGCTGATCTTCTGGCGGTTCTTGATGATGTTGAAGCTGGTCGCACCGCCGGTGAGCTGATGGAAGGTAGCCACAGTAGCCCGGTCCATGACCACCACAGCATCCGAGCTGGCCGAGGTGGAGCCGCTGGTAGCGTAGATGGCCACCACCTTGCCGCGCTGGGTGAACAGGGTGATCTGGGTGCCGGAATACAGGGAGGTGTAGCACTCCAGATAGCTCTTGCCCTCGGGGGCGTCGGGGGTGTACACCGGGGTGTCGCCCGAGATGGTGTACTGCTGGTTGCCCGCCTTGACATAGCCGGGCTGGGCGTCGCCGGAGAGGGTGATGGTGACCGAGTCGCTGTCGTCGGGGATGAAGGTGATGATCTCCTGGTTGTCGTTGAGCACCAGACTGCCACGCAGGCCCTGAAGGGCGGTGGGGGCGGCATCCTCGATGTGGGGGAGGTAGGTGCCGTTGGAGGTGCGCACCGCACCCATGGCGTCTCCCGTGTCGGTGGCCACATTGACGGCCAGCAGGACGGTATCCGCCTTGGTCTCGCCCAGGGTGGTGTAGTAGACCTTGCCGTCTCCGGTTTTGCACTTGAGGGCGTTGACCAGCAGCTGGGCGGCCTGGGCGCGGGTGAGGGAGGAGCCGGGCTGCAGAGACAGGCCCTTGGTCAGGCCGATGGACTGGGCCAGGTTGAGATAGCCGTCAGGCCATACTGCGCCAACCTTATCGCTGGAGTAGGCCAGCACCCGGATGAGAATGGTCACCGCCTGGGCATAGGAGATCTGGTCGTCGGGGAGGAAGCGGCCGTCACCCACACCGGAGATGAGGGGCGTGCCGGCCACAGGGGTCTCACCGTCCGTGCTCGCGCCCGCATCCCCGCCGATCATGGTGGAGGCGGCCAGATTTACATAGCCCCTGGCCCAGTGCTTGGAGGTCACATCGGTGAAAATGGTGCGGGTAGAGTGGAGGACGACCTGGTCCCCCAGACCCATAAAATTGACCGCCATGGTGCAGAACTGGGCGCGGGTGAGGACCTGGTTGGGGTTGAACTGGTTGCCTCCGGTGCCGGAAACCACGCCCATCAGCCGGAGAATGTCGGCGTTGAGGGCGGTGTTGCTGTCACTGACATCGGTAAAGGAGGAGGTCCCGGCGGCGGTGACAGGAAGGGCCAAATTGACGGCCAGTGCGGCGGCCAGCAGGCCGTGGATCATGGAATATCGTTTCATGGTTTTGTCTCCTATCTCTTACTCTGCCCGCAGGGCCACCACCGGCTGCAATCCGGAGGCCTTGACCGCGGGGTACATGCCAAAGAGGATGCCGAGCACCACCGAAAACAGGAATGCACCGATGGTAATGGGGATGCTGGGCAGAAGGATCATGCCGTCCAGCAGTAATTTTCCGGCAATCAGCGTGCCCACGTAACCGATGGCAATGCCGATGATGCCGCCGATGCTGCAAATGACGGCAGCCTCGATAAGGAACTGAGCAATGATGCTGCGCCGCTCCGCGCCGATGGCCTTGCGGATGCCGATCTCCCGGGTGCGCTCGGTGACGGTGACCAGCATGATGTTCATGATGCCGATGCCGCCCACCAGCAGGGAGATGCCGGCGATGGTGCCCAGCACCAGGGCCTGCATGTTGCTCTGGTTCTGGACGTTTTCTGCCGCGCTGTTGTCACTTTGCACGTAGTAGTCGCCAAAGTCGCTGTATCCCATCTCGTTTTTGGGGAAGAGACCGGACAAATAGGCGTCCAGCAGGGTGAGAGCCTCGGTGGTGGCGGAGGCACTTTTGGCCTTGACCACGTAGGTGTCAATGTTGCTGTTCTGGTTGAGGCTGCGGTTGAAGGTGTAGGGCAGAACGATGAGGTTGTCCAGCTCGGGCCACCCCTCCAGAGCCATGGAGTTGTACCACCCAACCACTAGGAAGGGCTGCCCGTTGATGGTGATGGTTTCGCCCACGGGATCAATAAAGTTAAAGAGCTTCTCTTTGGCTCCGGCGCCTAAAACGCAGACAGGATTGGTTTTCTCTATGTCCAGGTAGGAGAGCTCCCGGCCCGAAGCCAGAGTGTAGTTGTTGCACACGCCGTACTGGTCGGAACCCAGCTTGACGTGCATCATGTCCTCCCGGCTCATGTTCTGGCTGTTTTCCCAGTCATTGACGGCAATGGTTTTGGCGCCGTACTGAATGGTGAGCTTTTGGCCGATCTCCATGTCGGGGGTGATGCCGTCGATCAGATGGTTGAGGGTGAGACAGTAGTCATACAGCTTTTGAGAGGTTTCGTTATTCATGTCGCTGAAGGAGTAGGCACGGACATTGATTTTGTTGGTGCCCATTTTTTCAAAATACTCCATGCTCTTCTGGTTCTGGCCCTGAACCACTGAGACCATGATGACCACAGAGGCCACGCCGATGATGATGCCCAGCATGGTGAGAAAGGAGCGGGTCTTTTTGCAGGAAATGGATTTGAAGGCCATTTTGAAGGCTTGCCATAAATTCATGTCCAGTCCACCTCCTGGGGGTGATCCGCCACCACCTTGCCGTCGGACAGCCGTACCACCCGCCGGGCGGTAGCGGCGATGCCGTCGTCATGGGTAATAAGCAGTATCGTGGTGCCCTCCCGGTAGAGGGAGCGCAGGATCTCCAGCACATGCCGCCCGGTTTTGGAGTCCAACGCGCCGGTGGGCTCGTCGGCCATGATGATAGGGGGGTGGGTGGCGATGGCCCGGGCGATGGCCACCCGCTGCTGCTGGCCGCCGGACATCTCGCTGGGGCGGTGATGCGCGCGGTCGTCCATGCCCACCTTGGCCAGGGCGGCCATGGCGATCTCTTCCCGCTCCCACACGGAGACACCCTGATAGATCAGGGGAAGGGTGACGTTTTCCAGGGCGTTGAGCTCCTGAATGAGGTTGTAGCCCTGGAAGATAAAGCCGATCTCCCGGTTGCGGATGCGGGCCAGGCTGCGGTCGGAAAGGGAGGTGACGTCGGTGCCGTTGAGATGGTATTGGCCGTAGGTGGGGATATCCAGACAGCCCAGCACGTTCATCAGGGTGGACTTGCCGGAGCCGGACTGGCCCACGATGGCCACAAATTCTCCCCGGTCGATCTGGAGGGAGACACCGTCCAGCGCCCGCACCTCGCTCTCCTTCCCCTCGTTGTATATCTTATAGAGGTCTTGGATGTCGATGAGCATATGCGGCCCTCCTTTACCAGCTGCTGCCCTGATCGGTCACGGTAAAGTTGACGAAGACCACGTCGCCCTCCTCAATGCCGGAGATGATCTCTACGTTCTCTGCGTCGGAGATGCCGGTTTCCACGAGAACGGGGTAGTAGCCGTCCGCTTCAGAGGGGAACTGGGGCTTCTGGCCGGGCTCTGTTTCAGGCAGAAGCAGCTCAGGCACATCCTCGGGGCGGCTGTCCCGCTGGACAAAGACCACCGACTGGCGGTTCCCCTCGGCGTCACTGACGTACTTGACCGCGCTGGTTGGGACGATGATGCAGTTGTCCGACTGACTGGTAACAAAGGAGTACTGCAGCCAGGCGCCGTCCACCAGAGTGCCGTCAAAGTTGTCCACGGTTAGGGTGACGGGATAGGTGGTCATGCCGCTGCCGCTCTGGGCGCCGCCCATGTCAATGGCGGTGACAGTGCCCATGAACATGGTGCCGTTCCAGTCCAGCTCCACCATGTCGCCGGGGTGGATGAAGGAGATGTTTTTGTCATCCACGTTGATGGTGACCAGCATGGTGGTGTTGTTGGAGATGATGATGACCGTATCGCCGCTTTTTACCTCGGCGCCGGGGGAGAGGGTGCAGGTGATGACGGTGCCGTCGATGGGAGCCACGGCGTTGAAGTCGGCCAGGGCCTTCTGGGCGGTCTCCAGGGTCCGGACGGCCTCGTCCAGCTCCTCCTGCTTGGCGCGGATCTGGGAGTCAATGGTGTCCGAAGCCATGGTGAGCAGAGCGGTCCCGGCGGAGACGTTGGCGTAGTTGCGCAGGTTGCCCGTGGAGGCCAGCGGTCCGCCGGCCTTGGTCTTCAGTTCCCGGGACTCATAGTACTCGGTCTTTCCGTTCTCATAGGGGTAGATGGAACTGCCGTCGGAGGCGGTAAGTATGGCAGAGGCGTCCATGCCGGCGGTGAGAGTGCCGGGGTTGTCAAAGACGATGACCACCTCAAAGTGGACGGCTCCCTCGGGGGAGATGAAGCTCACCTTGTGGATCTCATCCACCCGTCCGGTGAAGGTGCGCATCACGGTGGGGACAGAGACCTGAACAGACTGCCCCTTGTAGATGCTGTTCTCATAGGCATAGCTGAAGTAGAGGGAGAGCTTGAGCTGTTTGTCGTTGACCAGGGTGGCTACCGTGGTGCCCGCGGAGATCTCCTGCTCGGGCTCAAAGGACTGCACTTGAGTGAGCTTGCCCGAGAAGGGGGCGCGGAGGGTGAGGTTGGAGGCCTGCTCCTGGAGGTCGGCCATGTCCTTCTGCAGGGAGTCCACCCGCTTCTGGGCGTTGGTCACCTCGTCCTGAGCCGCCTGGCTGAAGATGCTGTACAGGGGCTGGCCGGCGGTGACAGTCTCACCGGCATTGACAAAGACTTCCTGGACCGTGCCGCCCTGGGTCAGGGTGATAGCCGCCGACTCCTTGGCCTTGGCCGAACCGCTGCCCGCTACCCGGCTTTGCAGGGAGCCGATCTCAGCGGGCTTGGACAGGATTTCTCCAGGCTTATCGTTGGAAGAGAATAGGAACCGGTACAGGGCGACACCGCCGCCCAATAAAAGGGCTGCGACCAAAACCAAGGCAATGATGGTCCGCAGTTTCCGCTTGTCCAGAGGCTTCTTGGGTTTGCCGGCCGCCGGAGAGGGAGGGGCGGGTTTTGTCTGGGGTAAGGTAGCTTCTGACATGGTGTACTCCTCCTGAATGTAAATATTCTTCCAATGGGCAGGAAGGCCTGTTCGATCAAGACCATTATATGCCATGAAAGATTCCAGGACGATTACAGGGCAATTACAAATGTTTAAGATTCGCTTAAGGATTCTAAAGAAATGGAAAGGATCAGGCGCAGCTGGGCGAAACAGGAAAGAAAATGCAAAAAACGCCCTGCAGACTGCCGGAGCAGAGCTGCAGGGCGTGTGGAATGACAATCAGCAGTTGGTATACAGGGGGTACTTGCTGGTGAGGGCCTTCACCTGGGCGCGGAGAGACTCAATGTTGGACTGGAAGTCGTCCCGGGCGCACTGGCAGATGAGGGAGCCGACCACCTTCATCTCCTCCTCCTTGAAGCCGCGGGAGGTGACGGCGGGGGTGCCCACCCGGATGCCGGAGGTGACAAAGGGCTTCTCCGGGTCGTTGGGGATGGCGTTTTTGTTGACGGTGATATACACCTCGTCCAGACGGTGCTCCATCTCCTTGCCGGTGAGGTGGGCGGGACGCAGATCCACCAGCATCAGGTGGTTGTCGGTGCCGCCGGACACCAGGTCCAGACCGCCGTCCAGAATGGACTGGGCCAGCACGGCGGCGTTCTTTACGATCTGGGTCTGATACTCCTTGAACTCGGGCTTGAGGGCCTCGCCCAGAGCCACCGCCTTGGCAGCGATGATGTGCTCCAGAGGACCGCCCTGGCTGCCGGGGAAGATGGCGGAGTTGAGTTTCTTGGCAATGGCCTCGTCATTGCACAGCAGCATGCCGCCGCGGGGACCGCGCAGGGTCTTGTGGGTGGTGGTGGACACTACGTCGGCGTAGGGGACAGGGGAGGGGTGTACGCCCGCGGCCACCAGGCCGGCGATGTGGGCCATGTCCACAAACAGGTAAGCCCCTACCTCGTGGGCGATGTCGGCAAAGGTCTTGAAGTCGATGACCCGGGGGTAAGCGGAGGCACCGGCCAGGATCATCTTGGGCTGGTGCTTCTTGGCCAGATCACGCACCTGATCGTAGTCGATATAGCCCTTCTCGTCCACGCCGTAGGCAACCATATTATAGTTCTTGCCGGAGAAGTTCACGGGGGAGCCGTGAGTCAGGTGGCCGCCGTTGTCCAGGCTCATGCCCATGACCGTGTCGCCGTGCTGGCAGAGGGCCTGATACACGGCAAAGTTGGCCTGGGCGCCGGAGTGGGGCTGCACGTTGGCGTAATTGGCGCCGAAGAGCTCCTTAGCCCGCTCGATGGCGATGTTCTCCACCACGTCCACGCACTGGCAGCCGCCGTAGTAGCGCTTGCCGGGATAGCCCTCGGCGTATTTGTTGGTGAGCACGGTGCCGGCGGCGGCCAGCACAGCGGGGCTGACGATGTTCTCCGAGGCAATCAGCTCGATGTTCTGCTGCTGCCGGTCGTACTCGGCCCGTACTGCCTCACCCACCTGAGGATCGGCGGCGGTGAGAAAGTCCATAAGTTCGTTGACCATGGGAAACACTCCTTTTCTGTTCTTCTCAGGCAAAGCCTGTCTGCGGATGTTCACAGTTCTGCGGTTATTATACCAGAAGCACGAAAAAAAACAATGCGGAAGAAACAGAAAGTTCCCATCGCCAGGTTTGACAAGTTGTGATACAATAAAAACGATATGCTCGAAAGAGAGGATGAAACCATGAAGTCACAGCAAGAGGTGCGCGCCATTGTGGATGCGCTCAAGGAGCTCTATCCCGACGGGATCTGCTCTCTGGACTATGAAAAAGATTACGAATTGCTGTTTTCGGTGCGTCTGGCCGCCCAGTGTACCGATGAGCGAGTGAATAAGGTGACCCCGGCGCTCTTTGCCCGATTCCCCACCCTGGAGGCGCTGGCCAATGCGGATATTTCTGAGGTGGAGCAGTACATCCACTCCACCGGCTTTTTCCGTGCCAAGGCCCGGGATATCGTGCTGGCCTCCCAAATGATTTTGGCCGAGTACGGAGGAAAAGTGCCCGGCACTATGGAAGATTTGCTGAAGTTGCCCGGCGTGGGGCGTAAGACGGCAAACCTGATGCTGGGCGATGTGTTCCACATGCCCGGCGTGGTGGTGGCCGACACCCACTGTATCCGCATCACCGGTCTGCTGGGCCTTACCGACGGCTCCAAGGATCCTACCAAGGTGGAGATGCAGCTTCGGAAGGTGCTGCCCCCTGAGGAGTCCAACGACTTCTGCCACCGTCTGGTGCTCCACGGCCGGGCGGTGTGTATTGCCCGTCGCCCCCAGTGCGGAGAGTGTGTGCTCCGGCCCTGGTGCGACTATTTCAGCAAGAACGTGGCAGAGCCTGCCAAAGACTGAGAATCCAATATTAAAGAAGGCATGTTACATTGAAATACAGGACAAGTGATAGCTTACAGGCGGGGGAAGGACTGTCCCCAGCACATTCCTCCTGCCAGCAGGCGGGAGGCAAAGCGAAGCTTTGCGGGAAGTTCTTTGCCAAGCTTTCTTTCAAGAAAGCGGAGAGCATAAACCGATGGTGCTGTTATACCCTGGGCATGGTGATCCTGGCCCTGGGCCTCACTCTGAACACCAAGACCGGCCTGGAGGTGTCGCCCATCGTATCGGTGGCCTACTGTGTATCCCAGATTCTGGATATGAACTTCGGGGATATGACCTTTGTGCTCTACGCCCTGTTTGTGGCCGCCCAATTTGCCATCCGGGGACGAAAGAGCCACCTCTACGATCTGCTCCAGTTCCCACTGAGTCTGGTGTTCAGCCGGGTGCTCAACTTGTTTGACGCATTTATTCCCTATAACAGTGCAAACCACGGGTTTCTTGCCAATTTCCTGCTGCTGATTCTGGCCATTTTGTGTACCGGCGTGGGGGTGTCCATGACGGTGAACATGCGCCTGGTGCCCAATCCCGGAGACGGCATCGTGGCCGCCGTGGCCGAGAAGATGGGCCGGGATCAGGGCTTTGCCAAGAATATCTTCGATGTGGGCTGCGTGACCGTGACCTGTATCATCGGCCTGGCGTGCCGGGGACAGGTAATCGGCATCGGTATCGGTACCCTGGCCGCCATGGTGGGTGTGGGGCGCTCCATCGCCCTGGTGAACCACTTCTTTAAAACGCGGATGTGCCGGGCTGCCGGTCTGGAGCAGCCCGCCTGAGTTTTGATGTTTCTCTGGGAGGTGATTTGTTATGGCATACCGGCCTCTGGCCGACGAGATCCGGCCCACGACCCTGGACGAGGTGGTGGGGCAGAAGCACATCCTGGGCAAGGACGGTCTGCTGCGCCGCATCATTGAGGGAGGCAATGTCCCCAATCTCATCTTCTACGGTCCGTCTGGCACAGGAAAGACCACCGTGGCCAACATCATCGCCCAGCGGACCAACCGGCCCCTGCACCGCCTCAACGCCACCACTGCCTCCATCAGCGACATTAAAGATATCATCGCCGATATCGGGACCCTGTTGGCCCCGGAAGGAGTTTTGCTTTACTTAGACGAGATTCAGTACTTTAACAAGAAGCAGCAGCAGTCTCTGCTGGAGTTTATGGAGAACGGGAAGATCACCCTTATCGCCTCCACCACAGAGAATCCCTTCTTCTATGTGTTCGGGGCAGTGCTGTCCCGGTCCACCGTCTTTGAGTTCAAGCAGATCACCGCCCAGGATGCCCTGCCCGCCATCGACCGGGGTGTTTCCATCCTGGAGGGGCGTCTTGGCGGCAAGCTGGAGCTGGAGGAGGGAGTGCGGGAGCACATCGCCTCTGCCTGCGGCGGCGACATCCGCAAGGCTATGAACGCCCTGGAGCTGCTAGCCTCGGCGGCCAAGCGGGAGCAAGGAAAATTCCTTGTCAGTCTGGACGACGCCAAGACAGCGGCTCAGAAGTCGGCTATGCGCTACGATCGGGAGGGGGATGCCCACTTTGACATTGCCTCTGCTCTGATGAAGTCCTTGCGGGGTTCCGACCCGGACGCCGCCCTCCACTACCTGGCCCGGCTGCTGGAGGCGGGAGACATGACCACCGCCATCCGGCGGCTGTTGTGCTCGGCCAGCGAGGACGTGGGCATGGCCTATCCCCAGGCGGCCCTCATCGTCAAGGCTCTGGTGGACAACGCCTTGCAGCTGGGCCTGCCCGAGGCCAAGCTCCCCCTGTCCGAGGCGGCCATTCTCCTGGCAACCTGGCCCAAGTCCAACTCCGCCTGCATGGGCATTGAACAGGCCATGGCCGACGTGCGTGCGGGCAAGGCGGGGAGCATTCCCCGGGAGCTGCAGAACGTCCACGCCGACAGCGCCGGGCAGGAGCGCGAGCAGGGCTATCTCTACCCGCACAATTTCCCGAACCACTGGGTCCCGCAGCAGTACCTGCCGGACCTGTTAAAGGGCACGGTCTACTATCACTACGGCGACAACAAGGTCGAGCAGGCCGCCCGGCACTATTGGGACGCGATCAAAGGAGGCAGCGATGGAAATTCAGGTCGGTGATATTCTCGTGATGAAAAAGCCGCATGGTGCTGCAAAAATCCATTCATTGCTCTGTCAGGAATTCTTTGGCC
>OKRT01001492.1_pt1 | contig 10635 bp, 10 predicted proteins | sample 1601111 | NCBI WGS metagenome assembly OKRT01 (sample SAMEA3541572, study PRJEB24748) | human gut metagenome | biome: human gut; feature: human-associated habitat; material: faeces | place: China | collected 2012 | reverse complement strand
GGATTCAGAAGAAGAAATCAGGAAAAATAATTCTGATGCCGAAGGCATTCGGACAGTCTGAATAAAGAGATAACAGAGACGGGAAAGTTATGGATTATCTGAGAAGATATGATATTGACAGTGCAACAGCACGAAAAGATATAAGAAGTTTTACAGAAACCCTTGAAAAAAATGGTATTTTGGAACGGTGAATGATGGAAAAAGAAAAAGATATCGGATTGCAGATGCGGAAATTGAAATTGCATTTACAGAAAATTATACAGAAATAATATGCCGGGATTATGAAGTGAAGGCAGAGGGCAAACCAGATTTTGTAATTGAAGTTACAGACGAGGAAGTTGAAAGAGAAAAAAAGAAAAGTGAACCGGGGGCATCAAAAGGAATTATTGAGTCATTGGCAATTTACAGAAAATTGTGTGAAAAAATACTGGACAGAAATTGTGTCCTGTTTCATTGCTCTGCTGTTGCTGTGGATGGAAAAGCATACTTGTTTACGGCTGCAAGCGGAACAGGAAAATCCACGCATACAAGGATGTGGAGACAGCATTTCGGCGGCAGGGCAGTGATGGTTAATGACGATAAACCGATTCTTCGGATAAAAGATGATGGAATTTATGTATGTGGAACTCCGTGGTGCGGGAAGCATGGATTGCAGACAAACGTGGAAGTGCCGGTGCAGGGGATCTGTATTTTGAGAAGAGGAGAAGAAAATATGATCAGAAAAATTTCTGCAATAGATGGATATCCGGATCTGTATAAGCAGACTTACCGTCCCGGTGAAAAGGACAAGATGTTAAAGACACTTTCGATGATTAAACAGATGGCAGAAAGACTTCCGCTATATGAGATGCATTGTACGATATCGGAGGAGGCAGCAGTTATGGCATGGGAGAGGATGAAGCCATAAGAACGACCTGTAATGAAATAAAATGATGTCGGGGTCAAAAGCCCCCGACTTTGATGCCTACGGATTGCTCCGTGCTACGCACTCCCACAATCCTACCCAATATTCGCATATCGTGGGATTATCATCCCACTTTTATGCTCATATCGGGGCGGGTCCTAAGGTCTTTCACCCACCTATGAGCAAGCTCATGTGGGCTTAGACCTTTTGACCCTGGCATCATAGATATGACAGATGAATAAATTGTAAAAGGGAATAGAAATGGAAGAACAAGAGAAGAAAAAGAGAATAGAACTGGAACAGGAACAGAACATGTCCTGGAAAATGTATCAGATACTGACGATAACGGGTGCACTGCAAATCTGATCGGAACAATCTGCAATTTCTGTATTCACGGTACGAAACTGCCGACCATACTCTGCGGGGTATGTCTGCTGATGATCGTGACCATCGGCATTATCGGATGGACTACGAAAAGTGTGCAAATACCGGCTGTCCTGATCATATTACTACTTGTATGGTTTGAATTTCCTTATTTGTATTATTGCTACGGGGATGCCTCTATTGTATATCTGATCCTGGGGGTTGTTGGACTGGCGATATTTTTTCCGAGAAATGTGGTGATCATTTCTTTTGCGGTCACATTGCTGGAATACCTCGTGATCATGTTGAACAGCTTTGAACGGCCTTCCGTATGGAGAAATATGGATGAAGCGGGTAAGATCGGAACTACGCTTGGGTCCTTTGTTATTGTGGGAGTGTCTGTATTTGCCATGATATTTGAATTGCTCAGAAGATACGAGGAACAACGAAAGCAATTGCTGAGTCTGAGTGAGGATCTGAACTTTGCAGCGAACCATGATCCTCTGACCAGGCTGTATAATCGGCGCTATCTTGTAAATCAGGTGAATGAATGGATATGCAAGCCGGAGAAGAGCTTCTGGATCGTATTGATGGATGTAGATGATTTCAAGGCAGTCAATGATACCTATGGGCATGGATACGGTGATGATGTACTGCGGGAAGCCGGCAGACTGATGCTGGAAGAAATGATGGGAAAAGGAATCGCAGCCCGGTTCGGCGGCGAGGAGTTTATGCTGGTGTTTGAACAGGATGATCGGGAACAAGTGTTACATTCATTCCGGAATATCCAGGAAGGCTTAAGGAGATATTCCCAGAATACCAGACAGACAGATATTACTATAAGTGGTGGAATGGAGCGTTATGAGGCTGATAAACAGCTGGATCTATTGTTTACGTCTGTGGACCGGAAATTATATACTGCCAAAAATAACGGTAAAAACCGTATTGTAGAATAGGTTTAAAATAATAAAAAAGTCTTGCAAAGCTAAAAAAATAGAGCTATGATAAGACCCGTGTGATTTTATAAAAATTTTATAATTTCACACGGGTCTTTTTACTGAGGAGATTATATTGAGGAGAATGTTATGGAAAAATTGAAACCGAAGCTTTTCTCAGTGATGAAAAGCTACACGAAAGAACAGTTTGTAAAAGATGTGATCGCAGGTATCATTGTGGCGATCATTGCTCTGCCCTTATCCATTGCACTGGCACTGGCTTCCGGAGTAACACCGGAAAAGGGTATCTATACAGCAATCACCGCAGGCTTTGTGATCTCTTTCTTAGGGGGCAGCCGCGTACAGATCGCAGGTCCTACTGCGGCATTTGCCACCATTGTTGCAGGAATTGTAGCGAAGAACGGCATGGACGGTCTGATCATCGCGACATTGTTAGCGGGTGTGATCCTGATCCTGATGGGATTTTTACGACTTGGCAATCTGATCAAGTTTATCCCCTATACGATCACCACCGGTTTTACTTCCGGTATTGCTGTGACGATCTTTATCGGACAGATCAAGGACTTCCTGGGACTGACCATTGTCAGCGAAGAGCCGCTGATCGAGACCATGGATAAACTGAAAGCAGTATTTCAGTTCATCTCCACCACAAATGTGCAGGCACTGCTTGTAGGTGTGATCAGTCTCCTGATCCTGATCCTGTGGCAGTATCTGCCGGGCTTTTGCAAGAAGATTCCCCCTTCTCTGATCGCAGTACTGGTGGGAAGTGCCATGGTTGCACTACTTAACATGAATGTAAATACGATCGGAGATCTGTATGAGATTTCCAATAAGCTTCCGTCAATTTCTCTGCCCGCCTTCAGCCTGAAGACGGTACAGAACGTCCTGCCGGATGCTTTTACCATCGCGATCCTGGCTGCCATTGAGTCATTGCTTTCCTGCGTGGTAGCGGACAGTATGGTGAACAGCAGACATCGTTCCAATATGGAACTGATCGCCCAGGGCGCCGGCAACATTACTTCCGCATTGTTCGGTGGGATCCCCGCCACCGGAGCCATTGCGAGAACTGCTGCCAATGTGAAAAACGGCGGACGTACCCCCATTGCCGGTATGGTGCATTCCGTGACACTTTTGTTGATCCTGGTAGTACTGATGCCTTATGCGGCACTGATTCCCATGCCCACCATTGCAGCCATTCTGTTCATGGTGGCTTACAATATGTGCGACTGGCGTAAATTCATAGGTCTGTGCAAGACCGCACCCAAGAGTGACATTATCGTTCTGGTGACCACATTTGTACTGACTGTCGTATTTGATCTGGTAGTAGCGATAGAGGTAGGTATTTTACTGGCAGCCATTCTGTTCATGAAGCGTATGAGCGATGTGACGGAAGTGGAAGGCTGGAAATATGTGGATGATGAGGATGATGCGGACAGCCTGTCCTTAAGAGTCGTACCTCACAATACCATGGTCTATGAAGTGAGTGGCCCCTTATTCTTCGGCGCAGCGGACAAGATCCTGAAGATCACATTAGATGAGAAAATGAACTGCCTGGTACTGCGTATGCGCAGCGTAAGCGCCATCGACGCCACAGCCATGCACAATCTGGAGCAGTTATATGCGGATTGTAAAAAGAAAAACATCCAGATCATTCTGTCTCATGTAGGGGAACAGCCCATGCATGTCATGGAGAAGAGCGGTTTCTTAGATAAGGTGGGCAGAGAAAATGTCTGTGCCCATATTGATGATGCACTGGAACGCGCAGCAAAGCTGCAGTAAGTGTGAAAAACTATCATTTTTCATAGGAGTTCTTTAATTTACAACCTCAATATTTTGTGCTAAGATAGATGCGGATACGCAAGCTTTTGCGTGTCCGCTTTGTCGTGGATCCTTTTACAGAACAGGAGAAGATCATGGCTGAATTGACACCAATGATGCAAAAATATATGGAGACCAAGGAGCAGTATAAGGACTGCATCCTTTTTTATCGTCTGGGAGATTTCTATGAAATGTTTTTCGACGATGCGCTGGTGGCTTCCAAGGAACTGGAGATCACACTGACGGGAAAAAGCTGTGGCCTGGAGGAACGTGCGCCCATGTGCGGCATTCCTTATCATGCCGTGGAAGGCTATCTGTCCAAGCTGGTAAGCCGCGGTTATAAAGTGGCTATCTGCGAACAGGTGGAGGATCCGAAGCTTGCCAAGGGATTGGTGAAGAGGGAAGTGATCCGTGTGGTGACACCCGGTACCAACTTAAACGTACAATCTCTGGAAGCCGGCAAAAATAATTATCTGCTGAGCATTGCCTATACTCCGGATGGCATCGGTATCTCTGCGGCAGATGTAACTACCGGTGATTATTATGTGACCGAAGTCGAAGATCTGAAAAAATTAAATGATGAACTAATGAAGTACGAACCTTCGGAGATCATCTGCAACGAGGCATTTTTAGTCAGTGGCTTTGATGTGAATGATTTAAAGTCCCGCTTACATATCTCCGTCAATGCGTTGGAATCCCATATGTTCGATGATGACGGCTGCAGACGGATCCTGATGAAACATTTTAAGGTAAATACGCTGATCGGACTTGGTGTCGAAGAATTCCCTACGGGACTTTTAGCGGCGGGAGCACTGTTACAGTATCTGTATGATACCCAGAAGACAGATCTGGAGCATTTTACCCATATTTATCCCTATCTTACCAGCAAATATATGCTGCTGGACAGTTCCACCAGAAGAAATCTGGAACTGACGGAGACTCTCAGAGAGAAGCAGAAGAGAGGCTCTCTTCTGTGGGTGTTAGATAAGACGAAGACCGCCATGGGCGCCAGACTTCTGCGCAATTACATCGAACAGCCGTTGATCGAAAAGGATGAGATGGAGAAGCGTCTGGATGCCATTCAGGAGCTGAATCAGGATTCCATCTCCAGGGATGAGATCCGCGAATACTTAAATCCCATCTACGATCTGGAACGACTGCTCAGTAAGGTGACTTATAAGACGGCAAATCCCAGAGATCTGATCGCATTTCGGAATTCCCTGCAGATGCTGCCGCCGATTAAGACAGTGCTGTCTGCCTTTGAAAAAGAAGAACTGACGGAAATCCGGGAGCAGATTGACGGCCTGGAGGACATTTATCAGCTGATCGATGAAGCGATCATTGAAGAACCGCCGATCTCCATAAGGGAAGGTGGAATGATCAAAGACGGGTTCGATGAGACCATAGACAGACTGCGCAGTGCCAAGCATGACGGAAAACAGTGGCTGGCACAGTTAGAGGAAGAAGACAGAGAACGTACCGGGATCAAGAATCTGAAGATCAAATATAACAAAGTCTTCGGTTATTATTTCGAGGTGACCAATTCTTACAGGGATCTGGTGCCGGAGGACTATATCCGCAAGCAGACTCTGGCAAATGCGGAACGATATACCACACCGCGTTTGAAAGAATTGGAGGACACTATCTTAAATGCGGAGGACAAGCTCCAGACGCTGGAATATGATGTGTTCTGCAGAATAAGGGATACCATTGCTCAGGAACTGGTCCGCATCCAGAACACCGCGAAAGCGATCGCAAAGCTGGATGTGTATGCGTCTTTGTCGTTGGTTTCGGAACGAAATCATTATGTACGTCCGAAGTTAAATGAAAAGGGTGTTATTGACATCAAGGACGGAAGACACCCTGTGGTGGAACAGATGATCACCAATGATATGTTTATTGCCAATGACACTTATCTGGATAATGGCAGTCATTGTATCAGTGTCATTACCGGCCCTAATATGGCGGGTAAGTCCACTTACATGCGTCAGACGGCACTGATCGTACTGATGGCGCAGATCGGGTGCTTCGTGCCGGCCAGAACCGCTAATATCGGTATTGTAGACCGGATCTTTACCCGCGTGGGAGCTTCGGATGATCTGGCCAGCGGTCAGTCCACTTTTATGGTGGAGATGAATGAAGTGGCGAATATCTTACGAAATGCCACATCCAAGAGCCTTCTGATCTTAGACGAGATCGGAAGAGGTACTTCCACTTTTGACGGATTGAGCATTGCCTGGGCAGTGATCGAACATATCAGCAACCGCAAGCTTTTAGGAGCCAAGACACTGTTCGCTACCCATTACCATGAGCTGACCGAGCTGGAAGGCAAAATGAACAATGTGAACAACTATTGCATTGCTGTGAAAGAATGTGGCGACGATATCGTGTTCTTGCGTAAGATCGTAAAAGGAGGTGCGGACAAGAGCTACGGCATCCAGGTAGCGAAGCTGGCAGGTGTGCCGGACATGGTCATCGACCGTGCCAAGGAGATCGTGGAACAACTGTCGGACAATGATATTACGGAAAAGGTGCAGAGCATTGCTATCGATAATAAAAACGATGGTAAGGCAAAAAAACAGCCCAAATACGATGAGGTGGATCTGGCACAGATGTCTCTGTTCGACACTGTGACGGATGAGGATATTCTGAAGGAACTGATGGAGATCGAGGTGACGACGCTGACCCCATTAGATGCACTGAACACTCTGTACCGGTTACAGAATAAGCTGAAGAACCGCTGGAACGGTTAGATATAAGGGAAAGGCATAGGTAGATATATGGGAATACATGTACTGGACTCCCGGACGATCGACAGGATCGCTGCCGGTGAGGTGGTAGAACGACCTGCCAGCGTGGTGAAGGAGCTGGTGGAAAATGCCATAGATGCCGGTTCCACGGCGATTACGGTAGAGGCAAAAGAAGGCGGTATTGAGTTCATCCGTGTGACGGATAACGGCTGCGGCATTGAACGGGAGCAACTGCCCACGGCGTTTCTGCGTCATGCCACGAGCAAAATTGAAGATGCGGATGACTTGAACCATATTGCAAGCCTTGGCTTCCGAGGTGAGGCTTTGTCCAGTATCGCGGCGGTGTCCCGTGTGGAGATCATCACCAAGAGGAAAGAGAATCTCACCGGAACCCGCATGATATTAGAAGGTGCAAAGGAACAGTCCATCGATGAGATCGGCGCGCCGGACGGTACCACATTCCTCATGAGGAATCTGTTCTTCAACACGCCGGTACGCCGGAAATTTTTAAAACAGCCTGCCACGGAGGGTAGTTATATCACGGATCTGATGGAACATCTGGCACTGTCCAGACCGGATATCTCTTTCAAATTCGTACTGGGGAATCAGACCAGATTCCATACCTCCGGAAACGGTGACCTGCGGGAAGTCATCTACCGGATCTACGGCAGAGAGATCGCCGCACAGCTGGTACCGATCCAGATGGAAGAAAACGGCATTAAGGTAGAGGGGTATCTGGGCAAACCGGTACTGGTGCGTTCCAACCGCAATTTTGAGATCTATTTTATCAACGGTCGTTTTATCCGCAGCGGTGTGATTGCCAAAGCCATTGAAGAAGGTTATAAACAGTATTTGATGCAGCATAAATTTCCGTTGTGCGTGCTGCATATTACAATGGATACGGAGACCGTGGATGTGAACGTACATCCCTCCAAAATGGATGTGCGGTTCTCTGACGGCATGGCATTTGCCAGACTGCTGAGCGAGAAGATAGCAATAACCCTGCGAAACCGGGAAATGATCCCGGATGCTTCCTTAGAGGATGAAAAATCCATTCAGAAAAAGGAGCAGGAAGACAGAAAAGCTTCCTGGAAGGAACACACGCCGGAGGTGTTCGAGAAAAAAAGAGAAGAAAGCTACCGCGTCATGGAGGCTGCCAAATATGAGGCGGTACCGAAAGACCGGAGGGAATTTATACAGAAGCCGATCTGGCAGGAGGCACATGCGGGCATACAGACCAGTATCCGTAAACCGGAGTCTATAAGTGTGCAGACAGAGGAACAGCCTGCTGCACCTGTGGCAGCACTGGAATCGAAAGAGGACGATTTTTTCGTAGAGGCTGCACCGCTGGAGCCAAGGGATGAGACTTCATCAGAGCCTGTTATCTGCCCGGAGACCGCTGAGGTAATGGTGAAGGATGTACAGCAGATGAATCTGTTTGAAGAGAAACTGTTATCTGTGCAGAATCGCAGCCGCTACCGTATCATCGGACAGGTCTTCGATACCTACTGGCTGATCCAGTTCGAGGATAAGCTGTTCATCATTGACCAGCATGCCGCCCATGAGAAGGTGAAATACGAGCGCCTGATGAAACAGTTCCACGAAAAGAGCGTGGTCTCCCAGCGCCTGATGCCTCCCATCATTGTCAGCCTGACGGGGCAGGAGGAAAGCGTTCTTCATACTTATGAGGATGCCTTTACACAGCTGGGATTTGAGATCGAAGCCTTCGGCGGCAACGAATATGCCTTGCGCAGTGTCCCGGTGGACCTCTACGGGTGCAGCGAGAGAGAACTGTTTTTAGCGGTGCTGGATGAGCTGTCACAGGAGACCGGCAATCGTGGCAGCTTTCAGGTCATCGAGGAGAAGATCGCATCCATGTCCTGTAAGGCAGCTGTTAAAGGTAACAACCGATTAAGCTTTCAGGAGGCGGAACAGCTGATCGATGAACTTCTGACACTGGATAACCCCTATAACTGTCCCCACGGCAGACCCACCATCATTACCATGACGGAGACTGACCTGGAGAAGAAATTTAAGAGGATCGTATAATGCGTTTACTGATCAAACAACGAGTGTTTTCCTGGACAGATTCTTATGATGTCTATGATGAGAACGAAAATGCAAAATACTTTGTAAAGGCGGAATTTTTCTCCCTGGGACACCAGTTACACATATATGACAGAAATGATCGTGAACTGGGAGTTATCAGGCAGCGGCTGTTTACTCTGCTTCCAGCATTTGAAATCGAAATCGACGGGCAGGTGAAAGGCGAGATCCGCAAACAGTTTTCTTTTTTCAAACCCAGATACGAGATTGATTATAACGGCTGGCGCGTGGACGGAGATTTTCTGGGATGGGATTATGATGTATACAACGGATGCAGCAGTATCATTCATATCTCCAAGGAACTGTTCCATTGGGGAGATACCTACACGATTAACTTTGCTGATCCTAAGGACGAACTGGAAGGGCTGATGTTAGTCATTGCTATCGATGCTGCAAACTGCACCCAGAATAATGGATAATGTGTAAGGAAGAAGAATTATGTCGGTAACACAATCTATAAAAAGACCGTTAGTCGTACTGACCGGTCCCACCGCAGTTGGTAAGACGAAACTGTCCATTGCCCTGGCGAAAACTATAGGTGGGGAGATCCTGTCAGCCGATTCCATGCAGGTATATAAACATATGGATATCGGATCCGCCAAGATCCGCCCTGAGGAAATGCAGGGAGTGCCCCATCATCTGATCGATATATTGGAGCCGTGGGAAGAATTTAATGTGGTGGTATTTCAGAAACGGTGTCTGGAATGCATGGAACAGATCTATGACAGAGGGCATATCCCAATCCTGGTGGGAGGCACCGGGTTCTATATTCAGGCGGTGCTTCGGGGTATTGATTTTACGGAGAACGAAGAGAACACCGAATACCGGGAAAAAATGGAACAGCTTGCGAAAGAAAAGGGACCGGAAGTACTACATGACATGCTCAGAAAAATTGACCCGGTTTCAGCAGAGAACATTCATACAAACAATATCAAGAGAACCATCCGCGCACTGGAATATTATGAACTGACCGGAGAACCCATCTCTGCGCATAATGAAAGGGAAAAAGAGCGCATGAGCCCATACAATTTCAGCTATTTTGTCCTGACGGATGACAGAGAAAATCTGTATGCGCGGATCGAAACCCGTATCGATGAAATGCTGTCGGAAGGACTGGTGGAGGAAGTCAGAAGCCTGAAAAAAATGGGCTGTCACAGAGGAATGGTATCCATGCAGGGACTGGGCTATAAAGAGATCCTGGAGTACCTGGACGGAGAATGCAGCCTGGAGGAAGCGGTGTATACTCTGAAGCGGGACACCAGGCATTTTGCCAAGAGACAGATAACCTGGTTCCGCAGGGAGAACGCAGTTACCTGGCTGGATAAACAGCAATTTGACTATGACGAAGAGAAAATTTTAGAATATATGATAAAGGAATTAGGAGAAAAAGGGATCTATGAAAAACAGCAATAACAGTAATGAAGAAATGTATCTTTCCATGGGGATCAGCAAGACGGTATATGACTATGGATGTGTCATAGAGAAAAGTCTGCGGGAGCGTTTTGACGAGGTGGACCGGAATGCGGAGTATAATCAGTTAAAGGTGGTAAAAGCCATGCAACAGCATCAGGTAAGTGAAGCCTGCCTGCTAGGTACTACCGGCTACGGATATGCAACAAGATTTCCGTAAAGTTTAACGGAGTATGGCCAGAGAATATTTATGTCATGAGCTATTTTACATTTCTGTACAGGTTTTGCTATAAGCCGTTTCTATCGGATATGGTTAAGGCAAAATCCC
>OKRT01001491.1_pt1 | contig 10639 bp, 9 predicted proteins | sample 1601111 | NCBI WGS metagenome assembly OKRT01 (sample SAMEA3541572, study PRJEB24748) | human gut metagenome | biome: human gut; feature: human-associated habitat; material: faeces | place: China | collected 2012 | reverse complement strand
TCTGCCGCGCAGTCGCCCCGGATATGCAAAAAAACCGCCGAGCCCAAGGCCCGGCTTAACGACCGCAAGGAAATGACCGTGCGCTACTTCGGTCTCAATCACTTCGGCTGGTGGACCTCCATCAAGGACAACGACGGCAACGAATACATTGATAAACTCCTTGCGCATCAGTTGGAATACGGCAATACGCTCCCTGACGAAGGAAATAACGGAGACTATACGGACAACTCCTGGTATGAGACAGCAAAGAAGGTAAAAGATTTAACCGCCATTGATCCTACCATGGCTCCCAACTCCTATTTCCAGTACTACTTATTCGGCGACGACATGGTAGCCCACACAAATCCTGAGTATACGAGAGCAAATCAGGTTATGGATGGCAGAGAGAAACGCGTCTTCGGCGAATGCGCAAGGATCGCAGAAGCCGGAACCGCTGAGGGAACCTCCCTGGAGATCGGTATTCACGCTTCTTTCATTGTGGATTTAGCGACAGCACTGGCCTTCAATACGCATGAGAGAATGCTGCTCATCGTAAGAAATAACGGCGCCATCGAGAATTTCGACACATTTGTTCCTGACAGTTCTTTCTTATAAGGAATGGTATAGCCGTCATAATACTCGATGGAAAGTCCCTCGTAAGCTAAAATCTGGGACTGGCAGTATAATTCTTTGCAAGGCTTTATCACAATTCTGGTCTTTTTTAAAAATTCTTCTACCCGCTCTTCTCCCCCTTTTTTCTTGTCACAGATAAAGAAGTCCTGTCTTTTTCCCATATAACGCATAATGGCCTGGATCAGTTCTTCTTTATCGAGAGGGTGTATGACACCGTTCATGATTTTTTCACGACGGCAGATTTCTCTTAGCTGATAGGTCGTCATCAACTCCAGTTCTGATTTTTCATATTTTATTTCGTTTTTCTTTGTATCCGTTCTGGTTGCCTCCATACCTATCACCTCCACATTTATATTAAAAGTACCTTATCTATCACCATGGTTTCTTCCATATCCAGGATTCCAAAATGTTCCAGATAAAAGACTTCTGTCCTCATACCTATTGGCAAAAAGGTATCTAATAAAAACTGAACCCGCTCTCTTTCTTCCTGTGTCTCTGCACTTCCAACGTAAATATAAAGCTCATTGGCACAATCCATGCTGACGTATATCATGGAATTTATATATATCTCCTGAAACAACCATTTGAAAATTTCAAGATAATTGCGGGAAGCCACCACATCCATGAGAGCCAGTACAAGATATCTTTTTTCATACCGTGAAAATAACCGCATTGCCGCCTTTGCCTTACTTCCAAACTGTCCGCTTTCCAATTCCTCTGCTAAGAACTTAAGATAGTAATCTTTTTTGCTCATGCCCATCCTCAAGTCCGTCAATGCCAGATAATGAAAGACTGTATCCACAAAGATTTCCCTTGTCTTTTCATATTCCTTTTGGTTAATATCCAATATCTCACTGAAAATATCAAAAAAGCGGTAAAATGGATTCACCTCTACGGCAGTCTGCTCCACTGTCTGCGTATTTAAATCGTAAAAGGAAACCTCCAGATATGGACTTCGTACCTCTGGCACCTCATACTGCAAATCAGCTTCCCTTATTCCGTTTTTTTCCGCTGCCAGCACAACCTCCCAGATATACTGCATAAAATTTAAACTCCTTTGTCCTGCAAAATACCGACACACTTATATTCACAGACCGATAACTGTATCTGTGACACAAAAAAACGTACCATATCTTCGCAAAAATTGTTTTTCTGTCCCTTTCGTCTAAAATACAATGCCAGAATTTTTCTTGTCTCCATCGGGAAAATGGTACTTCCTAAAAACGGATTCATATCCCCCTCCAGACAGGAGTTCGGTGACATCCCAAGCACCTCACACTTTTCCAACTCTACATAAAAATTATTTTCAAAACGTTGTACCATCCAAAACAATTCCGTCCGGCTGCCAAGGAAACTCTCCTGCTGTTCTCTGTAATTTTGAAAAAAACTGCTTTTTCTGCTGTTGCTCAACATTTCGTAGGTATACCCATGGGAACTTGTATCTATCTTTCCAATAAAGCGGTATGCCTCCCAATCACGAAAGGATTCTTTCAATGAGGTCATGATAATTTTGTCTTTTTCATGCCTGACCTTAAGAACATCCTCATTGATCCCAAGCATGTATCCGCTCTCTAAATCATAATTTTTCAAATTCAGCTCATGTTCATAATATTTCTCATCAATACACGGAACCATAAATTTACGGCATTGAAATGTGAACTTTTCAACATTCCATAATAGGAGCATATCATTTTGGATATCTTCCTCATAACTTCCAAAATCTATTTTCAAACTGTTTGCGTCTGTGTCCCCATCAGTATATACTTCATAGAATCTGTCCAAATATCCCGTATTGACTGTCGTCCAGCCTATCTTGTTATAGACAAATACCTGATATAACTCTGACAGCGCCTGCTGATAGCATTTTGCCTTCCGTACTCTGACAATATAGGACTTGCCACTGTCATCGAAGCCCTGAAAATCTGCTGTTTTCTCAAATTCTTCTTTCTTCTGATAACTGCCTGCAAAGTAGATAAGGCAGGGCATTGGTTCCGTTTTCTCCTGTTCCTTGTCCTCCTGCAATAATGCAGGAAAAACCGGATACAGCGTTCCATTGATAGGATCGTAATCCTCCTTCTTTATGACCGTCATAGAAACTGCATATTTTTCATTTGGAATCTCTATTTCCCGCTTTATTTGATTTTCCAAATCCAGATACCGTTTCTCCATCCGTTCAAAAATAGGCACAAGACCTTCCAACAATATCTCCCTTGCGTCCTTCCGTTCATCCAGATCCTCTATTTCTGTCAGCCTTTTTCGTATGTGCTGCTGTAAATCTGTAATACTTTCCACAATGTTCACCTCCTCCATCGAAAGCAATCCGTGAGAAGAACGCTGCTTTTGCGTTCTTCCGTGTGAAATTAGAACTTCTGCAGCGGTGTACCCAATGGTGCAGCGTCGATTTTAGAAGTTCTTTTCACATGCCATCCTGCCCGATCTGCGCATCAATATCACTTAAAATCCCCTCTATCCTCTGCACAGCTTCATCGCTCCCAAGTTCCTGATAAATCGACTTTGCAGAGAGATACTGTGATTTTGCTCCCCACAAATCCCCGGACTGCCGGCAGATTTCTCCCCGGCTTTCACAAGCAGCCGCTTTATTTTTCTGCTCTTCCTGAACACTCAGCTTCTGTTCCACGGCATCCAGCTTTTTCTGCACAGCTTCCTCTCCCGCTGTATCTGATACTTCGCTATACTTTGTAACTGCCATGGTGTAATAAACTTTCGCCCCTACATAATCTTTTTCCAGACATGCCTTATCTCCCGCTGCCACCATCTCCGCTGCGGCAACTGTCTGCTGTGCCTGACTATCTGCTTCTTCCTTCGCTTCACTTTCGGCGTCCGCCTTTGCCTCATAAAGTTTTCCCAGTGAATCCATAGCTGTCTGTTTACCCTCTGTGTCATGTACGGACAGTGCAGCCTTTTTTGCCAGCAGATACTTCTCTTCTGCCCCATCGTAGTCGCCCTGCTCTAATAACGTATCTCCCAGATTAATATAATCCTCCACCGACAGGAATACGCTGATATTTTCCAGCTTATTTTCTATGTAATCCGTCCCTACATTGTCCGCATATCTGATACGATCCAATGCAGAAAGATAGTATTCTTCCGCCGCTTCATAATCTGCACTGCTGTAGCTTTCATCTGCCAGTATCACAGTCTCTATCACAAAGGAGTATTCCTGCAGACGCTTTCTCATACTGCTGTCCCTCAGCTTTTCTGCCAGTTCCTGCGCCTGCTCGCATTCCTCTTTTGCCCTGACATAATTTCCGGTATTGATATATTCCACCGTATTTGTAAAATGATAGTTCATATCCTCGATGCGCTGCACCTTTTTATAATGTAGAAACCACAACACTACACCGATAATGATTACTGCTATGACAACAGCAACTGCAATCGTCACTATTTTTTTGATCCGTTTCCGTTTCTCCGGATTTTGATATACTTTATTGATAAAAATAACTGCCAGCGTATAGTTATCCAGATTCTCCGGCTGTCTTGAAAGCAGTAAATCCTCGATATTATCCACCGTTGTCTTTACTTCATTGTCAGCCTCTGCAAAGACATCGTCCAGCTCTGCCTCGTCCACATTCTCCCAGATTCCTCTTGTATACAAGGCAATCATGTCGTTTTCTACCAGCTTTATCTTCTTTGAAACCACGGGCTTAAAATTTTTCTGTCCCAGATAAGCATAAAGATTATTTCTCTCTTCATGCTTCATCAGTTCGTCTTTGGCGATTTTCTCCTGCTCCACCATCTCCTGGGCAAGAGACATATCCTCCGTCTGCCGGAAAACTGCCCCGCCCCGGTACATACGGAGCCTTGTGTTCCCCACATACCCATATCTCAATTTCTGATAGTCTGTTACAACGACTGTAATAGACGCCTTTAACCGTCTGTCACTTTCTTTTCCTAACAATGCCCGGTTTGCCCGTTTTAATAGGCTCTTTACGGACCACTTTGACATAGATGGTTTTTCCTGAAAACTCAGAATGACGGTCTCAATCGCAAGCCTTGCGCTCTCTATATCCGTAATCTCCGTGATTCCGTCCGCTATGACATAGCAGGCGAACTCGTCTAATTCCACATACCCAAAATAATCTCTGTTTTTTAACCTGCTTCCCTCTTCGGAAATAAACCGTGCTTCAAAGTCACTGTTCTGTTTTCTCATGCCATTTCTCCAACCTTTATCAGAACTACGCTGGCGTTGTCCTTATCGCCTTTTTTCTGATTTACCAGTTCCACCAGATCAAATGCCATTCTCCTGCAGCGTTTCTTCTGGGAAAGGCAGTCCTCCATCTCTTTCCATGTGACGCTCTCATGCATTCCATTGCTGAAAATTGCCACCACATCCTCTTCCTGTAAACGAATCGGTTTGTCGTAAAACTGGATTTCCTTAAAACCATCTCTTCCCAAGTAATTGTAAATTCTTTTTTCCTGCAGCATGGACAGGGCATCTTCTCTTGTCAGAACACCTTCCACATACTTATCCTGTGCCAGCACATCTACAGTATGTCCCGTTCCAAGAGGAATCAGTTCCTCATTTCGGAATACTGCAATCTTTACATTCCCGACAATCCCGTAAAACAGAAATCCTCCCTGTATCATAACGGCGCTGACCGCCGCCATTCCTCTTCCCTCATCCATCTGTTTTAAAATTTCCCGGTTTGCAGTCTGAAATGCTTTCCTGAAAAAATAGGAAGGGTGATCCGCCATGTTATATGTTCCAAAAATTTCTTTAAAAACCCGGATGACCGTTTTGGCTGCTATCCTGCCGCCCGCTTCTTTCCCCATTCCATCCGCCAGAACCGCCAGTAACCCATTCTCATTTTCTTCTATTGTATAGTAATCCATCTGTATTTCACGACTGCCGATGGTCTTGCTTGCTCCTGTCTCATATCCTTCTCTGCTGCTCTGGAATACCAGACAAAACCGGTACAAAAATGCAATTCCTAATAACACACACAGGATGCAGATGGTCAGGTATGGGGCACTCATTTATCGTCCTCCCACATATAATGCTCTCCGCAGAAAGGAACAAAAAGGAATGTACTCTCTCCCATCTCTATCACGTCATATGCGCTCAATGGCTGCGGCAGATAAACCGCTTCGCCGTTCAGATAGACCAGACCATTACTGTCCCCCGGCAAAATCATATTCTCCCGTTTCTTTGCGTCGAATACAATCACCGCATGGTTTCTCCGTGCGATTTTGTTGTCCCCCAAAATCTGGATATCCATGTCGTCTGCCCGTCCCACAAAATTTTTCCCGTCCATTACCCGGTAATCCTTGCCTCTTCTCGGGCCTTTTACACATACAATCCAGCCGCAGACCGGATGCTCCTCCTCCAGAAAGAGAATATCCTCAATCTCTTCCTGAGATTTCTCCACTGACTTTTTTTCTTTGGTTGCTGTCTCAATATTGCAGTATGGGCATACTGTTCCGTACCTTCTGCTTGAAAAAAGATGTCCATTTTGACAGCGAATTAAATTTCCACTCATGTTTTGTCTCTCCTTATTTTGCCCTTAATCTTGTGTTCCCGATAAAAATAATGTCGCCTGCATTAATCCGGCATGGATGTTCCTTTGAAACCTGATACAGTTTCCCATCGTTTGCGTCCTGAATTCTTACACCGTTTCTGCTTCCTAAATCCTCGATATACCACTGTCCCGCCGCATAATTCAACACGGCGTGCTGACGGTCTACCATTCCGCCATACTCTGTATTTTGAAGGTTAATGTCCACATTTTCCTTGTGCTTGTCCCGTCCGATCAAAAGCGAGGTCTTTCCGCCAATATGCCAGGCAGAAATTTCGTTTCCCTCTTCATCTAACAGCAGAAGTTCCTGTATTCCCCGTCCGTTTGTGCCTCTTTTCCGCTTAGTCGGCAGAGAATCCATCACCGCCAGCAGCAGAAATGCCAGAAATACAATCCCACAGACAGCTGCGAGCGTATCCCGTCCTCTGCTCTGTTCCATATATGTAAAACATAGAATTATAATTGCAGCGGAAAGGCTGCATATCATCATATCCATGAAATTTTTCTTATTCATTTTCACCTCAATATACCCACAAATTTGCATTCATAAAGTCAAACCGTCTTTCTCAGTGTTTAAATCCCATATAACGCTCAAATAAGTCTGTCACATCCATGGGATTTATTTTTTTCTGTGAACTGTTTTCCTTCTTCTCGCTCTGCACTCCTTTGGAAAAAAATCGTTCAAATTCCTTTTCGATATCTCCCGGATAAATCGATCCTCCGGCGCTCCTTCTGCCTGTTTGGGCACTGTATCTGCCTGTCGCACTTTCCCGTTCTCTCTGTGCTGCTCTGGCATCATACTCTTTTCTTTTTTGTTTATCACTGAGAATCCGGTACGCCTCTCCGATTTCCTTAAACCGTTCCTCTGCTCTTTTATCTCCCGGATGAGTATCGGGGTGGCATTCTTTTGCCGCTTTTCTGTATGCCTTTTTTATGATATCCTCATCGTCCGTCTGCGAAACGCCTAATACCTGATATGGATTCATGTTTATCCCAACCTTTTTTCATAACAATACAAATCTGATAACGCACACTTCTGATTATTGATTTAAGGCGCAGGCTGTCACATTTACTGACAATCTGCGCCCTGCTGTTATGCTGAATAATTTCCTTCTACCGCTACAGAAGCGATTTTGTCTTTCTTCTGTCTGAGCACTAACGTAAAGATTCCGACGCCTTCCTTGTTGTCAAAATCTTCGCTGTATTTAATGACAAATGCATTGGGAAAACAATATTTTCTTTCCATCACGCCGCCTGCCACATGCTCTACCGTCACCTTGCGATAACAATCTGCTTTCTCTGCCGAAACAACCGACCATAATGCCAGCTTTCTTGTACTGTCAGTGATATCCCCGTCCAAAGCCGCTAAAATCTTTCCTGTAATCACCATAGTTGCGCCGACGTCCTTGGTTCTTGCATTCGAATCCAACGGAATATCAGTGGTAACATTTACGCTTCTGACACACTCCTTAGCCACTTCAAAGCTCTCGCTTCCTTCAACTTTTACTAAAAATGACATAATTCCATCTCCTTTTTAAAATATTTAAAATCCGCAAGAAGAATACTGAACCTGCATTCTTCTCATGCTATTCGCTGTAACCGCCTTCAATCTTCACCGCATCATTTTCGTCCTTCTTCTGCTTGATATGCAGGTAGAAAGTACCCACGCCGGTTTCATCGTCCAAATGCTCTTTATATTCCATGACAAACGCATTGGGGATTGTATATTCTCTTACCACCTGCCCTGCTGATACAACGTCGATCTTTGCACTTCTGTAGCAGTCTGCCTGCTCGGACGGAACCTGAGACCATTTGGCTAATCCGAGTGTTCCGTCATCTCCGTCTGCTCCCACTTTATAGAGCATTTTTCCAGTAATCTTTACTGCGATACCAAAATCTGTTGCCCTTGCGTTGGAATCTGTTGCAGAATCAGAACCGAAACTAACTTTCTCGATGGTTCTCTCATCCAGACTGATGTTCTCTGCGCCTCCACTCACTGCTAATCTAAAACCCATGTTCATTTCCTCCTTCTTTTCTTTCGGACTTTATTTAAAATGTTCTGTCCTCACTGTTGACCCGGTTAATCTCGATTTCGAGGTTCTTCACATTGCCGTTGAATGCGATATCAAGCGTACAGTAGCCTGCCGTTTCGTCGATGGAATACCGGATATCATCTCCGTTTCCGATAATCGCATTAATGTAATCTTTTTTCTCCATCCACCTGCTTCTCTGGCTGGTAGGCTTGCTGGAGAAAAACTCTACAATATTTTCCTGCTTAAAGTCGCCTGTCGCCAGGCGCATCACCCTCTGAATATAAGTAGTCACCTGTGTCTTGTAGATTGGCTCATAGCTCTTTCCGTCTGTCAGCAGGTTACGCGCCTTATAAACCATGATGTTCTGAATATTCAGATCCTTAAGCACTGCGTTTTCAGAAGAAAATACAAATCCGAAATTCTTCCGGTTGATATCACTCTTAATATCATTCGTATATCCTGTAATCTCTTTTGCCATGGTTGTCCGAACCTGTAGCGCATGATCTCCTGACTCAATATCAAACCGAACACCTGGAAGCTGCTCGTCTACATTTTTCTTAAAAACTTCTTTTAAGTAGTCCGGACTCTGGTAAGCTGCCACCAGTCCGGCTGCCACATATGCGGCTCCTATATAAACGCCGTCAATCCAGATTTTCATAATATCTTCTTTTTCTTTGGAAAGTGCTGCCGTATTCTGTTCCGTGACATACATCCTGTTATCCAGAACCACTCCGGATTTATCTTTAGGGATCACTGTAAAATTCGGAATGCAGGGAATTGCATACTCGCTGAATGGCTTGCCGATTAGCTGTGCGCACTTTGTTTCATACTTTTCAATTCCCTCTGTCGCCATAATATTAAAGGTGGTCTTATCCCCCGTCTCATAGCTGAAGAAACACTGCACTTCGTAATCTTTCAGCGCATCCAGGATTCGAACCAGTGACTCCACGCTGTTCACATCCTCTTTCTCTACGTTCTCATTTCCCTGAAAACGCTGTCTTACCGCCTTAAGCTTAGAACTGCTGTTTAAAGAAACCGATGGAACAATCGCATACCAGATGGTATTCTCAAAATCATTTTTTGCATTTACTGTATTGAGGTATGCTAAAAGTCTCGGAATGTTGCTGCTCTTTGCCAACATATCGTTGCTTACATTGGAAATCACCATGGAGGGTCTCATGCCCTTGCAGTTTCTCGGATACTGCTCAAAGAAAGCCCATACTCCCATGATTTTCTCCACCAGCGGTTTTACTGTCTTGATAAAATCGTCCTTGCTCCGCTTGTAAAACTCAAGGTAAGAGTTGTAGTTCGATACTTCTTTCTCAATATCCACGACACTCTCCATGGTAGAAGCCAGAGGGCAGAATGTTCTCGCAACCAGGGACTTCACATACTCATTTCCGTCCTCATTCAGGTCCATATAATCTTTTTCGATTGCCTGAATCAATCCTGCATTGGCATTGTCGTCCAATACCATCAGCTCTTTTTTGTTTTCCTTCGGCGCCTCTAAAATCTTAAGTTCCCCATGCTCGTCCATGCTGAGAACGCCAAGACTTAATGGGGTTTCGTCTTTCTTCGTCTGCCCGTCTCCTAACAGCAGCCTTGTTTTGATATCCTCTATCGCAAGCGGCAGCATCGCCATCACATTATTGTAGTTTACGCTTGCTTCTTCAAACATCAGATTCAGCTTATCCGCCGTATCTAACTTTTTTGGATCGCCGTCCTCAAGTTTCGCATACTCACTGTATGTATACTGGAGCTCCTTCCGATTCTGCCGGATATCATCCATGACCTTTTTGGGGGAAATCATATCCGTCAGTTTCTCAAATTTAAAATCTACATTAATACTTCCCTCTGCCCGCTTTGCCTCAACAAGAGTCATCAACATTTTCAGATAATCATTCTGGCGGTTCAGATGGATTTCGCTTAATAACTCATCCTCAATGTTTTCCGGTTTTTTGAGGGTATAGATTACTTTCTGGTTGTTTGCGTCAAAATAAGAATATACTACCGGCTCAAATTTTTCTAAAAACTCATCGAAACTTCTCACCAGCAAGGCATCGTTTATTTCCTTGATTTTATCATCACTTACGCTGTTTACCCCTCTGACGTCTCCCACAAGTGTTAGAAGATTCAGCTTTTCCGGATTGATTTCCTCAAAGAGAATCGTCCTGTTTGTCTGTGTTATTGTATTCACTTTGTTCCTCCTTACCTTTCGCTTGGTTTCATATTTTTATAATGAAGTTCGATTTCTGTTCCCCCATTATTAAAAATCAACAGTATTTTTTCTCCATAACATAAGGAATATTTTCTCTCCCGTTTCAAAATCTGGTTTCCTTTTACGATGGTTGCATAACCGGTGTTTTTGAAACATAAGGTGTGGTCTTTCCCTCCGGTAAACCGGATTTTGTCTGCATCCGATAATTTATAATCAATCCCGCAGCGGTCTTTCAC
>OKRT01001487.1_pt1 | contig 10651 bp, 9 predicted proteins | sample 1601111 | NCBI WGS metagenome assembly OKRT01 (sample SAMEA3541572, study PRJEB24748) | human gut metagenome | biome: human gut; feature: human-associated habitat; material: faeces | place: China | collected 2012 | reverse complement strand
GGATGGAGATGTCAGCGCCGAAGTCATTGCCACCAATTACGAAGGAATGATCAAAAGCTCTCCGTCAGCTGTCTGCAGGAGCCGTACAACGCTTCCGGAATCCCCTGCTGTATGATCTGTCGGTTCTCTTCCGCGGTAATCACCTTTACCATACCGGCTCCGGTACGATAGGCTGCTTTCGCCGCCAAAATAGCTGCCCCCGCCATGCCGTTACTTCCTGCAACAAGCAGTGCTTTGCCGAAGGTTCCTTTGTTCCCCGCAGCGTTTCTCTTAATTAACTGTACGGAACCTTTCTCATAAGTGTACATTTCTGGTTCCTGCCCTAAGAAGCTCTCCGGTCCGATCCCCACATTCGCAGTCCGGACTTCTCCGGCGTATTCCGCACCGGGATACAGTACCAGTCCTCTCTTACAGAAACCAAAAGTGACCGTGGCATCCGCCAGAAATGCACAACCCAGCACTCTGCCGGTATCTGAGCAGATACCGCTTGGCACATCCAGTGCCAGCTTAAATCCCTCTGCCATGTTCATCTCTTCCACGGCATCCGCATAGCTTCCCTCCACAGGGCGGCTTAATCCCACGCCGAAGAGGGCATCTACAATTACATTATATTCATCCACCGCAATATTACTGTCTGTCTTCACCGGAAAATGTTGCAAAGTCTGCCACTGCGATTTCCATTGCTTCGTAGCTCTCTGCATATCTCCCACGCATTTTACCGCGACTGCGTATCCGTCCGCCGCAAGAAGTCTTGCTAACGCCAGGCCATCGCCGCCATTGTTCCCCATACCAGCAAAAATGAGCACTTTCGTCCGTTCTTTCACGGCATCAAAGCGCTCTTTCAGAAAATCCTCCGCTGCCAGCGCCGCTCTCTCCATCAGAACCGGCCCCGGTATGCCGAGGTACTCTATGGTATTCTTATCGTATTGCTTCATTTCCTGTGCAGTTACCAGATATTTCATACTATTTTTGCTCCGGATTATATTTCATGTCAAACAGATTGACCACCTCTGCACCAAAGATGTCATGCATGTAGTTATAGATCTCCTGATTCTGCTGTTCCATCTGCTGTTTCTCGATCAGACGTTTTTTCAGTTCAATGCGGATCGCGCCCACCCACTCTGCAGTCTCATGAATCTGTTTGTCATTATCCTTCATAATATCATAGCAGCACTCCATAGTAAACATCATAAGCTGAAGATTTAATCTTTCGATCTCCCGGGGGAGGTCTTTCAGCTCATCTTCATAAGCTTCCAGCTTCTCATTACATTCTTCGATCAGTCGCTTATGTTCTTCGATCTGCTTGTTCAGCTTGCTGTTCTCACCCTGCTGATCCACTTCGTTCACCATGGGAACGATCTCTTTCATCAGCTTCTTTTTCAGATTACGGATATCCTTTGACTCCGTATTCAGCTTTCCCTGTCGTTTTAACAACTGGTTCAAGGAATTCTCCGTCTCCTTTAACGGAACAGAACCTGTCTTATTCAGCAGCTTGTACCATTTATTGTCCAAAGTGAGTACGGGCAGACGCTTTCCGGCAAGTGCACTTTTAAAAGCTTCCTGCCGGTTCCTCGCATTTTCTCCTGCGTTATCGTTGCCCATAATATCACTCCCTTTATGCCTTACTCTCTCGTAAGCTCACGAATTCGTGCTATCGCACTCTTCATCCCGCTTCGCAGCCGCTTGTTTTTCCCTGAGGCTCATTATTTTATATCTGAGTTGTAACGGTTAATGTTATACGAAAGTTTCATTAAACTGTCTGACAGATGTACATTCTCTACTTGTATTCCCTCCGGAACATTCAGATCCACATGTGCAAAGTTCCAGATGGCGCGGATCCCGTTCGCCACCAGCTTGTCAGCCACTTCTACGGCACTGGTCTTGGGAATCGTCAGTACTGCAATATCAATGTCATTCTCCCGGATAAAAGATTCCAGCTGCTCCATGGGCATAACCTTCACACCACGGACATCTTTCCCTACAAGCTCCGGGTTCGCATCGAACATTCCCTTGAAAATAAAACCACGACGCTCGAAGTTCAAATAATTACCCAGGGCTCTGCCCAGGTTACCAGCTCCGATAATAACGAAATTGTGCTGCTTATCCAGTCCTAATATCTTACCGATCTCACGGTACAGATATTCTACATTATATCCGTATCCCTGCTGACCGAAACCACCGAAATTATTGAAATCCTGACGTATCTGGGATGCGGTCACTTTCATCAGTCCGGAAAGTTCCTGCGAAGAGATACGTTCTACACCTTCATCCTTAAGTTCCCCCAAATATCGAAAGTATCTGGGCAGTCTGCCGATCACAGCCTGTGAAATTCCTTTTGCTTCCAATACTTTCACCTCCGATTATTTAAGTATACACCATATGTTAAAAACTTGTCAATGAATTGACAGGTTTTCTTCTTTTCGTTACAATAAAATTTAAAAAGTCCGTTCTGTGTGGGCTGGAAATAAAGGATACTTACTACCATGATATTATCTTGTCAGAATATTTCAAAAGCATTTGTAGAAAATCAGGTATTGAAAAATGTCTCTTTTCATATAGAGGATCATGAAAAAGCTGCCATTGTGGGCATCAACGGTGCCGGGAAAACGACACTGCTCCGCATCATTGTAGGAGAAATGACTCCCGATGACGGACAGGTGGTTCTGGCAAAGGACAAGACACTTGGATATCTTGCCCAGAACAGCACCGTGGATACCTCTCATACCATTTACGAGGAGCTGTTATCCGTCAAGGCGGATCTGTTACGCCTGGAGGAAAAGATCCGGGAATGCGAAAACAATATGAAGCATGCTGATGGGGACGCTCTGGAAGACCTGATGAAGCAGTACACCTCTCTCACCCACGCTTTCGAGACCGGCGGCGGCTATCTCTACCGCAGTGAGCTGGTCGGAGTGTTAAAGGGTCTTGGCTTTACCGAAGATGAATTCTCCAAGCCGGTTGCCACACTCTCCGGCGGTCAGAAGACCCGGGTGGCGTTAGGCCGACTCCTGTTACAAAATCCGGATCTGATCATCTTAGACGAGCCGACCAACCACTTAGATATGAATTCCATCGCCTGGCTGGAGACTTATCTGTTGAATTACAAGGGAGCCGTTCTCATCGTCTCCCACGACCGGTATTTCCTGGACCGGATTGCCGGGAAAGTCATCGAGATCGATCAATCCAAGGCTACGACCTTTATGGGGAATTACTCCGATTATGCCGTAAAAAAGGAACATCTGCGCGTTGCTGCCTGGAATGCCTATATGAACCAGCAGCGTGAGATCAAGCATCAGGAAGAAGTTATCGAAAAATTAAAGTCCTTCAACCGGGAAAAGTCCATCAAGCGGGCGGAAAGCCGGGAGAAAATGCTGGACAAGATCGAGGTCATCGAAAAACCCTCCGAAGTCCGCACAGATATGAAGCTGACACTGACGCCCCGGATCTTAAGTGGCAATGATGTGCTGACTGTGGAGCATCTGTCCAAAAGCTTTGACTCCCATAAGCTTTTTACCGATGTCAATTTCGAGATCAAGCGCGGCGAACACGTGGCGATCATCGGTGATAATGGCAGCGGCAAGACCACTTTGCTTAAGATCTTAAACGGTCTCGTCCCCGCAGATCAGGGCACTTTCCGCCTAGGTTCCAATGTTGAGATCGGCTATTACGATCAGGAGCATCACGTGCTCCACAGCGAGAAGACATTGTTTGAAGAGATCTCGGACGATTATCCTTACCTGAACAATACCCAGATCCGCAATGTACTGGCGGCTTTCCTCTTCACCGGTGAGGATGTGTTCAAGCGCATCAGTGATCTGAGCGGCGGTGAGCGCGGACGCGTGTCTCTCGCCAAGCTGGTACTCTCCAACGCGAACTTCCTCATCCTGGATGAGCCGACGAACCACTTAGATATCATGTCCAAGGAGATACTGGAGGACGCCCTGAACGGTTACGAAGGGACCATATTGTACGTCTCCCACGACCGGTACTTCATCAACCGTACCGCCCACAGGATCCTGGATCTGACGGAGGGACAATTCGTAAGTTATGTTGGAAATTATGACTACTATCTGGAAAAGCACGACACCGTGATGGCTGCCATAGAAGCTAATGCACCGCAGAATGCGGATGCAGATAGTGCTGTTGCTGCTAAGGCTGCAGAATCCGAAGTCAAATTGGACTGGAAAGCCCAGAAGGAAGAACAGGCGAGACTCCGCAAGAAAGAAAACGACCTGAAAAAATGCGAGGAAAAGATTGCCGAACTGGAAGCCCACATCTCCGAGATCGACACCGAAATGTCCGATCCCGCCATCGGCACCCAGGTGGCAAAGCTGCAGGAGCTGTCCAAAGAGCAGACTACCTGCCAAGAACAATTGGAAAAATTATATGAACAATGGGAAGAACTGGCAGAGTAAATATTTTTAAGGGAAGGGCACAGCAACGATAAAGTCGTTGGCTATGCCCTTCCTTTGTTTAAACTACTACCTGTTCTTGCACTAACTGCAATATAACACAATATTACATCATTTTCTGGATAAAATAAAAAGAACCGGCTGACATTTTACTGTCTACCGATTCTTTCTATAATTTTGCTCTACAATTCTTTCTTTGATAGCGGCTTCAAATAATTCTTCTTTAATGTTCTCTCATCATTGAAAAAATATATTTCTGATTTTGACAACAAATGATTCTCCATCTTAAGTTCCGTCAACTTAAGTGTACATATCAAATCTGCAACTTGAAGCAATCTATAATCAGCTGGAATTACCTTACGAAATTCAACGTTTTCCAATAATGCGTTAAAAACTGATGATAGAATTCTTGTTACCTCCACTTGTCCATTATCATAATATATCTTAACAGTATCATAATTGCAAAAGAAAGCATAATTATCACGAATAAATACAGCCAATTGCTTACTAAGCTTTCCGGTTGCTTCTATAGAATCCTCTATATGTTTCTTTTCTATGTATATTGACTTAAAGTTTATATTCAAACGACGTACAAAACTCATTATCTTCAATGGCTCTCCTTAGCCATGTCACTGCCAAGCGGTCACTCTTTTTCCAGCATAAACCATCCTTCTTCAATGCGCATAATCATCTGATTCTCGTTTACCGGCACACAGATAATGTCCTCTCCATTCTGACATTTTATATTGCATACCAGAATCTCGTCATCATATATGCTCAGGCCGTCGTGGATATCCATTTTCTGTTCAAAATCTTCCCGCCGTATCTTTCCGGATTCCATCCCTGCCGTCTGGTAACCGGTCTCAGATATTCTGACTTCATTTTCTGAAACAGTCACACTTTTTCCCAGCCAGTCTTCTACGTTAAAATCTGTGCCCTTTAATGAACTTCTTGGTGCCTCCTTTTCTATTTCTTCATAGCTTCCTTCGTAGGAATTTTCATAGCTGTCCAAATATGCAATTTCCCATGTTCCATTCAAATCTTTTTCACTTACCGTTGGATCACAATATTGAAACGGCTCCAGCAAATAATATCCTCCAATATATCCATAGGCTAAATGCGTCTCATCCAGAATAACAAAGTAATCTACGCAGTAATAGCTTCCGTCATACATTTTATCCCAATATCTTAGGTATCTCGCCTGTTCCATGTCAGCAAACTCATCAATTCTCCAAAAGATCCTGTTTGTAAACCATTCATCCTCAGCAGAATAAGAAACCACCTCAGAATCATCAAATTCGTATTTTATCCATCCTAATGGCTCAGGCCATTGACCAATACTCCTTTCCATTGAATTTTGACCGATAATAATAGTTCTACCCAAATAGTGATGTGGGAAAAAATAACTGGTTGCTCTGAAATACGTCGTGAGCTGGTGCGTGACTTTCCATTTTCCCTCATAAGCTGCTACTGTTTCTTTCTTTGTGTAACCAATTATTTTTCCTAATATGAGCAATAACATAACTATAAATATTACTATAGATATTACTATACTTATTACCCTTTTTTTCACCTTGCACCTCCGATTTTATATGCATAGAAAATAATAAATTTCCGTTACAGTTACAATAGTTATTCCAGATATTCCAAATATTCATCCAAATTATCAACCTCATATTTTATTAAGAAGTTCCTATATATTTCTATAACATCAGGATCACTATATAAATCATCATATTCGGTAAGATAATTATTTTCTAAAAACACTATTGCTTCTGCTGCACTTCTTTTTACCAATCCTTCAAGTCTTTTATCATTTTGCAATGAATATGTCATAAATTGTGATGCAATTTTCCTCCGTATTTCTTCGTCAAGATAATCCTTCTCTTTCAACACTTCCATAAACTCTTGAGATTTCTTAATCGTAAATGCTGTATTATTAAATCTAAGTGCAACCAACGCATCTAATTGATTCTGCGTTAGTGTACCATGATTTTCAAGAATTATATCAACAATTTCATCTGGAAAGCGATTCCTGATATCCTCCTCCAATTGCTTTCTTGCCTCTTCTTCTGTCATTACGCGATTGGGATCCATCCCTTTTTCTACATGTCCATATCCAATGGTATATTTTCTGTCTTCTTTCTCGGAATTTGTTGCATAGTAAGGGGTTGCTCTAAATTCTTCAAATCTCATTAATAACTCCATCACATAAGAAATATCATAATTCTCCACCTTACACTGTGCTTCATTTAACAGAATACAATCCTCAATATTAGATTTCCCTAGCGCCTCATTCTCCTGCGTTTGAATATAGCTGTCATCTTCCGAGTCATTTTGTATCGGTGCAGGCGTAACTATAGGAGTTCCTTCAACAGTAGGAATAGGAATATATTCCTCCGTCTTAAACAAATCTCTAATTGCCTCCAAAAGACCTACAATTTTCTCTACAATAGCCTTGTTTCCGCTCGGATCCGTATAATTCAGATAGCTGCTCACGCAGTAATTATACCGGTTAAGCGTCAGCGGTTCTGTCAGGCTGCCGAGGTAGCTGTCTTCGGTGAGGAAGGTCGCTGTTACCACGCAGTAGTACCTTGCCCTCAGATACTGGCTCTCGATATTCGGATTGTAGGATTCTCCGTTGTAGGTGTATTCGTTCTCATACTGCGGAGCACCGAAGGTGATCTCTCCGGTGACGCTGTAACGGTAGGACTGGTAGACCTGTCCCTCTTCATTGGTGATGCCGGAGACACTTCCTCTGGCATCGTAGAGATAATATCCGGTGCTGCCATTATTTCCCGAGTTTTCCTTTCATTCATCACCTATGCAGGGATATTTTACCTCGCCTCATCCAAATGCAGAAAAGGATAAAGCATACAGCATACATTTTTTCCAGTAATCCCCCAGCATCACCTGTCTGTGGTACCGTCACCATGTGATCCTTACTGTACACGATTTCCACCGGTTTGCTTGCATAGTCTGTTTCCTTCTCTCCGTTCACATTCTCTGCAATCAGATAAACATGATAATCGGTTCCGCATTCCTTATTCCTGTATTCCTCTGGAATCGAAAATACTGCTTTACCGTCCTGATCCACATTCGGAATATAAATTGCTTCCCCGGCATCATAATAACCGTCCGCTGTAAGGATGTCTTTCTTTGTGAACAGAACCGATACCCATGTTGCATTATCAATGTCCGCCCCTGTAAGTCTATAGGGTACTGTCACCTGCTCTTCTGACTGTGCATTTGTACTTTGCTCTGGCCGGATTTTCATAGCCGGATCGATCAATGTCAGTTTATATGCAGCCCCTGTCTGCCCGGCAGTTCCTTCCACAATAGAAACCATAAGAATATCCGACAGTCTGACATTTAGTACAGGACTTACTCCACAGTATTCATTAACAAAGAGACAACCTACTGCCTTACTTGCTATAACACCTGCACCCATACCTTCATTTTCCGGTAACGTAGGATATTCTTCTTCGGAACGCAGCCACCATTCCCACATGGTTGGTTTTTGTATGCAAATTTTTCCCCGGTTGTCTGCCCCCCACTGCTCATTACTATATCCATAACTTTCGTTTCGGACTTCTCTTGCATCCAGCAAAAATATTTTATCTCCCGAAAGTGCTGTCCATCTCTGAGGTTGAAAGTCGCAGGCATCCCCATCACTTTCTGCTACATTTTCTTTTACGCTGTTTGCAATAGCAGCCTGCTCCTGTAATGAAAAAGATGATGTCAGAAAATCATTGTTCAAATATTCCCGCAAAATACTATTGTTCCATTTGCTGTCATCCACGGCATAATTCAATTCATGGAATATCATTCCCTTGTCACCGTCTGGCAGAAAGACGTTATCACAGTCTAACAGCATTGTCTTTACCGTACTGTCATTCCCGCTAAAATCTGTAGTGCATTTGGAGAGCACACGATATTTCACAGGCTCTTTCTTCCCGTCATTGTCCATATCGTACTCCCCAAAATACACATAATTCCCCTGCCATGCTTCATCGATTATAGGTTTTGATGGATTTTCAATTCCATAATTTCCTATCCCTGTGATTTCCTTCGCCATAGGTTCGTCCAACACACGCCCTTTTGCCTGTACAGTAATACTCAAAAAAGCAATCATTCCCAATATGCAATTCACAATAATTAATTCTTGAATGATTAATAATAGTTTTCGCATATACTGCTTTCCCCTCAATATTTCATTTCACTACTCCAACTATTGTGTATTCACCATTTTTATTGCCTGAGGAATTTTTTCCTACCTTATCCCACGTATATATTTTCGGTTATTGTATTGAGTTTCATTATCAAAATAACACAATATTACATCATAGTTGCATCATTTTCCGAATAAAAAGAATCAGCTGACATTTTATTGTCCGCCGATTCTTTCTATATTTTGCTCTACAATTCTTTCTTTGATAGCAGCTTTTCTCTGCTTTGTCACTGCCAAAGGACACCTCTGGTAATGCAGCATTCGGAACACCGAAATAATATTCTCTTGATATCTAATTTTTAAGCAATTAGTATAATTTTTATCTATTTCTGTTCATTGTACCAGTTTTCCATCTCTCTCTTTTCCCTATTGTTCATATCTTCATGTTGCCACAACCAGAAAAAGTTAGATAAAAAATTGAATAATTGATGATTTTTCCCGGCATAGATAACGCAAGCTTCCCGATCCGAATCATTTTCTCTTTTGCCACCATACCTTTTAATCATTTCCGTTTCCAACACTGTCACATATCCTACTAATCTCTCCTCTATTTCCTCTAAAGGATCCTTGCGTACATTCTCCACCCATGCAGCAACTTTTTCCCATAGCTCTAGAATATCACATTCTTCCGGGCATAATTCTTTCCTGTATTTTTGCTCCAGTTCATCGTAATGCTCCAACATTAGCAAATAATGTTTTCTGTTCGGAAGCCTGTTCTTATAATCCGTCACTATTTTTTCAAAGATCCTGTCTCCGTTCAATTCTAAAATATCTCTATAATCATACAGTATGTCCCGAAACAGTTTCTCTTTTTCTTCTTCCGTTTTTCCTATCCAGCCATAATCCCAGTCCATCATGCTTGTCCTCGCAGATGGCAGTGTATCAATAAACTGCTCTGCCTGTACATCGTATGCACGCCCATAGACTCCTATGTGCATATGAAGTCTTCCATTTGCATCAGCAATATTTATCTCCAATAAAGCCTCATCGATTTTCTTTCGATAAGACCAATCTCCCCGCTCATACTTTTCTAATGTGAAACCATTTTTGTCCATATATGGATTTATAATCTCTTTTACTATTTTCCTTTTATTCATTGCATTATATCCCCTATATCCTCTCCATAATAGTTTCTAAAATTTTTTCAGTCTTTAATGATATATGCCCTATACTATGGAATTTGGAATGCCCTCATAGCCCTTTGAATATACAAGCATATTATCTAATATATCCTCTGGCATCACCCAAAATGGAAGTACACTTTGCGTAACTCTATCAATGAGCGTTTCTCCAACCCATTCTAACATCATCGCATCTGTAAGTACATTTAGCACCTTGGTTAATGTATCTCCTGGCTCGCACCACCACACTTCTTTCTTTTCATCTGCCTGCTTAATTACAGCCGTTACATATTTAGGCCTTTTCGTCTGACTCAGGCTATAGTATATCATTCCTGGCATACTTGGATCTGTATAATAGGTTGCATAGTTATATTGCGTATCTACTATTGGCAATACTATTTTATTCGGATTAAATGTATGTCCTTGATCATCTACAGGTAAATAAGCATCCTTCATTGCTTTAATATATCCCTGCCTCTGTTCAATTCCACCTCCCAACTTTTTCTCTGAATAGGGTTTTATCTCATATACTTCGTATACACCATCTGGCCTTCTTAATACAATATCTGCATACCCTATTCCCGTTTTACTATTTGCATAACCAGTCACCCTATATTCTGTATATGGATGATATCCAATCTGGTAGTCATACTCGGACTTAAAATATTCTTGTAATACTTTATGTGCAATAATTCCTTGCCAAGTAGTATAGTGATCATTTCCGCTGGGATCCGTATAATTCAGATAGCTGCTCACGCAGTAATTATACCTGTTAAGTGTCAGCGGTTCTGTCTGGCTGCCGAGGTAGCTGTCTTCGGTGAGGAAGGTCGCCGTTACCACGCAGTAGTACCTTGCCCTCAGATACTGGCTCTCGATATTCGGATTGT
>OKRT01001466.1_pt1 | contig 10748 bp, 9 predicted proteins | sample 1601111 | NCBI WGS metagenome assembly OKRT01 (sample SAMEA3541572, study PRJEB24748) | human gut metagenome | biome: human gut; feature: human-associated habitat; material: faeces | place: China | collected 2012 | reverse complement strand
AGGACGGCAAACTGACACAGGGTTTCGAAGCCCTCTACACGGAGATGGAGAAGGTCAATTCCTGTTTTTTATGGCAGGCAACATTTTGTGGTCTTTTTTTTCAAGCTGTCTTAACGGCAGTTCATCAACCTTTATCGGCAACGCAAGGCTGTTCGGAAAGGTGTATTTTCCAAGGCTCGTAATGCCGTGCGCAAACATAATTTACAACACAATCGGTTTTTTGATTAACTTTGTAATGTTCTTTATACTTGTTCTTATATATATGTTTACGGGTTCAAATGTTCACCCGAATTTATGTGCATTGCTTATGCCTTTGATTCTGCTTTCTTCGGCACTTTTAGGTACAGGCTGCGGACTGATTGTTTCGTCTGTAACAACAAAATACCGTGACCTCGGTGTGCTTGTTTCATTCGGAGTAACATTGTGGATGTATATTACTCCTGTTGTTTATCCTGTTTCTCAGGTGTCGGATTCATTCCGTCCGCTTGCACTCTTAAATCCTGTTGCTCCGCTAATTGAAACATTCCGTTACGGATTTTTAGGCAGCGGAACATTTCCGTGGCAATATCTCATATTGAGCTTTGCTGTTACGGCAGTCGTTCTTCTGTTCGGAATAATCGTCTTTAATAGGGTAGAAAAGAATTTTATAGATACGGTATGATGTCATGACTGAAATGAATGAAAATTGCGTAATAAAAATTGAAAATCTTTCAAAAGAATACCGACTCGGTGCAATCGGTTCGGGAACTCTCCGTCATGATTTGCAGAGTTGGTATGCAAAAAAAAGAGGTAAAGAAGATCCGAATCAGAGAATCGGTGCCAAACAATATACGAAAGGCGACACATTTTTAGCACTTGACGGCGTGAACCTTGAGGTAAACCGTGGAGAACGCATAGGAATTATAGGTGCTAACGGTGCAGGCAAGTCAACTCTGTTAAAGGTTTTATGCAGAATTACCTCTCCGACAGACGGCAGAGTGCGTTTCAGGGGACGAATTGCCAGTATGCTTGAGGTCGGAACAGGCTTTCACGCTGAGCTTACCGGCAGGGAAAACATCTACCTTAACGGTGCAATCCTCGGAATGACAAAGAAAGAGGTCGCTTCAAAAATAGACAGTATTATTGAATTTTCAGAGTGTGAAAAGTTCATTGACACGCCCGTAAAGCGTTATTCATCGGGTATGTTCGTAAAGCTTGCGTTTGCTGTTGCGGCACACCTTGATGCAGAAATCATGATTATGGACGAGGTGCTTGCTGTCGGAGATATGCACTTTCAGAAAAAGTGTATCGGGAAAATGCGTGACCTTGCAACCGAGGAGGACAGAACTGTCCTCTATGTTTCACACAATATGAACACTATTCGTGACCTTTGCGACAGATGCATAGTTCTTGACCACGGCAAAATTGTTTTTGACGGCGATGTTGAAGATGCTGTAAAAATCTATCTCGGAAGTGCAAACGAAAATTTCCGTGCCATTGAATATCTCGGAAACGAACACAAGCATCATGCCGACAGAAATGACCTATGTCTGCAATTTGCCGGATATAACGGCAAAGAGAATAATATTTTCTATGATGACGAGCAGATTCTGCTTGAACTTACATGGAAAAACAAGGCTGATATTGAAAATCTTTGTCTGCGTGTTGAAGTGAGCGATTACCGAAGATATCCCGTTACCGCATTTGTGGTTGAAAATTTCTATTCGGGGAAAAAGGGCGAAACCCACACGGCAAAATTGAAAATAGACATATCAAAAATTGTCCGTGGCGGATACTATACACGCTATGTTTTCTACAGCAGAAAGAACGATGCTGCCCCCTTTGAAACCTTAGAGGTCGCAGACGGTCTGACTTTCAGAAGAAGAAAACCCGATAAATACCAAAACACCTGGCAAAAAGCCTGGGGCAGTATTGAGATGAATGATATTGAAGTTGTATAAAAACAAATTGAAATTTGCGGTTGGGCAAACAGTTAATATCAAAAGGAATATGTGTTCCGAATGTTGTGAACATCTAATTGAAATGTAATGAAAGGAACAATATGAGCGAAGGATCTGATTATTTTTAAACGCATATCTTGATGAATAACAAAAGGTCAGCACATAATCGTGTTGACCTTTATTCTTTGTCAAAATTAAATTACGGCTCGACAAACGGCATATTAAAATACTCGGCAACTGATTTTGCAAGATTTCTGCCGATTGCATTAATGTTGTCCCTAATCCATTGAGCTTCTTCGGGGTTATCGTGATATGCAACCTCAATCAATGCCGACGGTGATTTTGTTCGCCTGACTTCTGCAAGTGAGGTAGTGGGGATTATGTCAACATCGTTCGGTTCGGGATAAATATCCTTGTAATTCTTTTGCAGAATTTCAGCAAAACGCTTGCCGTTACTGCCTGTCGGATAGTAATAAATATCTGCACCCGTGTATCTGCCTGCCGAACCCTCGGGAGCGGCATTGCTGTGAATTGCAAGGTGCAAATCGTGATTGCCCTTGTTTGAATCTGCAATTGCCTGACTCAGCGTCATATCGGGATCGTTTCGCCTGAAATCTATTCCGCTTGCCTTCAAATAAGGCTCCATGGCGTCTGCAATAAGATTCATATAATATTCTTCATTTCCTCCGTCAATATAAGGGTTGTACTCCTGCAATGACGGTGAAAGATAAACTGACGGCATAAAATCTCTCCTAAATTTATTCTCTTATCATTTTATTCGCAAAACCCGTGCCGTTGACAAATAATTTTCTTTTCAAAATTCAATTTGTATTGTATAATGATTACATATGATTTTGGTGAAAATGTTTGCAAGTGTATGATATCACAATTATTATGTGTGAGCAGATTGTAACCGTAGGCAGAATGTCAAGCGTAGGGGCGGATATTGTTCTTTTAAAGAACTATTGTTTAATGCAAAAACTTGCTTATTACTTTGTGAAATTATGAAACGGAGAAATTATTATGACTGATGAAATGAGAGCAAAAGTTGAGAAAGTTATGAAAAATCTTGAACGCAACAAGATGAAACCTTATTTTTGCGAAAACAGTGAAGAGGCTCAGGCACTTGTAAAAACACTCATTAAAAAGGGCGAAACAATTTCATGCGGAGGTTCAAAAACTCTCGACGAAACGGGAATTTATCAGATGATTAATTCACCCGATTACAATTTTCTTGACCGTTCCGCACCCGGAATGACTCGTCCCGAGGTTGAAGAGGTTTACCGTCAGACTTTCAGAGCAGACACATTTTTTATGAGTACAAACGCTCTTACCGAAAACGGAGAGCTTTATAATGTTGACGGCAACTCAAACCGTGTTGCCGCACTTCTTTACGGTCCGAAAAGCGTTATCGTTGTATGCGGTATCAACAAAATTGTAAAGAATATTGACGAGGCAATCAAGAGAGTTAAAACAATTGCCGCTCCGCAGAATACAATCAGACTCGGCATTGAAACCCCTTGCGGAAAAACAGGCGAATGTGTTTCATTGAGAAAAGAAAATCCCGAGCTCTGTGACGGTTGTCACGGTGACACAAGAATCTGCTGTAACTATGTGGTATCCGCTCAGCAAAGACATATTGACAGAATCAAGGTTATTATCATCGGCGAAGAGTACGGCTATTAATTCCCATAAAGAAAAAAGCCGCATCAAAAGACACGGCTTGGGAGAACTTCAGAATGTAATTATCTGCAATTGTTCTGACTTTTGTTCTGACTGTTCTGCTGATTTTTATTCTGATTGTTGTTCTGATTCTTATTCTGGCTGTTCTGCTCGTTCTTGTTCTGATTGTTGTTCCGATTCTGATTGAAATTCATTTCAACACCTCCTTTACAAAACTATTATTAACCTGAAAAGGCTTGTTTATTCATGAATGATTTTTTATTGCGAATGAAATCACTTTTGGGTGATGAATTTGACGAATTTTTAAAATTTTACAACAGCGATGATTTTATAAAGGGACTTCGTGTCAACACCTTAAAATGTTCGCCCGAAAAGCTTTGTTCACTTCTTGATTTTGAACTGAAAAAAACTCCGTTTTGCGATGAGGGTTTCTATATTCCGTCCGATGTTAAGTCAATCGGCAACAATCCTCTGCACCATGCAGGAGCGTTCTATGTTCAGGAACCGTCTGCAACCTCTGCAGTTACAATGCTTGATGTCCGTGAGGGCGATTATGTCCTTGATTTGTGTGCCGCTCCGGGCGGAAAAAGTACGCAAATCGGTGCAAAGCTTAACGGAACAGGACTTTTGTGGAGCAATGAAATTGTAAGGAACAGAGCGAATATTCTTTTATCGAATATTGAACGAACGGGAATTTCAAACGCAGTTGTATCAAACTGCCGTCCCGATGAGCTTTGCAAAAGGCTTGAAAACCGCTTTGACAGAATTCTTGTTGACGCACCATGCAGCGGTGAGGGAATGTTCCGAAAGAATGATGCGGAGCGTGAATGGAGCATTGAGCATGTAAAGAGTTGTGCCGCCCGTCAGCTTTTGATTCTTAACAGTGCAAAGGATGCCCTAAAAAACGGCGGATATATGGTTTATTCAACCTGTACTTTTTCAAAGGAAGAAAACGAGGGCGTAATTTCTCGGTTTCTTACAGAAAATCCCGATTTTGAACTTGTTGATTCCGGTGTAACATTCGGCAGACCTACGCTTGATTATGCGAGAAGAATTTTTCCGATGGACGGCGGAGAAGGACATTTTGCCGCAAAGCTTCACAAAAAGGGTGAGCCGTATTCTAATTATAATATTCCTAAAAAGAATAATAAAATCGACTCGAAAATTTTTGATTTCTATGACAGTATTTTTATCGACAGACCGTTCGGTGAAAATATTGAGGTTATAAAGGATAAAATTATAGTTCTTCCGCAGAATTATAATTTTGATGTAAAAGGCTTGCAGATTCTCCGTGCGGGAGTTATTCTCGGCGCAATTGTCAAGAACAGAATCGAACCGCATCACAGCGCATTTACGGCGGCTAAAAAGGAAAACTGTAAATCCGCAGTTGATTTTGATGTGAACAGTAAAGAAATTGCAGCGTATCTTCACGGTGAGGAAATTGCCGTGTCACAGGATGTCAAAGGCTATACGGCTGTCTGCGTAAACGGAATCACAACAGGCTTTGGCAAAGCGTCAAATTCAAGACTGAAAAATAAATATCCGAAAGGGCTTCGCATATTAAGATGAAAAAATTATCAGATATAGGTACAATCAAAGATATACTTTCAAGACACGGCTTTACTTTTTCAAAGTCACTCGGTCAGAATTTCCTTATAAACCCGTCAGTTTGTCCGAGAATGGCAGAGCTTTCTGGTGCAGGTGAGGGAGTAGGCGTAATCGAAGTCGGTCCCGGAATCGGTGTTCTCACAACAGAGCTTTGCTCACTTGCCGACAAGGTTGTCGCAGTTGAGCTTGACAAGCGACTTCTTCCCGTTCTTGAAGAAACACTCTCCGAACACGACAATGTAAAAGTTGTAAACGATGACATTCTGAAAATTGACTTGCACAAGCTGATTGAAGAAGAATTTAAGGGCATGGATGTTGTTGTGTGCGCAAATCTTCCGTACTACATCACATCTCCCGTAATTATGAAATTGCTTGAGGACAGACTGCCGATTTGTGCAATCACGGTTATGGTTCAAAAAGAGGCGGCTCAGCGAATTTGTGCTGAGGTGGGTTCCCGTGCAAGCGGTGCGGTAACGGTATCGGTCAACTATTACGCAGAACCCGAAATGCTGTTTTCGGTTAGTGCAGGCTCGTTTATGCCTGCTCCAAAGGTTGATTCGGCTGTTTTAAGACTTAACATTCTCAAAGAACCGCCCGTGAAGGTTGATGACGAAAAGAAGTTTTTTAAAGTTGTAAAAGCCGCCTTTTCACAGCGAAGAAAAACACTTTCAAATTCTCTTGCATCCGGACTTTCTTTGCCAAAGGCAGAGGTCAACGCAATTCTTGAAAATTCTTCCGTTCCTCTGAATGCAAGGGCGGAACAGCTTAAACTTGAAGATTTTGCAAACATTGCAAACAATCTTGGTGACTGATTATGAAAAGAAAAATGAACGGCCTTTACAAAACCGCTTTTATATTAATGCTTGTTGCCTCAGTGCTTTTCATTGCAGCAACAATTGTTGCATATGCTCTTGAACGCCCGTATTTCTCCGCAGTCTTTTCATGCAGCGGTGCTTTTCTTGCATTTTTGGGCATAATATTTGCAACCTGCAGTAAACCCAAAAAGCGCAAAAGACATCTTGTCACAGATGAAATTGTTGCCGAAAATGATGATATCAACAAAATTTCGGAAAATTCTGTTGACAATGAGGAATAAATTTGATAGAATAGTTGCAGATAAAGGGGAGTAGTTCGCAGATAATCTGTGATATTAATCGTCAGTACATACCGTTTTCGGTATCGGTTATATCTTAAAGGACAAGACTTTTATTGTAGGGTGAGTTGCACCTTGCAATAAAGGTCTTTTTTATTTGCCTTTTTCAGTCTGTCTGTATTCTGCAATCCGAACGGAGGAGAAAATTATGAAAAATTGGTATCAGTTGACCGAGAGCGAAACTCTTGACAAGCTCGGTGTCACAAGTGAAGGACTTTCGTCACAACAGGCTGACAGCCTTCTTGAAAAACACGGAAAAAATGTGCTTGAAGAAAGCAAAAAGAAATCTGTTTTTCAGGTGTTTTTAAGTCAGTTTGCCGACCTTATGGTAATAATCCTTATCATTGCGGCAATCGTTTCAATGTTTTCGGGAAGTGTTGAAAGCACAATCGTAATTTTTGCGGTAATCACACTTAACGCTATTCTCGGCACGGTTCAGCATGTCAAGGCAGAAAAGTCACTTGAAAGCCTTAAATCGCTTTCGTCACCCTCGGCAAAGGTAATCCGTGACGGAAGAAAAATTGAAATTGATTCAGAAAACATCGTTCCCGGCGACATTGTTGTGCTTGAGGCAGGCGACCTTGTTGTTGCAGACGGAAGAATAATAAATAACTATTCTTTACAGGTAAATGAAAGCTCGCTCACGGGTGAATCTACAAATATTGACAAAAGTGTGGAGACAATTGAAAAGGAAGTTCCGCTTGCCGACCGCACTGATATGGTCTTTTCGGGCAGCCTTGTAACATACGGCAGAGCAATTGTCGTTGTTACGGAAACAGGCATGAACACAGAAATCGGTAAAATTGCTACACTTATGAATCAGGCAAAGAGCAAGAAAACTCCCCTCCAGCTCAGCCTTGATAAATTTTCGAGCAGACTTGCCGTTATTATTATGGCAATCTGTGTAGTAGTTTTCGGCTTGAGTATGTTCAACGGAATGTCGGTTCTTAACTCTCTTATGTTTGCCGTTGCACTTGCAGTAGCCGCAATCCCTGAGGCACTCGGCTCAATCGTTACAATTGTTCAGGCTATGGGTACGCAAAAAATGGCAAAAGAAAATGCCGTTATCAAGGATTTGAAGGCTGTTGAAAGCCTCGGTTGTGTGTCTGTAATCTGCTCCGATAAGACGGGTACGCTCACACAAAACAAAATGACTGTTCAGAAAATCTATGTGAACGGCGAAAGTATTCTTGAGAATCAGCTTGACCTCAATATTGAAAGCCACCGTCATCTCCTTTACGATATGGTTCTAAACAACGATTCGAGTATCGTTGACGGAAAGGGAATAGGCGACCCGACCGAGTACGCTTTGCTTGAAACATTTCAGCATATCGGACTTGACGAAAATGTGCTTAGGGATGTTCTTACAAGGGTTGAGGAGGTTCCGTTTGATTCCGACAGAAAGATGATGAGCACAAAGTATAAAATGCACGGTGTAAATCATATTCTCACAAAGGGTGCGCTTGATTCAATTCTTGACCGTTGTGTAAGTATCGCAACAAAAGACGGTATTCGTCCGATTACAGATGAAGATAAGGCTGAGATTTCAAGAGTTAACCGTGAATATTCCGAACAGGGACTCCGTGTTCTCACCTTTGCATACAAGGAATCTGATGAGGCTCTCACGGTTGACACAGAGAATGATTATACATTCATCGGACTTGTTTCAATGATAGATCCTCCGAGAGAGGAGTCAAAACAGGCTGTTGCCGATGCAATCCGTGCAGGAATCAAGCCTGTTATGATTACGGGCGACCACAAAATCACAGCAAGTGCAATCGCAAAGCAAATTGGTATTTTCAATGACGGTGACATCGCAGTTACAGGTCTTGAGCTTGACGCAATGAGCGATAAGGAGCTTGACGAAAAAATTGAGAAAATTTCTGTTTATGCACGAGTTTCTCCCGAAAACAAAATCAGAATCGTTGAGGCTTGGCAAAGAAAAGGTAACATTGTTTCCATGACAGGTGACGGTGTAAACGATGCACCCGCTCTCAAAAAAGCGGATATCGGTGTTGCAATGGGTATCACAGGTACCGAAGTTTCAAAAGACGCCGCATCTATGATTCTTCAGGATGATAACTTTGCTACAATTATCAAGGCGGTTGCAAACGGCAGAAATGTTTACCGTAACATTAAAAATGCAATTCTTTTCTTGCTTTCGGGTAATATGGCAGGCATTTTTGCCGTGTTGTTCTGTTCAATCATGGCTCTGCCCGTACCGTTTGAGGCGGTTCACCTTCTGTTTATCAACCTTCTTACAGATTCACTTCCCGCAATTGCAATCGGTATGGAGAAGCCCGAAAAAGATTTGCTCAGACAAAAACCCCGTGATCCGAAACAGGGAATCCTTACAAAAAGCTTTTCTGCTCTTATGCTCGGACAGGGTGCTTTGATTGCCGTTGTAACGCTCATTTCATTCTACATCGGACTTCAGACAAGCCCAGCCGTTGCAAGCACAATGGCATTTGCAACACTCACGCTTGCAAGACTGTTCCACGGCTTTAATTGCAGAAGTACACATTCAATCTTTAAACTCGGACTTTTTTCAAATACGGCAAGCATAGGTGCTTTCTTTATCGGAACATTACTGCTCGCATTTGTATTGTTTGTTCCGTTTATGCAGCCGCTTTTCAGCGTTACCGCACTCACAGGCGCACAGGCAGGCTTTATAGCCCTCCTTGCATTCATCCCGACATTTATAATTCAGTTTGTAAAAGTTATTGTTGAAAATATGAGAAAGTAATAAATAATCAAACTCGGTCATAATCTTTGAATAATTATGACCGAGAATTATTTATTTTGAATTATTTTGATTGAAATTACAAAAATTCCTTGACAAAGTTTGACAGATTTCTTATAATTAAACCATAATATAATGTTTCACAGGGTATTACAGGATATATAAAAAATAAGGTTAAGAAGGGTGACAGAAATTATGAACATTTGGCACGACATTTCTCCGAAGAGAATTACAAAAGACAAGTTTTATGCAGTAATCGAAATTTCAAAGGGCGGCAAAAACAAGTATGAGCTTGACAAAGAAACAGGTATGCTCAAGCTTGACCGTGTGCTTTTTACATAAACTCACTATCCTGCCAACTACGGCTTTATTCCGAGAACCTTTGCAGATGACGGCGATCCGCTTGATGTTCTTGTTTTGTGCAGTGAAACAATTCAGCCGATGACGCTCGTTGAATGCAAGCCTATCGGCGTTCTCAATATGGTTGATAACGACAGCTGTGACGAAAAAATTATTGCAGTTCCCGTTAACGATCCCAACTACAATTGCTACAGCGACATCAGCGAACTTCCAAAACACTATTTTGAAGAAATACAGCACTTTTTCCAGGTTTACAAAACACTTGAGGCTGACAAGGTTACTTCGGTAACCGAAACTGACGGTGTTGACAAGGCAAAGGAAATCATTGAAAAGGCTATCACAAGCTATATTCGTGATTTTCAGATGGCGTAAATTCATAAAAACCGCAAAACTAAAAGCTTTACCAAAAACGGTAAAGCTTTTTCTTTTGAATGTGTAATTTAATTCTGAAAAGGAATATTAACAAAATTCATTCCTGTATAATAAAAATACGGCGGATTAAAGTTTAAAATCCTTTGCCGAAAAATCTGTCTTAAAAACCGTGACATTCGGCATACGCAACAACGGGTCATACTTGAACGATCTGCATTTTCCGTCCTTGACCTGCTTTGACTTTTTGCAGAACATAATATCATTTTCAATTCCGTTGTATTCGCAATATGAACAGTTGACAGGAATATTCTTGCCAAACAAACTTTTTTTCATAATCAACACCTCTGAATGAATATAGTATATCATTAACTCAGCCGTGTTTCAAGCATAATATTTTGTCGGAAAATATTGACAAAGCAATTAATCGGTTAAAAATAATCTTATTATAAAATATGGAAGGAACACTTATGAAATTTTTTTCAAAAACAATGAAGCTCAACAACATTGATACGGTTCCGTATCTTACATATAATTCTTTTTCAGAAATTAGTTTCATCAATCACGCATTCACAACCCGACTCGGCGGTGTGTCAACGGGTGAATTTACATCAATGAATATGGCATTCAACAGAGGTGACAATCCCGACAGCGTAACCGAAAATTACAAAAGATTCTGCAAAAGTGCAGGCTTTGACTATGAAAGTCTTGTAGCCTCGGCACAGGATCACCACACGGTTGTAAGAGCTGTAACATCAGCCGAAAAGGGCATAGGTATCTGCAAGCCCCGTGATATGGAGAGCGTTGACGCCTTGATTACAAATGAAAAGGCGATGGATATTTTCGATTGTCCGTTCATTCATTCTTCCATTTTGCGGCGTTTGAATTCCTG
>OKRT01001465.1_pt1 | contig 10748 bp, 10 predicted proteins | sample 1601111 | NCBI WGS metagenome assembly OKRT01 (sample SAMEA3541572, study PRJEB24748) | human gut metagenome | biome: human gut; feature: human-associated habitat; material: faeces | place: China | collected 2012 | reverse complement strand
AAAGAGAGAAACGATAGGATAAACGAAGGTGTTTTCTCTTTGTATGAAAGGTGTTCCTTTCTTGCCGGGTATATCGTTTCACTTTAGTGAGCAAATTTTATCACTGAAGTGAAGAAGTTTCATCACTCAAGTGGTACAGTTTCATCACTTCAGTGAAACGATGTACTTGGCAGGGAGAGAATTTCTATTCCAAGGTATGAAAGAGAAAACATGAATATGAAAAAAACAGATTTTAATGGAAAGAAAAGATGAATTGACCCTTCTCGGGTCGAAGACCGAGTACAGGCAAGATTATGCTCCCGAAGTGTTGGAGTCCTTTGTGAACAAACATCCCGGAAACGACTATTGGGTACGTTTTAACTGTCCCGAATTTACCAGTTTGTGTCCTATTACAGGACAGCCCGATTTTGCGGAAATCCGTATCTCCTACCTGCCTGATGTGAAAATGGTGGAGAGCAAGAGCTTGAAGCTGTATTTGTTTAGTTTCCGTAATCATGGCGATTTTCATGAAGATTGCGTGAATATCATCATGAAAGATTTGATTAAGCTGATGGATCCTAAATATATTGAGGTGACGGGCATTTTTACTCCGCGCGGTGGTATTTCCATTTATCCGTATTGTAATTACGGCCGTCCGGGTACTAAGTATGAGGAATTGGCGGAGTATCGGATGCGTAATCACGATTTATAGATGTATCTCTTGGAATGATTAGATAGATTGTGGGCTCAAATATTTGCTGGTTTTGAAAATTTGTTCTATTTTTGCACTCCGAAAAAAGGAGAGGTGCTCGAGTGGTTGAAGAGGCACGCCTGGAAAGCGTGTATACCCCAAAAGGGTATCCGGGGTTCGAATCCCCGTCTCTCCGCGATAAAGGCTGAGAATCAGTAAATAGCAAAACAAATGCTCGGTTTTATACTCAATAATGTAAAGCTGGGTCTTTTTGTGTTATTTGAGAAACAAAATAGTGTTTGGATTTGTAGCCTCATTTTGAAAAAGATAATATTCTATATTAGAATGAAAAGATATATTAAAGGTTGCCTTTGTATATATGCGGATGCATTACATAGGCAACCTTTAGTTATTTAAGGGGTAATTACTAGGGAAATGTTTCTGCAATTTGTTTGGCAACGCGTTTTATAGCACTTCTGATGTCTGCGGATACGCTGAATCCTAAGGTGGTGTATGCACCGCGACATGAAGCTATCGGGCGGCCGGTGAGGTAATCTATGAAATTTACAGTTACAATGGATTTTTCTTCTAAAACATCTACCCCATATTTTACCATAAGCAGTTTTGACTGTTGTGTAGCAGTCAACTCGTTTATACGCATATCATTGATTAACTTAAGACGGGAGCCTTCTACGGCATCAAACAATTGTATCTCGTATTCCATCAATTGAGCCGGAATATGATAAGTGTCATTGTTGATAATTGAAGCATATTCATATTTTGACAAATCAACATTTTGCGATACGACACTTTTAGAGGTTGTACAAGATGATGCTGTTATTCCGACTAAAAACAGGAATGTGATAATTATTTTATTCATAGAATTGTTATTTAGGTTCTATATGCAAATAATATCTTTCTTGTACTAACTCGTCAGTGCCGTCAGAAAGTTGATGCAACATCAACATATGAGTGGTTGGATTTTCCCAATACAATTCAGCTTTCACACCTTTCTCAGGCAGGCATTTGAATAAGTTTTCTTTCTCTTTGGCATCTTGTCCCTTGCCAAAATTGTTTTCCATCAGTGTCTTGATGGCTTTTTCTGTTGTTGGCGGAAAATCTGCATCTGATAGCGATTTATGATTTACCGGGATAATTTGGGAATAAGGAGCGTCGTTCTTTGCAACAATGTCGTATACCTGATATTCAAAATCTCTATCCAATAGGCAATAGGCTGTTAGATTCTGAGGATTCTGTAAGACAATCGTACCCCATTCAAGTCCTAAGAAGTCGCGATTATAAAGCGTTGTATTGAGCGAAGTCTCATATTCCACTTTTCCATGACGGTAGCCTTTAAGACGGCTTTTTACAGTACCACTCTTGAAAAAGTGTGAACTCCATTGTTTAGAAAGAATCTTTTCTTCTCCTTCTGCTGTAACATTATGTTCATAGATTTTGAACGTGTGAGGAAAATGATCTGCACTCCACACAATAGAATCGTAATAGTTTGTAAACTTAGGAAAAACTGTAGGCATATAATGACCGTTTATGTCCGTTATTCGAAATGTTATCAAATCGAGGGGTGATGGCAACAGACTTTCAATATGCATCAAGGGAGTAAATTCTGCCATAATCATCTTGAACTTAGCTTCTTCCGGCAAAGCCTCCGGTTCTGGGTCTGGTTGTCCATTATCTTTAAAGATTCTGGATAAACAGATGGTTGTATAAGCTGTTCTTTCCCCGTCATTTGCCGAAATCCGAATCTCTTCGTATGCATCCGGAGAATCCGAAACAGACGGAGGGAAATGGATTTTCACTTGATTGGCTAATTTTGAATGTATCATTCTTTGTTTCAAATCTTCGTCTATGCTCTTCGAAATAGATTTTCCGTTGCATCTGATAGTTTTCCCCTGCATAAACTTCATGAATGAGGGAAAGCAGTTTCATGCTGAAATATTCGGGTAGTTTGGCTGTTGTTGCATCCGTTTCTGTTTCCGGTTGGCTGTCCGTATAGCTCTGCTGGTCGGTTTCTTCCGGCTGTTTTTCATTGGTATCTTTCATCTTCATGTTGAAGCATCTTTCAGCTGTTGGGGAGTTGGCATGGCTTTCTGTACCTCAATTTCCTTGGAAATATTCTGAATTTCAGTATCATATATCAGCAAATTCGTATTGGTTTCTGATGCGCTTTGCTTTAGCTTCTTGGTGGATCCGTTCTTTACCCGTTGCTTGTCTGCATCTCATTTGGCTCTGTCAATCCGGTAGCCCGTTGTAAACTGGGGCGTGGCTGGCAAAGATGACACACATACGGATATAGGTACGTTCTCTACGATTGGCACACGTTCTTTTTCCGATTCTCCAATGCCAAAATGATGTTACGCTTGATATTCATAATTGGCTGCGTTTGAAATTCTACACCTAAATATACACCCAATAATTGAGATAGTAAAAGACATTTAGAAAGATTTAGATTTACTCTCAAGTTCCTTTTCTTCGCAATGCGGAATGACAACTTCCTTTCGAATTGATGATAATATTAAAAAAGAACATCTACCCGGTTGCCTTGTATAAATAAAAAGACTGTTTTACGTAATTCTCTGTCCAGTGCACGTAATAAAAATACAATTGTATGTTTCTAACTTTGCACTATCAAAATAAACATCATAAAACAAGTATTTTTACTTAATAAAATAATCGGCGACAATATGAAAAAAACGTGCTTTTTTTTCTTTCTGCTGTTCAGCCTGCAGGCTTTCTCACAGAAGGTTGTGCTAAAAAACAACCTTGTCTATGACGCCCTGCTGACACCCAATCTTTCTGTGGAGCTCTCCCTAGGGAAGAAATGGACTTTGGATACCCAAGTGGGTATGAATTTCTTCTTTTATGAAAGTGATGCTACCGCAGGCGGTTACAAAACAAGGAAGTGGAGCCATTGGCTTGTACAGCCGGAGATAAGATATTGGACCTGTGAAACATTCAACGGCTGGTTTCTTGGTCTTCATGCCCACGGAGGACAAATGAATGTAGGAGGCATAAATATTCCTTTTATCATTCAAAACCACTCCAAAGAAATGAAAGATTACCGTTATGAAGGGTATTTTTACGGTGGGGGTATCAGTACGGGCTACCATTGGATACTGTCCAGCAGATTCAGTGTAGAGGCATCCTTAGGACTGGGCTATGCGCGTGTTAAATATGACAGGTTCAGATGCACTTCTTGTGGGAAGAAAGATAGTAAGGGGAAAGCTGATTATCTGGGACCTACAAAGCTTGCCGTTTCGATTATCTATATAATTAAATAAATGATGCTTTGCATATATAAACATTAAAAACAGAATCAATGAAACCAATACAATATTATATAGGAATACTCTCTGTGCTGGGGTATGTATACTGTTTGCCGGTGGTAGGACAGGTGGAGGATAAGGTTGTCAGAAAGGGGAATCCCCGTTTGGAATATACAGATGTGAAAACCGGACGTAGCCCGGAAGGGAAAATGTTTACCGTTTCTTTCAATATAGTAGAATCCATCAATCGGTTGAGGACACAGGAAATTGTTTATATCTATCCTTCTCTGGTATCTTCTGACGGCAATATCAGGACTGCTTTCTCGCCTTTGTGTATTTCCGGAAAGAAAAGATACAAGGTTGTTGCCCGTAAGGAAAGACTGGGTGGTAACCCGGGTACATTACTTCCTGTGAAGGATATTCGCAGTTCCAGAGATTTGAGGGAGTCTGGAATCTCCGTCAGGGAAACATTGCCTTTTGAACGTTGGATGGCTTCCGGCCATCTTTTTCTTCGTGAAGAGGTGTATGGATGTTCCGAGTGCGGTAAAGGTGTGAGCCAGTTGAATATACCGGTAACCGGGATAGACCTTTTTGGCCCGGAAGACTATAAATACATTTTTTATACTCCGGAAAAGGTGGAGATAAAATGTTATGAAGAAGAATTTGACTGTAAGGTCACTTTCAAATCCGCACAGTATGAACTTCTTCTTGGATTTGGTAAAAATCAGGAAGAATTAGCCCGTCTGGATGATTTTGTATCCAAAGGGCTTCGGATCAAAGGGGCTAGGCTTCGTGAGGTACATATCATGGGATACGCTTCTCCGGAAGGTGAGTTTAGTTATAATAAACATTTGGCGGAACGTCGTACTCATACGCTTTCTTATTATGTACTGAGTAAGTACCCGCAGCTCGAGAAAGCCTCCATATACGAAATAGAAGGGGTGGGTGAAGACTGGAAAGGCTTGGAAAATATTATAAATGTATCTTCTTTGGCATATAAGGATGAAATTTTATCCGCTATTAATAGGCATCATACGGATGTGGCCCGTGAAGCGGCTATACGCTCTTTAGATGGGGGAAAGGTTTATGCGGAGTTGCTTTCCACAGTTTATCCCACTTTGCGCCGTACCGTTTTTCGCATGGGATTTGATGTTCGTCCCTATACGGATGACGAATTGGAGGAAATGTTTATTACCGTTCCCGGATGCCTGAGCCAGTATGAGATGTACAGGCTGGCGCAACAGTATGCCGAACAGGGAAAAAATCCGGTAAACATATACAAGAAGGCTTATGAACAGTTTGCACTTGATCCGCTGGCGGCACTCAACTATGCCAATGCGCTTTTAAAGTATGAAAAGGATGCGGATAAGGCTCTGATGATATTAGACACAGTAAAGAGTGACAGCCGTTCTGTTTATCCTATGGCAATTGCCCATAGTATGAAAGGAAACTGGCGGAAGGCGGAGGAATTACTGAAAAAAGACATGGAGCCCCGGGAATGAAAACTCCTGGACTTTCCATGACAGGATTAACGGATAAATAGCAAGCATTTAATGTATTAATAATTAAATTATTTATTTACTAAACAGTTTAAGTTATGAAAGTAAACAATTTATTTTTAGTGGGAGTTGCAGCCTTAAGTCTGGGCATGACAGCTTGTAATAATGAGGATGTCCCTCAGGTAAACAATCCGGGCGAGGGAACAACATTTGCAGGAATGTATATTTCCGCTATGAAGGATGTTTCAACCAGAGCGGTGAATGACAATCAGGAAGATTATGGAGGAAGAACGGAAGAGAGTAAGCTTACGGAATTACAGCTTCTCTCAAATGTCCTGCCTCAAACATGGATGTTAGGAACGGTAGCTGATGAAACAGGCAAATTTTGGGAAACGCAAACAGCCGGTACATTCAAGGTTGCTCCATGGAAGACGAATCCCGGTCCTCAATCCATGGCACTGTTGTTTAACAAGGGTACCCTTTCCGCCGATATTGCAACAGCTGCGGATCAGACATATGGTAGTACAGCTACCGCAGTAAAAGATATTGCTGCTCTTGCCACAGACAACAAGTTTGTCATGACTTCGAGAGCCGAGCAGAAAACTATTGTTCCCAGCATTACCGAGGATGCTGCCAAAACGGGTACAAGTGAGGCTCAAAATGTATTCTCCTTTGATGTGGAGCGTATCGTGGCACAAGGACTGGTTGCGAAGGATGCCGCATTGAAAGAAACAACCGCGGATGGAAAAGGAAAGGTTGATCTTACCGACATCACGTATACTGCCATCAACGGTGCCGCAAAGACATATCTTTTCCGTAACCATGCGGGAAAGCGTACAATTGGAGATACCGACGGTCTTTACGAGGCCTTTGCATCAGCCATTGATGGATATACCGATTTTGAGGCGGCCAAAGAACCGGAAGGTTCAGCTAAGGATTATTTGATCCGTCTAGGGAATCTCTTGCCGGAAGAGACTTCAACAGCGAAAGATCTTGGCATGTATGCAGCTAAAAACGTTGCAGAAAATGTTAATATCGCTAAAAATGTAGCAGGTATTTATTTTTTTGAAAATTCTGTAAAAAAGGAAGCACTTACAGCTGAAAATAAAAATTACGGTTACTATCGTCTACCTTATGCCAAGGTTTATGCAACTTATATCCCTAATGAAGTATGGGAGCTTGATAATGATGGAAAAACATTGGTTAAAATGAATAACTATACAAAAGGAACAACATTCTATCGGGGAGAAGGTGATGGACTTATCTATGCCAGCAAGGAAGCCGCGCAGAAAAGTCAGTTGAGCCCAAATCAAAAAGCTTATACCTATACGAACGGAAAATGTGCATACCGTGCGTTGTGGAACCGTCAGACTGTTACAGCTGATGGAAAATCGATTGTGAACGCTGACACACGCCGTAACAACACCTATCTGTTGACAATCAAGGCTTTCCAAGGATTGGGTATGCCATGGGATCCTTCCGATCCCAAAGACCCATATCTGCCGAAACCGACAGATCCTACTGAACCGACAAATCCTGAAAATCCGGATATCGAGAAAGAAGAAACCTATATGCGTGTCGAGGCTAAAGTGCTCCAATGGAACCTCGTTTCACGTGATGTCGTTCTAGAGTAATTTTAGTATTAGATTGCTGATAAATTCAGCCTATAATTTCTTACATAGCTGTAGAGAGGGAAGAGGAATTTTTTCCTCTTCTTTCTCCAATCAACAAACAGTTTGGTTTCAAACTGTTAAATAACCCCAACATAAACTATATCAAATGAGAATCAGAAGTGTACATTACATCGCATTTATCATGTTGCTGGTTTACTGTCTTATAGGATGTAATTCTGCGGTATTTGATGACTTGGGTAGTTGTCCGCAAGGTGTTTATTTCCAGTTCTATAGACAGACCCCTTGCGAACAATTTCCTGGCTATCCGTCAGATATCAGAGAAGTCCGGGTATTTGTCTTTGATGATGAAGATCTGCTGGTGGGCGAATTTTCTGACAAGAAGGCAGTCCTTTCGGCAGATTATTCTTTGTCCGCCATATTGCGGTATACGGGGAAACTCACGTTTGTTGCATGGGGTGGCAGTGACCTGGAGGCCTATGATTTTTCAGATTTTCGGGAAGGCGTTACTACCAGACAGGAAATGCAAGTGTCACTGCGGTTGAAAAACGGACGGATTTCCTCAGCCCCCGGGCCTTTGTATGTCGGTCTCGCCTCCATATCACTGGAGAACCGGAAGAATATGGGAAGCGTGTATGAACGGGTGGCTTTCAATATGCAGGAATTGACATACCGGGTACACTTCACAATCAGTTCCATAGGTTCCCCTTTCCCCATAGACGAGGAATTCGTCATCAGGATAGAAGATGACAACGGTGTGTATGATTTCAATGGCCGGATCGCCCTTTGCGAACGTTTTGAATACGCGACCGAAGCCGTACGTGACGCTGAAGGGGCATTGAAAGCGGATTTCACGCTGATGAAACTGGAAGAGGGAAGAAATGCATTCGTATCTCTGATTGACAAGACAACCGGGGAGATTCTTTATACCGCTAATCTGGTTGATGACATCCTCATGTTCCGGGGAGATGCGGGCGAACCGCCGTATAGTCTGGAATGTGACCATGATTTTCCCATAACCTTGAAACTCAAGTACGAAAAGGAAACATGGATGCTGATACAAGCGACTGTTCTGGATTGGAATGTCGTTTCCCGCCCCATAGAATTGGAAAACTGATATCATGTCAGGCTAGTTTAAAATAAATGATTCGTGTAATATTAGAAAGGAATTGAGATTATTAACAAAAAACGATAGACAATGAAATACGGAACTGTGATAAGGTTGTTGACGGTGGCTTGCTTGGCGATTGTACAGTTGACCGGATGCTCGTCTGATGTGGAAGAGATGGAAGAGGCCGCTCCGGGTATTCCTATCCGGATCGTGGCGGAAATGAATAGAGGGGGAGGTACTTCCCGGATGGTAGGAGTTCCTGCACGTTTATCCGGAGAATGGAAAGAGAACTATATCGGTGCAGAGGAATATGAGAAAACTGTCAAACATGTTCTCCTCTTCGCTTACAGGAATACCGGGAACTCTCCGGAAAAAGTCCTTTTCTATTATCCCCAGGGAACGGTCAATCCGCTGGCAGGTATAACCGGTATTGACCATTTCGAGATGAAAGAGATAAGTGGAATAAATGTGGGGGACTCCAATATAGCCTTGGATCTGGAACTGATGGGTGGCAATTATAATTTTGTCTTACTGGTCAATTGTGAATCCGGACTGAAAAAGATCCGGGAGGAACATATGATTCCTGATCCGAAACTGCTGATGGAGAAAACCGAAATTTTCACATCTGACGATCTGAAAGGAGAAAACCGAAAGTATCTTCCCATGGTGGGCCAATGCAACTTCCGCGTTCCGGACAACATGGACGGCGATAATAGGATAACTCTTTCTCCCAGCATACTTTTGGAACGTACGCATGCCCGTGTTGAGTTTATCTTTACAACGGTTGATGACGGGGGAAACTATCTGTCTCCTTTGTTACCGCTTTCCAAAGTGACGAAACTCTCTCTGAATAATGAGGTCAGCGGTTATTCTGTCCTGCCTTCTGCCGGGGAATATACGGCAACTGGTGGGGGTAATCCGGATATCAGGGGAGTAGACTACGTGGGAGATCCCCTGTTATTGCCGGAAAGAGCCAGTTTCCATGAAGGTGCCAACGAGGGGGCCGGAGAATCCGCTTTTGTGACCAAATGCAAAGAAAGACTGCTTCCATATACGGGTATGACACCTAACTACATCTATGTAGCTCCGGGAGTCTACGGGGAAGGGAAAGAGGGGGCGATGGCCTTGGTCTTATCCGTCGATTATCGGATGGGAACCCCCGATAAGGTATATAGGATCGAGCTTTATAATCCGGATCTTGATCAAAGTGATAAAGATTATTACAATATTCGTCGTAATACTATTTACCGTGTCTTCGCCACACTGAAAGGACCCGGAAATATGGAATATGACATAGTTGTGGACGAATGGGAGGATACGGAGGTGGCTATCCCTTGGTAACTAAGGTATGGTCAGTCATGCCATCACGAAGAAAAACAGTTTAAAGAATAGATACATATGAGAATCAAACATTACACTTTGATAGTCGCTTTTCTGGCGATATCTATGGGAATCCCTCTTGTGCAAGGGTGCAGTGATCCCTTTGATGAGTATGGAAACGGTGGGACAGAAATGCCTGTCAGGGACGGCTGGACGTCTGTCAGCATGTCTGTCGAAGGACTTGGTCTTCGAAATCCCCTGACACGCTCCCTTACACCGGAGGGGGAGAATTCCACGGCAGCGGAGAGGATTAGGGTACTTGTGTTTGACAAAGACAACAAGTTTTCATATGAGGCCAAAGTGCTCTCCTATATTCCTTCCGGTGATCCGGCTGACAAGAAAGGTAAGGGTACCATGACCTTGTTGGTGAAAAATACTCCTTCAGGCGATACCAGTACATTCGTAATGCTGGCCAATGTCACCCGGTCTGCTAATACAGACGCAGACGGACTGGCTGGAAAGACACGGGAGGAAGTCATGCAACTTTTCACTTTCTCTATGCCGGACAAGGGGGTATGGAAAGATGGGGAGTTGCCGATGTGGGGTGTTTCGGACCCGGTCAGGGTGGAACACAGTGCCGGCCTTGCCCGGCACCAGAGTCACGTAGCCCAGGGTCTGAAGCACGCGGGTGGCCTCCCGCACGCTGGTGCGGCTCACGGAGAGCATTTCACACAGTTTGGCCTCGGTGGGCAGCTTTTCCCCCACCTCATAGGCTCCGGACTCGATCATTTCGCGGATGCGGTCTACGACGGAATCGGTAATCGACACTCTGGTGATGGCCTTGATCGGACTCGGCTCCGGCTTATCCATGAAAATACCCCCTTCAGAAATATGATGACGTCATACCGTTCTAAATTGGTTTTATTATACCATAGAAACCGAATTTGAAAAGGGCGCGGGTGGAGAAAATCGCAGAAAAAGGTTTGGCGCAAGGGTTCGCGCCCGCAGTCCGGCGGCAGGTGAGGGGCGGACCGAGAGGAATCAAGATAGGATATCAGACGATATTATATGATAAAGACAACTACAGAAAGACGCAGGGAGGAAATCAGTCATGCTGAAAAAACCGCGTATCCTGGTGGTCGGCAGCTTTATGATGGATCTCATCGCCTCTGCCGAGCGGGCGCCCAACGCAGGCATCTTTCAACATATTGAGTGAAGAATACCCACTTCCAA
>OKRT01001456.1_pt1 | contig 10785 bp, 9 predicted proteins | sample 1601111 | NCBI WGS metagenome assembly OKRT01 (sample SAMEA3541572, study PRJEB24748) | human gut metagenome | biome: human gut; feature: human-associated habitat; material: faeces | place: China | collected 2012 | reverse complement strand
CTGAAAGTCATGAAGTCCGCCCGGAGCACGGCGATCTGGTGTTTGAGGTCGTGATACTTGCGGTTGATGACGTCGATGGACTCCCGGGACTGGCGGTACTGTACATACTGGTTTTGCAGAATGTTCTTGATGGCGTCCAGTTCCCGGCGGGTGTGCAGCTCAAAGAGCTGGATGTGGTAGGCGTAGAGAATGACGACACCGGCCAGATCCACCAGGGTGCGGATGTTGGCGATCTCCTGCTCCACCGAACTGGTGAAGGGGGTGTTGGCGGTGACAAAGCTCATATTGCTGATGAGAAAGGCGGCCAATCCCATAGAGGCGGCGGACAGCAGCTCCCGCCCGGTCATCCGGGGCAGGTTGCCCCCCTGGGACACCCGCTGCTCCAGGTGGTAGGCCAGCAGAAAGACGGCGCCGTATATCACAACGAGAAAGACGGTCGCCGGAACAAAACCGTCGATCTTGGTTTCCCAGACAAAGAAGGCGTACAGCTGCCACTCCAGTGAGGCGGTGAATTCCGCCAGCAGGAAGGCGCGCACCGTACAGTAGCCCGCACCCAGCAGGTCGCTGCGGCCGCAGACCGCCAGGAACAAAAACATGAGCCCCACGGCTACCGCCATGGCGGGCATCCAGAAGGCCACGGGGAGGGAGCCGGTTCCCTCCAGCCACAGAACCTGCACCACCAGTGCGCCCGCTGCGGTCAACCAGAACCGGGGGCCGCGGAGCCTGCGGGAGTACTGGAGCAGAAAGAGCATACAGGCTCCCCACTCGGCCAGAGCAGTAAACAGGCGGGGCATGGTCTCACTCAACGGGCGCCACCTCCCATGTAGGCGGTGAGGGCCTCCAGGAAGGGGGCCTTGCGGGAGCGGCTGATGAGCAGCTTATGCTCTCCCACCAGGGCGCAGTTGTCCTGGATTCCGTCCACATGTGCCAGGTTCAGGAGATAGCCCTTGTTGCTGCGGAAGAAGTGGTAGCCCTCCAGCTTTTCCTCCGCGTCCTTGATGGCCCCGGCGCTGACATACTCGTCCGCGGCGGTGTGGTAGATAAGGCGGTGGCCCTGGCTTTCCACAAAGGTGATATCCTCCACCGCCAGCTTCATGGCCCCTCCTTTGATGGGGACGGTGATATAGGTGCGCTCCCGGCGGCGCATCCGGCTCAGCGCCCGGCTCAGCCGCTGGGCAAAGGTGGTGTAGCCCACCGGCTTGAGCATGTAGTCCAGCGCGTCCACCTCATAGCCTCGGATGGCGTATTGGGCCATGTTGGTAATAAAGATGATGATGACCTCCGGGTCGGTGCGGCGGATCAGCTCCGCGGTGGCCATTCCATCCAGAAAGCGCATCTGGACATCTAAAAAAACCAGATCAAACTGTCCATGATACTGCTCCAGCAGATCCTCTCCATCGGCAAACAGAGACACCTCAAAGCTTTTACCCGATTCCCGGGCGTATTGGTCCACATAGGTTTGCAGTTGATGAGCCCAGGACAGATCGTCCTCAGCCACAGCGATTCGGATCATCCGGGTACCTCCCTTCCGAAAAAATCTTTCTGGATCATACGGCTGGCATTTTTTCATATTTACTATACCAAAGAAAGCTACCTGGGTAAAGAGAAATGCAAAAAATGATGCAGGAAGAACACCATACCCGGGACAGGAGGATATTGACAATCCATGCGGGAAAAAGTACTCTTGTACCAGATTGTAATGAAGGGGGAACTCTTATGAAAAAGCGAGTGGGTATCCTGACCTCCGGCGGTGACTGCCCGGGGCTCAACGCGACTATTCGCGGTGTGGCCAAGGCCCTGTATCAGCGCTTTGGGGAGGACGTGACCATCGTCGGCATTTCCAACGGCTTCTCCGGTCTCATCAACGGCGAGTGGCGGGAGATGAAGCCCTATGAATTTTCCGGTATCCTTACCGTAGGCGGCACCATCCTGGGCACCAAGCGCACGCCCTTTAAGCTCATGCGGGTCGTGGGCGAGGACGATGTGGACAAGGTGGCTGAGATGAAGAAGAACTACGCCGCCATGAAGCTGGACTGCCTTCTCTGCCTGGGCGGCAACGGTACCCATAAGACGGCCAATCTTCTGGCTGAAGAGGGCCTCAACATCATCGGCCTGCCCAAGACCATCGACAACGATATCTACGGCACCGACGTGACCTTTGGTTTCCACTCTGCCGTTGACATTGCCACCGAGGCCATCGACCGGGTCCACACCACCGCCGGCAGCCACAGCCGCTGCATGCTGGTGGAGCTGATGGGCAACAAGGCGGGCTGGCTCACCCTGTACGCGGGCATCGCCGGCGGCGCAGATATCATCCTCATTCCCGAGCGGCCCTACACCATTGAAAAGGTGTGCGCTGCCATTGAGAACCGGGCCAAGCAGGGCAAGCACTTCTCCATCCTGGCCGTGGCCGAGGGCGTCTATGACGTCAAGGAGTCCCGCATGAAGAAGAAGGAGCGTCTGGCCAAGCGCAAGGAGGAGGGCATCACCACCGCCACCAACCGCATCGCCCGCCAGATCGAGGAGATGACCGGCTTTGAGACCCGCACCTGTGTCCCCGGACACACCCAGCGGGGCGGAAGTCCCTCTCCCTACGACCGGGTGCTGGCCACCCAGTTCGGCTCCTACGCCGCCAAGATGGTGGAGGACGGCAACTTCGGTATCACCGTGGCCATGAAGAACAACCACGTGGGAGAAAATAAGCTCGCCGACATCGCCGGCAAGAGCCGCCTGGTCCCCGATGGCCACGGCATGCTGGAAGTGGCCCGGCGCATGGGCATTTCCCTGGGATAAAAGGGAATCCAGGGGTTGACTTTTGATTGGTTCTGGGTTATGATACTTTAACGGTTTAAAGATTGAAACCGCGAAAGTATCCGGGCCTCGCCCGGTTTTGAAAGGAACGAGCGCCATGCCTATCACCGATCTGCTGGAGCGCAACAGCAAGCTCTACGGCGACGAGGTCGCCCTGGTAGAGATCAACCCCGAGGTTCAGGAGACCCAGCGGGTCACCTGGAAGGAGTATGCGCTCATTCAGCCCACCTCCACCGCACCCTACCGCCGGGAGATCACCTGGTCCGTCTTTGATGAGAAGGCCAACCGGGTGGCCAACCTGCTGTTGGGCCGAGGGCTGAAAAAGGGCCAGAAGGTGGCCATTTTGCTGATGAACTGCCTGGAGTGGCTGCCCATCTACTTCGGCATCCTCAAGGCCGGAGCGGTGGCGGTGCCCCTGAACTTCCGCTATACCGCCCAGGAGATCGAGTACTGTGTGAAGCTGGCCGACGCCGACGTGCTGTTCTTCGGCCCGGAGTTTATCGGCCGTGTGGAGGACATTGTCCCCTCTATCGGACGGGAGCGTCTCCTGTTCTTTGTGGGCGAGACCTGCCCCTCCTTTGCTGAGGACTACCACCGCGCCACCGCCAACTGCTCCTCCGCCGCCCCCAAGGTGCTGGTGGACGACGAGGACGACGGCGCCATCTACTACTCCTCCGGCACCACCGGCTTCCCCAAGGCCATCCTGCTCAGCCACCGGTGTCTCCTGCAGGCGGCCCGGATGGAAGCCATCCACCACGAGACCACCCATGAGGACGTGTTCCTGTGCATCCCGCCTCTCTACCACACCGGCGCCAAGATGCACTGGTTTGGCTCCCTGTTTACCGGCAGCAAGGGAGTCCTGCTGAAGGGCAACAGCCCCAAGGCCATCTTTGACGCCGTCTCCCAGGAGCGGTGCACCATCGTGTGGCTGCTGGTACCCTGGTGTCAGGATATCCTGGCCGCGCTGGACCGAGGCGACCTGAAGCTGGAGGACTACCAACTCAGCCAGTGGCGGCTGATGCACATCGGCGCACAGCCGGTCCCGCCCTCCCTCATTAAGCACTGGATGGAGTATTTCCCCCACCACAAATACGATACCAACTACGGCCTGTCCGAGTCCACCGGCCCGGGCTGTGTCCACCTGGGGATGGATCACATCCACAAGGTGGGTGCCATTGGCGTTCCCGGCTACGGCTGGAAGGTGAAGATCGTGGACGAGCAGGGCCAGACCGTGCCCCAGGGCGAGGTGGGCGAGCTGTGCGTCAAGGGTCCCGGCGTCATGCGGTGCTACTACCACGACCCCGAGGCCACCGCAGCCGTGCTCCACGGGGAATGGCTCCACACCGGCGATATGGCCAAGCAGGATGAGGACGGTTTCTACTTCCTGGTAGACCGGAAGAAGGACGTCATCATCTCCGGCGGTGAGAACCTCTACCCCGTCCAGATCGAGGACTTCCTGTCCGCCTACCCCAAGATCCACGATGTGGCCGTCATCGGTCTGCCTGACAAGCGCCTGGGCGAGATCGCCGCGGCCATCATCCAGGTGAAGGATGGCATGACCTGCACCGAGAGCGAGATCAACCAGTTCTGCACCGATCTGCCCCGGTACAAGCGGCCCCGGAAGATCATCTTCGCCGACGTGCCCCGTAACCCCACCGGCAAGATCGAAAAGCCCAAGCTGCGGGAGAAGTACTGCGGCGTGCGACTGGTGGAGGCCCAGAACCAAGCCTAATATGCCAACAGCCCGTCCCTTTTGTGGGACGGGCTGTTTTTACGCTTAAATGACCTGGAAGAGGAAGAACTTCAGGTAGTTGGTCTCCTCCACGTTCCAGAGGATGGGGTGGTCGGGGGCCTGCTGGCGCACCTCGATCTGCCGCAGCTGCCGCCCGGCATCGGCGGCGGCGGAGCGGAGCATTTTGATAAACATCTCCTCGGTGGCAAAGTGGCTGCAGCTGGCGGTGGCCAGATAGCCGCCGCGAGGCAGCAGCTTCATGGCCCGGTAGTTGATTTCCTTGTAGCCGCGCATGGCGTTGCGGGCGGTCTTGCGGGACTTGGTGAAGGCGGGCGGGTCCAGAATGATGAAGTCGTAGTCCGGCTGGTGCTCCAGAGTGGGCAGCAGGTCAAAGACATCGGCACAGAGGAAGTCCATGCGCCCCTCCAGGCCGTTTAAGACCGCGTTGTCCCGGGCCAGGTCCACCGCCGCCTGGCTCACATCCACGGCGGTGACGTGCTCCGCGCCGCCCAAAGCGGCATTGAGGGCAAAGCTGCCCGTGTGGGTAAAGCAGTCCAGCACCCGCTTGCCCCGGGCCAGCTTGGCCACCTCCCGGCGGTTGTACTTCTGGTCCAGGAAGAAGCCGGTCTTCTGGCCGTTTTCAAAGTCCACCCGGTAGCGCACGCCGTTCTCGCAGATCTCCGTCCAGGTCTCCTGAGGGTGGGTCAGCCCCTCCAGGGGGGGACCAGCCTTTGTTCTCCTCCAGCCCCTCCCGGGCGCGCAGCGCCACATCGTTGCGCTCGAAAATACCCTGGATATCCTGACCGTCCTGGCGCAGTACGTCCACCAGAATGGGGAAGAGGGCGGACTTCAGCTGCTCCATGCCGTAGGACAGGGTCTGGGTCACCAGCACCGGGCCGAAGCGGTCCACCGTCAGGCCGGGGAACTGGTCGGCCTCGCCGAAGATGACCCGGCAGCAGCTGAGATCCTCCGGCCCCATCACCGTTTTGCGGTAGGCCCAGGCGTATTCCACACGGCGGCGCCAGAAGTTCTCGTCAAAGCGGTCGTTGGCGTTGCGGCTGAGAAGCCGCACCCGGATCTTGCTGTGCTGGCTCAAAAGGCCCGTGCCCAGGTAGCGGCCTTTGGCGCTGACCACGTCCACCAGCGCGCCGTTGGCGGGGGCGGGATCGGGCTGGTCGGTGAGCTCTTCTGCGTACACCCAGGGGTGGCCGGACAGAATGGCCCGCTCCCCTTTGGGAGTGATGGTATAGACGGGATAGGGGCGGCTTTGTTTCATAAAACAAGTTCCTCTCTGGTAAAAAATGAATTCGTAGTCTTCATTATAGCATGGATCCGCCCTGTGTGCTAGAATGAAGAAAAGCGAAAGGAGCGAATCCGATGGAAATTGAACGCAAGTGGCTCACCGACGGGTGGCCCCAGGGATTGGAGGAGCAGCGGCGTATCCTCATGCGCCAGGGGTACATCACCACCCGGCCCACCGTGCGCATCCGCAGTGAGGCGAGCGGAGACGTGACCGAGTATGTGCTGTGCTTCAAGGGGGCGGCAGGGCCGGACGGCCTGGCCCGGGAGGAGATCGAGACCAACATCGACCCGGAGCTGTTTGCCAAGCTGGAGGCGTTCGTCGGCCGCCCGCTCATCGAAAAGGAACAGCGGCGCTACGCCCTTCCCGGCGGTCTTACCCTGGAGGTCAACCAGGTAGACCGGGGACAGCCGGGGGAGTTCTTCTATGCTGAAGTGGAGTTCCCCACCAAGGAGGCTGCCCTGGCCTGGCAGCCCGGCGAGCTGGAGGAGTATCTCAGCGATGAGGTCACCGGAAAGCCCGGGCAGAGTATGGCGGCCTACTGGACCGAGACGCGGGGAGAGATGTGATAGCATATTCGGTCAGGAACCAATTTGGCAAAGAAGTTTTTCCCAAAAAGTATCTTTTGAATAATTTTACTGTTTGGATGAAAAAGAGAACTAGACCGAAAAAGAATATAGATTGATGAAGGAGCTGCATTGGACCAATGAAAAAAATACTGGGAATTGGTGCTTGTGTGATAGGAATTTTATTTGTTATTCTAGGGGGGATAATGAAAGCGGAAGAAAACAAGGTTGTTTCAATGATAGGAGGTACAGATGGTCCTACTGTTGTGCTTGTTGCAGGAAAGCTAAATGACATTTTAGCGCTGATACTTCTTGGAGTAGGAATTGTATTATTAGTGGTAGCAGTTATTGCCTATTTGAAAAGAAAACATTAAACTTTTATATATCGGCAAGATTACAAGGGACCTGAGGTGAATTCACCATTTAGGGCTTGCCGAACCCAGGAAAACTGAGTATACTAATACAAGATTTACATAAGATGGGGGATAGCCACCATGGAGCAGACACCAACCCGCCGCCGCAGGAGCAGTTCCGCTTCCTCCGGCGGCCGACGGCAGCAGCCGCAGACCCGACGTCCCGCACCCAAAAAACGCAAGCGCCGCAGCATTGGCTGGACGTTGTACGCAATCCTGGTGGTCATTTCCGCCATCATCGTGGGCGTGTATGCCGCAGGGCACTTTTTTATCAAGGCCCCTCCCATCGAAGGGACTGAGGGTGATATCTCCACGCCACCGGTGGTGGATGAAAGTACCCAGGAGCCGGAGGACCCCAACGCGCTGATCCGAAAAGAGGGGGTCTATAACTTCCTTCTGCTGGGCAAGGACGTGGACAGCAGCAACACCGATACCCTGATCGTGGTCAGCTACGACACGGTGAATCAGAAGATCGGCATGGTGTCCATCCCCCGGGATACCGCAGTGGCCCGCGAGTGGAGCAGTATGCCCAAGATCAACGCCGCCTTCCACAGCAAAAAGGCCGGTCCCGAGGTGCTGAAGGAAGAGATCAAGAACACCTTTGGTATTCCCATCGACTACTACATCCATGTGGATCTGCAGGGCTTTATCGCCCTGGTAGATGAGCTGGACGGCGTAGATATTGAGGTTCCCCTGGATATGAACTACGACGACCCCTATCAGGACCTGCACATCCACCTGAATGCCGGTATGCAGCATCTGAATGGGCAGCAGACCATGCAGGCGGTGCGTTACCGTCATGACAATGATGATAGCCCTAATTACAAAGCAAACCAGTGGTACAGCGACGTGCAGCGCGGCGAGTTCCAGCGCCAGGTGCTGGTGGAGCTGGCCAAGAAGGTGATCTCCTGGAACTCCATCCCCAAGGTGACCTCCTTCCTGGAACTGTTCAATACCTATGTGAAGACCGACCTGAGCATGCAGGACATGCTCTACTTTGCCACCAAGGCCATGGAGGTGGATGTGTCCACCGCCATCCAGCAGGGCAACCTGGAGGGCCGGGGCGAGGGTGTGGTCAACGGATATAAATACTGCTTTGTCTATGAGGCGGAAGACATCCTGCCCACCATCAACTCCCTCATCAATCCCTATACCCGGGATCTGACCGCGGACGATTTGAACCTGCCTGTGCCGGAATACTACTGGAACGGCGGCATCATTGATTAAGAGACGAGGACCCGTACAGCTTAGTGCTGTACGGGTCCTTTTTTATAAAAAGAGGGCCGGGATTTCTGAAGAGAAAGAAAGATACTGGAAGGGGAGAAACCCAGTCTGCATGATTCCTTAAGAAATCATAAAACAACCTTTAGAAGGCTTGTCGAAGGAAGGGAAATCGGATATACTGGGGCACATCTCAAACAAGATTGGAGGGAGCTCCCCTGGCTCAGACACAGATACCAAACCGACGCTCGTCCTCCGGCGGCCGACGGCAGCAGCCGGTCAAGCGATATAAGCGCCGCCGCCGCGGCGCCATTTGGGCCCTTTACACCTTTGTGGCCGTACTGGCCGTTCTGGTGGTAGGTGCGTATGCCGCCGGAACCTTTTTCATCACGCCTCCGCCGGTAAAAGAGGCGAGAACCCAGGTCACCGCCCCAGCGGCCGGAAAGACCGAGAAGGAAGAACAGAATGAGGCCGGGGGCGAGGCTCCTCAGGTGGCCGGAACCGGCGCGCTGAAACGGAAGGAAGGTGTTTATAACTTCCTGCTGCTGGGCAGCGATAAGGGCGGCGGTAACGCCGACACCATCATCGTGGCCAGCTATGACACCAAGTCCCAGAAGGTGGGTGTGCTCTCTGTCCCCCGCGACACCATGGTGGACCGGGACTGGAGCCGCAACGGCAAGATCAACGCCGCCCTGGGGCACGGCGGACCGGAGCTGCTGGCCGAAGAGATCACCAAGACTCTGGGCGTGCCCATCGACTACTACTTCCACATCAACCTCCAGGGCTTTGTGGCACTGGTGGATGAGCTGGGCGGCGTGGATGTGGATATCCCTGTGGATATGAACTATGACGACCCCTACCAGAACCTGCACATCCACTTCAAGAAAGGCCCCCAGCATCTGGACGGCCAGGCGGCTATGGAGGCGGTACGCTACCGCCATGACAACAAGACCACCGTCAATTCCAATTACAGCGACCTGGACCGCACCAAGCTGCAGCAGCAGGTGCTCACCGGACTGGCGGACAAGGTGATCTCCTGGGGCAGCATCACCAAGGTGCAGTCTTTCCTGAATATCTTCAACACCTACGTCAAGACCGATATGGGACTGAAGGATATGCTCTACTTTGCCACCCAGGGCATGAAGCTGAATACCTCCAGCGGCGTCAGCTCGGCCACTCTGGAGGGCCGGGGAGATGCCTACTACCGGGCCTCCGCCTGGTGTATGGAGCTCAACCAGGAGTCTACGGTAAAGCTGGTCAACGAGCTGGTAAACCCCTATACCCGGGATCTTACCTTAAAGGATATGAACCTGCCCCGGGCCGAGCGCTACTACTTCAATTATTGATCGGGCAGCCGTCCGGCGGAGAACTCTCATTTCTCCGCCGGGCGGTTTTTTGTTGGGGTTGACAGAGTGGGCAAAATGGGCCATGATGGGAGAGAAAAACGCCGGGAAAGGACCGATGAAGGATGGAAAACTGGAAGGGTTGGCTGGAAGAGTGGTATAAGGAGCAGGTGGAGGTGCGTCATATGCTGCACCGAAATCCGGAGCTCCCCTATGAGGAGCGGGAGGCCACCCGTTTTTTAAAGCAGCAGCTGAAAGACTGGGGCATCCAGGTGGAAGATCTGCCCGGCCTGGAGACCGGCGTGTCCGCGGTCATTGAAGGGGCACACCCCGGCCACATGCTGGTGCTGCGGGAGGATATTGACGCTCTGCCCATCCAGGAGAACACCGGCCTGGACTTCGCTTCCCAGAAGCCCGGCGTGTGCCATGCCTGCGGCCATGACGTGCATACTGCCGCCCTGCTGTACGCCGCCCGGGCGCTGCAGCAGCTGCGGGAAGAACTCCACGGCAGTGTAAAGCTCATCTTCCAGTGTGCCGAGGAGGTGGGCAGCGGCGCCTATAAGATGCTGGAGGCCGGAGCCCTAAAAGACTGCCAGCCCCAGGCGGTGGTGGGCTTTCACTGTGCGCCTCTGCTGGAGCTGGGCAAGATCGGTGTGCGCCGGGGACCCAGCAATGCCAGCTTTGATATCTTCACTTGGACCATCACCGGACGGGGCGGCCACGGAGCCTATCCCCAGCGGTGCGTGGACCCGGTAGTGGTGAGCGCCCACCTCATTACTCAGCTTCAAACAGTGGTCAGCCGCTTCAATAACCCCACCCACCCGGCCGTGCTCACTGTGGGGGAGATCCACGGAGGCACCGCCCCCAACATCATCCCCGACCAGGTGACCATGCGGGGCGCTATGCGGGCCTTTGACGAGGAACTGCGCCAGGAGATGCTGGAGCAGATCCGGCAGATTACCCGGGATTGCTGCGCCGCCCTGGGGGCTAAGGGAGAGGTCAGCCGGGATGTGGGCATCCCTTCCATTATCAGCGATCCGGAGATCGCCGACGGAGTGGCCCGGGCGGTGGAGGAGAGCCTGGGGCAGGAGCACCTGCACTGGGTGCCGGAGGCGTCCATGGGCTCGGACGATTTCTCCGTGTGGATGGAGGCCTGCGGAGGCCGGGGAGTGCAGTTCCAGGTGGGCACCCACGATCCTGCCTGTCCCAACAGCGGGCTGGGGATCCATGTGGCGGAGAATATTTTCCCGGATGAGGCGCTGAAATATGCTGCGCCGGTGCTGGTGCAATTTGCGCTGGATTATTTGAAAAAATAAGTTTTAAGAGACGGGGGTGTGCCTTTCTGAACGATCAGAAAGGCACCAAAGAATCGCCGGGGGACGGCTCCGATGAGCGCCTT